>Ga0075444_10002075_pt1 | contig 12141 bp, 9 predicted proteins | sample CoawatmetaG01DNA_FD_76836 | JGI IMG/M metagenome (GOLD analysis project Ga0075444, IMG submission 76836) | Marine microbial communities from the West Antarctic Peninsula - Coastal water metaG017-DNA | ecosystem: Environmental > Aquatic > Marine > Coastal | place: Atlantic Ocean: West Antarctic... | reverse complement strand
CTTGCCAATGTTCTTATATCACCAATGACTGCTCGATTATAATGCAGAATATCAGCCATAGCTACAGCATCAGCATTAGCCTCATTAACAACTTCCAAAAGGTCTTCTGGCTTGCCCATTCCACCACTTGCAATTAATGGCACATCAACAGCAGCAGCAACCGCCCTAATAAGTGCAATATCAAAACCTTTACGAGTACCCTCTTTATCTACTGAAGTTAATAGTATCTCACCAGCTCCCATTGACACACCATATTTAACCCATTCAATAACATCTAAGCCAGTATGTTCACGTCCATTGTCAGTGTATACTTCCCACTGATCATGCCCAACTTGCTTAGCTTCAATTGATAGAACCATGCATTGGGATCCAAAACGTTGAGCAATATCAGTAATAAGTTTTGGATTCGAAACTGCAGCAGTATTAACCGCTACTTTATCGGCACCAAATCTTAAAACATTTGTGGCATCATCAACTGTTCGAATCCCACCCCCCACCGTCATTGGCACAAAAATATCTTTTGCTGCTGCCATAATGATCTCACTCAAATTATTACGCCCATAGAGACTGGCTACACAATCCATATATATTAATTCATCAGCACCTTGCAGATAATATTTTAAAGCGAACTCATTAGGTAAGCCCATAACCCTTAAGCCCTCCAGATGGATACCTTTAATAAGATTAGGACCTTTAATATCAAGCCTAGCAATTAATCGGATATTACTCATCTTAAAATTTTTACTCTAAATTGCATTTTATAATTTACTTTAATTATTTTTTAATAAATTGATTATCTTTAAAATAATTATTCCCAGTCCATGAAGTTGCTGAATCATCTTGTTTTAAATTTAAATCTGAGTTATTCCAGCAATTTTTCCTTAAAGTCCAATTATTATTATGTAGCTTCCAAATATGAGGTGAACGAAACTTATCAACTAATGCTTCAAAATAGTCTCTATTCATAACTGGCTGTTCAAAATGTTCTGATGCTATGGGATATTCTTTTGGAGTAATGCTGACATATTCAAGGAAATCATTTATCCATGTCTCAGGAAATTCAATATCATATTTTTTAGTCAAAGCAACAGCCTCTTCCCGAGTCAAATCTCCACTACGAGTTTCAAAAGCAGCCACATAAGAGCACCATCCAAGACCAAATTTAATGCCTTGAGTATAGTAATTAAACTCTTCCATTTTATCGTCAATTGATGAATATTTATTATATGTCCCTGATAATCTTCCAGGGGCAGTAACAAAACCTCCATGCTCAACTGCATAGTAATAATTACCCTGAGGATGCCAAGGCTCATAATAACCAAAGTAATGGACTTCTATTTTAGAATTACCTATTTCTTTTGTTGTTAAAGGGGTGTAATGCTTAAGATCAGACAAACTAAGGTCAAATTTATTTATTAAATCAGAATGAGATACTCCTCCCACATAAAGATCATTAATATTATCATTAACAAAATAATTTATATCCATTATTGGAGTTTTGGTTTCCTCAAGAGGATTACCATACTCAGTTGCAGCTTCGCCATAAAAAATTAACTCAATATTGTGCTGCATCGCAATCCTTGGAGCAAGAAATTTTTGTCCAAATTGAAAGGCCTGAAATGGATGTAGCAAGTTTTCTAATGATAGCCTTGTAAGCAATCTCTGTACCCTTCTATTAGGACTAGTTAAACAATTATCTACACCAGAATTAACCCAGTTTTCCATATTTTTTAAGCCCCATGGGGTATACATATTTGGAGCCCAAGTAATTGTTAAGGGATTCATTCCATATTTATGTTGAAGCATATGAGATGTAAAAAAACTATCTTTTCCACCAGAACCGGGCACTATACAGTCATAAGAACCATCATTTTTTCTGTGTTTATCACAAAGTTCTCTTAATTTTTTTTCTCTTTTTTGCCAGTTTATTTTTGTTTTTTTAAGAGATGTAAAATTGCAGGCATCACATATACCATTTTTAAAACCTATCGTTCTTTTTTTTGTATCAGAAGTGTGCTTAAACTCATACTCAGAATTAGGCCTTTGATTTGATATAACACAAGATTTGCAAAAAACAATATCTTTTGGAAGTCCATAATAAGTTGTCCCATTTTCAAAAGCTTTTTCAACTTCCTTTGGATTTCTTTTAGATGGTATATCAAATATAAAACTCATTATATTTACCCTTTTTTAATAATAACTAAATTAATGAATGACATGTAAGCCTAAAAAAACAATAGATTTAAAATAATTGAAAAATTATACATTACAATTTATTTAGGGAAAGAATTACAATCAAATCTCACAAGTTCTAACATTTTTGATCTGTCAAGGCTTGCTATACCTGAACTAGATTTCAATCCTATTGCACAGTTTTTTGATTTTAAAATTTCTAAAGTATCATTGTTATAACTACCATAAGGATAGCAAATAATCCAATTTTTAGTCTTAATTCCAATTTTTTCCATAAATTCTAAAGATAAATTAATATCTAGGAGTTGCTCAGAATATGTTTTTTTACTAAGCCATTCATGATTTAAACCATGACTCCCAACATACATACCATTCTCAATTAGTACCTTAATATCACTAAATGAAAGATAAAGTTGATCAGCAAATTTTCTCTGATTGATTCCAACATATTTTTTAAAAAAAATGGAAATTAATTTTTTACGAATATCAGATGGTAGAGCATGTTGTAAAAGATGCTTAAAACACATAATTTCAGCAGGATCATTTGCACTTGCAATAGACCAGGTATTCTTGAGTAAATTAAATTCAGATACTGATATCCCTAATTTTAGAGCTTCTTGTTCTAGTTCAATAAAGATTAATTCAAAATCAGTAGTTGCTAAAATATGATGTATTGCATGAACATCAAGTAATTTTCTTTTGGAAATAGCTTCTGTAGAAGGAAAAAAAGATCCTTGTATATTCCTTTTAAGTAATTCTGGCATAACATAATTTATATGGTCTTTTAACCCATCATCAAAGGTCAAATAACATGCATCTGATGGCATTTCTTTATCGCCCCTTGAATAGGCAATTAAATCATCAGCAGTTATGAAATTATAGTTTTTAGTTAAATAGTCTAATTGATTTTTAAATTCTACCAAATCTAGAGAGTTTATTTTAGGGTACTTAGAGTCTTTAACTGGCCTCACATAGTGATACATTATTATTGTTAATTCATTTACTTCACTTTTAATTACATCTTTAACACAATCTTCTAAACTTACTTCACTTAAAGAAGAAGAATCACTCCAAACTGCTTTTCGTAATTTCCATTCATCATCTTCTGAATGCCAAATATGTGGTGAACGAAATTGATTACTCAGTAAGCGAAAATACTCTCTATCCATAATTGGATTTTCAAACATTTGACTTGCTACTGGAAATTCACTAGGATTTAGACTTAAGTAAGTAAACATTTCATCCATAAATCTTTCTGGATACTCATGATCAAATCTCTTGACTAAAGCAACACCTTCGTCTCGATTAATATCACCTGAACGTATCTCTTGTGCTGCATCATAACTAGCTCGTCCAAGTCCAAATTTTATGCCTGTTGTTAAATAATGCAAATCATCAATACGATCATCAATACTATTATATTTTGAATAAGTTCCAGGTGTACGTTCAGGCGAAGCTTCAAAACCACCATGCTCAACTGCGTAGTAATAACAAGACTGAGGATGCCATTTTAAATAATGGCCCAGATAATGAATTTCTATATTATTATCAATTATTTGATTAACGTTTGCAGGTAAATAAGGTTGTAAGTCATTTTGATTGAGTCCAAATTGAGATTTTAAATCTAAAATTGATACTCCACCTAAATGAATTTTCGACTGATCATCTGAAGCAAAATAAGACCAGTCTCGCTTCGCATTATCAGTATCTTCAATTGGATTACCATATTCAGCTTCATTTTCACCATAAAAAACTAATGGGATTTTAAACATTAATGCCATCTTTGGAGCGAGAGCCTTTTGTCCAAGCATAAAAGCCTGAAAAGGATGAAATAATAATTCAGTTGAAAGTCTTGTTAATAATCGGTGAACTTGGCCATTTGGAGTCATTAAAAAATTATCATGTCCAGCATGAATCCAAGATTGAAAGTTTTTCCAGCCCCAATCTGTATAAACATGAGGTGCCCAGGTTACTGTTAGTGGGTGCATATCATATTTTGTTTTCAGAATATGGGATGCATAGAAACTATCCTTACCACCTGAACCAGGAACAACACAATCATAAGAGCCATCAGTTTTTCGATGTTTATCACAAAGCTCTTGTAATTGCCTATCACGATCATCCCAATTAATAGATGTTTTTTTACGCTCTGTAAAATTACAAGCATCACAAATACCATTTTCATCAAAATGAATAGTTACTTTTTTAGAATCTGTTCTATTTAAAAATTCAACAGTAGAATTAGGGCGCTGATTAGATATAAGACATTTTTTGCAGAATAAAACATCCTGAGGAAGGCCATATAATGCTTTTAAATTTTTAGAGTCTTTTTTAAAAGAATTTAGATTAACAGCTTTAGGGTAGTAAATTTTTTCCATTATTAGGATCCTTTATTACTTAAATTTAATTTTGTTTATTAGCTTTTTCTAGATCTGCTGGCCTTCCAACATCAAGCCAAGGTTCATGCATTGGGTAAGCAATGATGCGCTTACCATTTAACTTTAAACGCTCAAATAAATCTGGCATATCACAATGCTCATTTGAGGTCAATTCGCTTAAATTTTCAGAGTTTATAACATATACACCTGCATTAATATGACTTCTAGCTATTGGTTTCTCTTCAAAATTGACAATATCAACTCCATCTGTTTTTACAACACCAAATGGATGCTCCCACTCATGAACTCTAACTGCCATAGTTGCACTAGATGAATATCTATTATGAAAATCAATCATTTCACCATAACGAATATCAGTAATTACGTCTCCATTAGTTACTACAAATGCCTCATTAGGGGGAGAAAGTAAACTTAAAGCGCCAGCAGTTCCTAAAGGCACATCTTCTCTAAGGTATTCAATTTTCACTCCTAATCTATCGCCATTACCAAAATATTCTTCAATCATATGACCCAAGTAATGAATGGCAATTATAAAATGAGTAAATCCTTCCACCTTAGCACGATCAATAATATGCTCTAACATTGGCTTATTAGCAACAGACAAAAGAGGTTTTGGAAGGTTATTAGTTTGGGGGCGTAACCTCACCCCCATTCCTCCAGCCATTATCACCATTAGATTAGGTCGAGCAGGCGCAATAGATATATCATCCCATAGATGTAAACCAAGAATTTGATGCTTTTCATCAACAATAGGCACTTGTTTTATTTTATTAGCTTCCATCAACTGCATTACTAGTTGTCGTTCCATATCAGGTGGAACTAAAAGTGCATCATACTGAATTACAGTATCAATTCCACTTTCCATATCCAGCCCTCTAAGCAAGCCTCGGCGAATATCACCATCGCAAATTGTCCCTATTAGCACACCTAACTTATTTACAATTAAGACTATCTTAAGTGTGTACTCCTCGAGATTTTGAACAACTTCTGCTAAATTGCTATTAACTGGCATTATTACTTTTCGCCATAGGTTTTCAGATTCACTCATTTATTTAGATTCCTTAAAAGAAGGTAAATTATAAAATGTTTTTTTAACAATATTCTCTAATGGATATTTTTTTATTACTTCAACAACTTTTTCACTTGCACCTCCAACTCCATAAGGATTAACTACTTCCTTAAGAGAAGACTGGAAATGATCTGAGTAAAGTTTATCGATAGCAGAAGAAATACTTTTATGGTTTGGCTTACAATTTATAATGCTATTAGCCTGCAAACGTCCACGTTGTCTATCCCCAATGTTTATTGTGCCTTTTTTAAAACTTGGAACTTCTATTAATCCACTTGAAGAATTTCCCACTACTCCATCAATATGATTAATGCATGAAAGATATCGTAATTGTCCTAATGATTTAAAAAAATATGCATTGGAATGATCAGAAGTAAATTCCTTAATTAATTCAATAATTATATTACTATCAGTATCAGCATTTGGAAGTGTAAATATTAGCTTTGTATCTTTTAATTCTAACAAAGCTTTTAATAATTCTTTAAATTGAAGCTCAGATGAAGTATTTTCTAGAGTAACGGGATGAAAGGTAATTAATAAATTTTTTAATCCTAATTTAAACTTTAAAAAAAATTCCAATTCTTCTTTTTCTAAAAGCTGTAAACGATTAATATTATCGATACCTAAGCCACCAACTAAAATACTGAATCAGGCATTTCACCCAATTGAACAACACGCTGAAAATATGGCTCCGCTGCAACAAAATGTAAATGAGACATCTTTGTTATTGAATGACGCATTGCTTCATCAAATGCTCCCTCTGTACTCTCACCGCCATGTATGTGAGCCACTGGAATTTTTGCAACAAGGGCAGCAGATACAGCTGAAAAAATCTCAAAACGATCACCCAAAACCACAATTAAATCTGGTTTAAGCTCCTTTAAAGCATCCGCAAACCCAATTAACCCTTCACCCATAGCTTTAGTAATTGCTTGAGGCGTATCAAAGCCACTCAAAATATCAACTTTATAGTCAATTTTAAAACCATCTGACTCAATCAATTTGAAGGTGTTACCAAAAATGGACGACAGATGCGATCCAGTTACAACAACTAGCAATTCGAGCTTGGAATCATTTTTAATTCCTTCCATCACCCATTTTAAAAGGCCATAATCAGCGCGAGTTCCAGTGATTACACATATTTTCCTCATAGCTCAATTAGCTCATCTGCTAAATAATTTCTTATTGCCCTCTTGCCTTCAACCTCATCCCAAAGCATTGGCGAAACCCCAGTACCAGGTCTCTTTGCAGTAATGTTTTTATTTGTAAAAACCTCACCCACACTAATATCTCGAGATGCAACTAGTGATTTACGTACTAAACTTATATTTTTCTTTTCACTAAAACTCAAGCGCTTAATACCATCACCAAGAGCAAGCTCTATGTTTCGGATAGATTTGACCATTAACTTTAGCTGATCTGGCTCAATGCTAGCCTTATGATCTGGGCCAGATAAATTTCTATCAAGTGTAAAATGTTTTTCGATTACGCAAGCTCCCATTGCTGCGGCAGCAATTGCAACTTCAATTCCACCAGTATGATCTGAATAACCAACTGCTAATCCAAAATTTTCACGAATACTTTTCATAGCTAAGAGATTAACTTCATTCATTGGAGCAGGATACTCTGAAGTACAGTGAAGGATAGTTATGTTTGAGCGAGGAGTGCCAGCTTGTTCAATTACTTTAATTGCAGCTTCAATCTCATTCATGGTTGACATTCCAGTAGAAAGTATAACATTTTTTCCAAGTTGACCTATACTTCTCAAATATAGTAGATTAGTAATTTCTCCTGATGGAATCTTAAAACATTTTTGCCCAAGCTTAACTAATAAATCAATACTTTGAATATCAAAGGCAGTCGATAAAAAACTAATATTTCTCTTAGAGCAGTGCTCAATTAATTCAATATGCATTGGCTCATCAAGCTCTAATCTTTTCAGCATAGTAAATTGAGATTCTTCATTATCAGTATTAAGCTTTTGATAATCAGCTTTTTGAGCATTTCTTGTAACTTGTTTATTCGCGATAAAAGTTTGAAATTTAACTGCATCAGCACCAGAGAGTGCAGCCATATCAATTAATTTTTTAGCAATATCAATTGATCCATTATGATTAACACCTGCTTCAGCAATAATAAAAATACTCATTTGACTATACTTCCTGCTTTAATAAAACTTCCTTTTTTAATTATTATTGATTCTTTAGTTGTTGCACCACTTCCTATAAAGCTCTCAGACTCTATTGTAACTCCACCATTAATTGTTGCATTAGTAGAAATATGGCAATGTTGAAGTATTTTACAATCGTGCTCTATTAATGCTTTTGAATTAATAATGCAATTATCGCCAATTGTGGTATTTGCATTAATAATTGCATTATGCATTATTATGGCACCAGCACCAATTGAAGAGTATTTGGAAACATAAGCATTTGGAGATATAACACTAGGCAATGTAAAACCAGAATCAAGCGCTAAATCAAATAATTTTATTCTATTTTTTGCTGACTTGATTTGCCCTAAAGTAATTAAGGCATTCTGGCAAGTCCTGGCTAAATCAGTAAGGTCAGAATCATTTCCAATAACTTGATAACCCAGCACCTCTTTTCCTAAAAATTCTGGCCTATCAACTATACCAATAATTTTAAATTTACCCTCTTGCTCAATAACATCAATAACTGATTTACAATGCCCTCCCCCACCAATTAAAATAATTTCTCTCATAAAACAACAGCGCTACTTGGTATATTTACAATTCGCTGTTCCAACCATTCAGAATTTATCAAGACTCCACACTGAGAATCTTTATACATTGGTAATTTGTTCATCAAAGTCCAAGCTGGGCGAGTCATTATTTTTTTTGAATTAGTTTCGTTCAGGAACAAATCTCGCTGCCTCTTATTAGCCAATATAATTGTATTTAACCAATAGTTTGAGTGCCCTTCGGCCAACTCTTGAAAAAATTGATAGCTAGTATTACTAAAAAAATCTTTATAAGCCATCGCTACTTTGCTTTTGCTTAATAAGAAAACATCTAAATTTTCTAATTGAGCAACTAATAAAGCGGCATTTAAATTCGGCATTCGATAATTATATCCAGTCATATCATGAGTATATTCATAGTTATACGAAACTTTAGCAGTAGTAGTAAGATGTTTTGCCTTTATTGCTAATTCCTCATCATCAGTAAATATACAGCCACCACCCCCAGACGTAATTATTTTGTTTCCATTAAAACTTATTACACCAATTTCCCCAAAAGTTCCAGTATGCTTCCCCTTATAAAAACTACCTAAACTTTCAGCACAATCCTCAATTAAACACAGATGATATTTTGTGCAAATTTCTTTAATTTCATCAATTCTACAAGGATTTCCAAACGTATGCATTGGCAAGCATGCTCTAACAACCCTCCCAGTAACTTTATTAATACATTGATTATTCTGAATAAAAGTATTAGTTTGTAAAAAATCCAATAATGCTTCGGGCGAGAGACCCATCGTATCTCTATCGACATCTACAAATACTGGATAAGCCCCACAGTAACTAATCGCATTACAAGTTGCTACAAATGTAAGAGGCTGAGTAATAACTTCATCACTCTCTTTAACTTTACCTATAAGCATTGCCACATGAAGAGCTGATGTTCCACTAGAAGTTGCAATAGCAAACTTTGCACCAATAAACTTAGCTATTTTTTTTTCAAATTCATCTACATACTTTCCACTAGATGAAACAAAAGTTGAGTTTATACAGTCTGTTAAGTATTTTATTTCATTACCAATAAAATGAGGCTCATGAAGTGGAATAATGCCTTCTTCACCATAAGTTCTCCTAATGAACTTTATGACATCATCAAACATTGTAGATTTTTGCTTTATATTTTCTTAAATTATGAGGCTTTATAATCCAGTCAATAGTTTTTTGAAGGCCATTTTTTAAATTAATTTGAGGCTTAAATCCTGTTAATTTTTCAATTTTGGTATTGTCACACCAAAGTCTAAAAACTTCTGAATTATTTGGCCTCATACGCTTTTCATCAGAGATGAACTTAACATCACTTCCCATTAAGTTTTTAATGATATCAAGAGTGTCACTTATACTTATCTCAAAATTAGAACCAATATTAATTGTCTCACCAATTGTTTGACTAGCCTCTGCAATAGCTACAAAGCCCCTACAAGTATCTTGAACATAGTTAAAATCTCTAGTAGGAGAAATATCCCCAAGTTTAATCTCTTTAATGCCACTTGCAATTTGCGTAATAATTGTAGGAATTACAGCGCGTGCAGATTGGCGAGGACCATACGTATTAAATGGACGGACAATTGTTACAGGTAACTCAAAAGCATTATAGAAACTCATTGCCATTGCATCTGCAGCAATCTTGGAGGCACTATATGGCGACTGAGCTTGAATGGGGTGATTTTCATCTATAGGAACATACTGTGCTGTTCCATAGACTTCACTTGTTGAAGTGTGAATCACTTGAATATTACCATTTTCCTTAGCAGCCTGACAAATATTGAGAGTACCCTTAATATTTGTATCAACATAGCTATCTGGAGCAATATAAGAATAAGGTATCGCTATTAGTGCAGCAAGATGAAAAATTATATCAATATCTTTTGTAATACTCTTACAGTAATGTGGATCACGGATATCTCCAGAATAAACTTCAAATTGGTTTTGACAATCAATATCGTCTAGCCAACCCCAATTATTAAATGAGTTATACTGTGATAAAGCCTTTACTTCATAACCCTTCCTTACTAATAACTCCACCAAATGAGAGCCTATAAATCCATCTGCGCCTGTGACCAGAACTTTCTTTTTATTAATCATAATCTTTAAAATTTAAATAAAAACAAATTACATTAGCATCATAAAAAAATAAACTCTTTATATGATATTTCAAAATATAAAAGAAATAAAGGCTTAATTATAACAAACCTTTATAATTTATCGTGCTGACGTATTATATAAGCCCTTGATGATAGAATAGCATAAGCTATAAAAAAGAAAAGCGCAAAAGCCCTGTCTCTCAAGACGGGAAGAAATATTAAAGTAACAAAAAAACCAAAAAACCAAACATAAAAAGCAAGATAAAAATCTTTGAATTTTTTATCAAAACTTATTAAATACCTCAAAAGATAAAAAAATCTAAAATAAATAGTATACAAAAAAACTAATCCAATAAGACCTCGCCTAAACAAGGTATCAAAAAATTGACTCTCAGATGTATTAACATCCCAAAAAGTAGCATAATACAAACCCCTATCATCGTTAAGTAAAAAACTGTCCTTTAATGAATGAACTCCCAATTCACCAGAACCAAAGATCATAGATAATGGTGATTGTAAAACTGATGATAATATTCGATCCCAAATCATAAATCGAACTCTTTCAGAGCCATTTGGGATATAATTTGTTGAAAATATTGACAGAACTGAATCTACCATTGTATTAAATCTTGCAATACCAAAATTGATTTGAACCATAATTGAATCTTCTATATTATTTTCAGCAATATCTGTCATTAGCTCATAAACATCTCCGGCATTTCTAAAATAAAAAATATATAAAAAAACCATAAGAACTAAAATTGGTAAAAATATTTTTAAGAAGTATTTCCTATAATAAACACCAAGCCCTAATAGATTAGATAATAAAAGAAGATACCCAAGTCTAACCTGAGCTATTAGTAGAATATATAAAAGTAAAAAAGCAGTACAATATCCAAAAAATCTTAAAAAATAATTTGAATGATAATTTTTAATGATCAATAATAAAAACCCAAAATTTAATAGGACAACATCTCTCTGACCAAGAAGTCTACTGAATAACTTACCCTCAAACTGTTCCAATAGTTGAGTATAAGAATGAAAATAATAATAAGCATAAATAACTATTCCAATAAATAAATACTTAGTTATGATATTCAAAGATTTTTCATTAATATCAATAGTCATAAAAGTAAAGAAAAAGAAAAATGGTAATAAAGTTGCAAATAATGAGCTAAAACGATATTCAACTAGATTGGGTTCTATACCTGCTTGAATAATGGTATTAAATAAAACATAAAATGATAAAAAAAATACCACCTTTAAGTCAATATTCTTGGATTTTATATAAAATCTTTTAATAGAGAAAAAGCTCAATATAGCAACAAAAAAAAGTGGAATTAATTGACCAGGTAAATATGAATTTAAAAAAGGGAATTTAAATGTAATAAAGAATCCATGAGCTACCTCACCATATACCTTACCAGTAAAAAGGCCAATAGGAATAGGTATGACAGCCCAGAAAGCAGTCAAAAAATATGCCCCTACAAAAAACATAATTATTCTTTGAAAGCTAATATTTTGCATAAATACTCAAGAAGATAAAGAGATAAATTATTAAAGATGGAATTTTATTCAATGTAACCAAGGCACATTAAAAAAAATTATTTCTTAGTAGCATATAGAGTCATAAAAT
>Ga0075444_10002073_pt1 | contig 12157 bp, 12 predicted proteins | sample CoawatmetaG01DNA_FD_76836 | JGI IMG/M metagenome (GOLD analysis project Ga0075444, IMG submission 76836) | Marine microbial communities from the West Antarctic Peninsula - Coastal water metaG017-DNA | ecosystem: Environmental > Aquatic > Marine > Coastal | place: Atlantic Ocean: West Antarctic... | reverse complement strand
GGGATCGGAATTGATGGGCAGAGACCTATTGCAGCTAGAGTTGCAAGGGGGTGAGAGAAGAGCAGCAACACAAGTCTTTTGTTGTCGCAGATGGCAAACCAGGCTGGTAGCAAAATAGGAATAACTACTCCGAAAGCCATGATCAGAAAGTTTGCAACGTTGAACCAGAGGTTTTTAATAGGGGCGGCTGGCTCTTGAGACCAGCGCTCGGCAAAACCATCTAGGCTGTTGTTGCGCTCTTCTCTATCGAGAGTTTGGGTGCTCTGACGTGAGTTTTTGCTCGAACCTTTCTGATTATTAGTGTCACTAGTGCCATTGGTATTAGTGGGCGCAGAAGCGCTAGCGTCCGAGTGATCGGGCGCCTCATTGTGCTCAATCATTTTTGAGCCCTCCGTGAGTAATGCAAGGCTAATTCGAAGACTTCGAAGACTTTGGGTACTTCGAATTCTTCTGGTTCATCTTGTACTTCGACAGGTCAAAACTTTCGTCTGTCAAAAAAAAATGACATGGCGAATGAATACTTCCCTCAAAGAAAGAAGTGCCGTTGCATAGAGTTGTAGTTAGTAAGTGACTCCAGGCACTTGTGATTGCAGAGCTTTCACAAGTGGCTCGAAAAAGCCGAGCGCCCTTAATGTACTCTTGAAGCCACGCGGCTGTCAAGTGGGGTTTTGGATAGTTGTATTGTTGGAGTGACCACTCACCCTCGATTTATACGCACACCCTTATAGAAGTTACCGGCCGGTAGTGTGTCTAGTCGGGGCGAATAGGTATTGAATTTCATCATTTCTTTGGTCGACGTTCCGAACATATAACCGCACACCGGTTCACCCTCCTTAAGCCCATATTTAGTTCCTCGCCCTAGCGCACCACTGGGGTTTGATAGGCCATCAGGTGGTGGCTGGTCTTGCGTAACCTCTCTTATTTCAAGGCAATCAGTGGTGACAATTGCTCCTGCTGGAACTGCTTTGATGCAGTAAAGCTGCGGATGCTTTTGAGTACGAGTTAGGTTGTTTGAATTTTCAATTGCGACTTCTTTTTGCTTCTGTTGATAGAACGAATACAGATAGGTTGCAGCAGCTAATAGCAACAGTGCAAGAACAAAGGCCGATAGCACTGGTCGACCATTTGTATCTGCTGGCATTTATGTACCTGACGGCGTAACTACTCTATTCACTATCAAAAAGTTCTTTGGCACCAACATAAACCGTGCATGTCTTATGATAGTGCTAGTTCCTAATCAGTTTCCTGGTTGAAAAATGGATAGTTTTAAAAAGCTAGCTGCATCATTCAAGTTTGTCAAAGAGTCAGTTTCTGATGCTATTTCGTTCGCTGACGGTGATGAATACAGTTATATTGATATTTGCCAGACTGGCTTAACCGCTGAGAGCAGCGGCAATGCAGCGCAAGCTGAAGAGAATTATTTAGCAGCTCTGGCTAGTGCAGAACTAGATGACAAAGATGGTTTAGGTGCTTGCCTCCCTTTGAATTTACTAGCTGATTTCTACCAGAACCAGGAGCGTTTTTCAGAATCGGAGGGGCTCTATATACGTGCTATTGAGCTTTTTGAGAAATACGAGCCATTAACTTGTGAAACTCAAAAGCTGCTTGCCGACGAGTTTGGCCCTGCCAAATATGCTCAATACGAAGCCATGTATCAACAGTTTAGGGCCGTAACTAACCTTCTTCATCCGGAAGCGGATAATCAATATGTTCGTATTCTTGAGTCTTACGCTGCACTACTGCGAAAGACAAATCGGAATCCTTTGGCCGAAGATTTTGAGTTAAGAGCTGAGACTTTGAGAATGAAGAAGTAGCGTGATTTAATTTGGAGCTTAATGATTGGTGCTTACTACTCTTTCGATTCCATTTGAGTTGTCAGTTGTATATACAACTATTTCTGGTACCAGGGAAAGTTCAGGCACCGGGGATAATGGCTTAGCAAAATACTTGAGTACTCAAGTATTTTTAAATGGTGGCACAACTTCACAAGTTGTCAGTTGTATATGCAACTATCCTACTAAATAGCTTTGCTTTGGTAAGCTCGGGTTAAAACTCGCTATTAGGGCTTGAACATTTGGGCTATCAGCACTACGATTAAATTTAAATGTAGCCTGTCAGTTGGTGGCACTAAATTTGATGCCATAACTTTGAGGAACATTCACAATCACCCGCAGAGGAATCAGTCATTACTAATTCTCAGCCACCATCAATAGTTGCAGCGTCTTTCGTTCCTGCAGTTGCCCTAGATTCAAAAGCTCTCTTTCTCAAGCTGTTTTCATCTCGATTTGGCAGTTATGCCCGCACTATTAGTAGTGCTAATGGTAATGGTAGTAGTAGTGCTAACTGGCGACAATTAAGTCAGTTCCATCAACTGAGCGATGAAGAGATTCTTTCTTCTATCTCAAAAGAATCTAAAGCATATAGAGCTCTCAGCGTTCACCAAACTGAGTCGTTTCTGATTTTGCAATTTAACCCGGAAGACCGTGACGCCGACAGAAACGTTTGGGAAAAGCTAAGCGCTGCCCTCTTGTCTGCTGGTCTAAGTGGTCTGAAGTTGTTTCAGGTGGCTGAAGGTTCTACCTATCAGGTCTTTATCAATCTTTCTAAGTCGGCTAACATCCTCCCCTTGTCTAAAGGGGTGACCAACCATCTGGTGCAATCTGGCATCACTAATGTTGAGGTTTTGAGACCAGGCAATCACTTTATCTTGCCGCTGCAAGAAGGTTATCGCTGGATGAACGATGGAGTTTTGCCGGTCATAGCTCGCCATGAGATGTCTGAAGAGATGGCTCTTAACTTCTTTATGGGTGAAGTGACCAAGGTGACTGTCTGCCCAGAGCAGTTTGTCGAACAATTCAAAGAGTTTCTTGAAGCTGAGCGCAAGAGAGAAATTATGGAGATTGTTCCGCCCGAAGAACTAGGCGAAGAGGGCGCTAAACCCAAACGCAAAGAGCGTCGCCTTAGAGTACTGCCTTAAAAACTGGTCACAGTTAAGTCGTTGCTACAAGCAGTATGTCTTTTTGACCTGCCTTAGAACTTGACGCGGTACTGGAAAGAAATTGTGCCGAGTAGGTCTTCTACTTTGTTTTTCGGAGCGGCACTGGCTGATAAGCGCTCTTTGTTCGCTCCGCCTGGTTCTAAGAACTTGAAGCCGAAATGACTCTTACCAGGCTCGTCGTAGAGCTTAAAAATGCCATCTTCGTAAATGCTTTTGAGAGATTCGCCTTCCTTACTCACTGAAATCATTTCTGCTTTCCGTGGTTGGTCTGCTCTGAGTTTTGAGACTGGGCTTGCTGCAGCAATTTCTTCAGCCGAAGGTTTGCTGCTCTCGGCTATTGCCTTTCTCGTATCAATAGCGCTAATCGAAAGAAGTGAAAGGGGTTCTTGCCTGGGTTCGCCCTGCTCTTTTCCAGCCAGGTCAACCTTGAGGGCCGAAGATTCGCCGTTCTCTTTCGCTTTAGGTTTGTCGATGAGATTGTCTGCCAAAGCAAGACCTATCGGTTGTGGGGGATCCAGGCTGGGGCCGCGGAGATTTTGGAGAACTAGTAAAGTGAGCTAATTAATATTTACCCGTAAGCCAAGGTTATACGCGCCCTTGCCTTTTGTCAGTGGGGTAATTACGAAATTGGAGCCTCTGGTTTTTAGCACGCCCTGAAAAGCTAAAGAATCTGATAGCGACTCTTGTCATTTTTCAACTCTTCCACGAATTCCATTTCTTCGTCGGTTAGCTCGTAGACAGCAAAGTGACAATTAAACTTGCGGGTAAAACCGCGGCCAATCGCTTCTTCTAAGGTGGTGCGATCGTAGCCACCAGCAAGCACGTCGATTAAATTGCAGTGGCGATCAGTTGTTTCGCTCTGCGACTCTTCTGTTTTCTCTCGCTCAGCTAATGCAAAAATCTCAGATAGTTTGGTCTGCGATTGATTGATCATGATTGAGCCGTGTTGCAGAACACCGTGCCTTCGTCTCAGTTGGGCACTGCCAACAATTTTCTTGCCTTCAAATTGCAAGTCGGCTTGGGTGGTTGCCTGAAAACAATCCTCGTAGTCTTTGTAAGCGCTATTGCTGCGGCCAAGGCTGGCAGCTACTCCCAGTTCTCTCAAACCGTAAATCAAAGCATCACAAATTTCTTTGTAGGCCTGATTAATTGAACCAGGTAAAAATCCTTCATAGGGACTGCCTTGTTCTAACCAATAAGATGGTGCGGCTCCGGCAATTTCAGCGTCAGGTCTAAAGTCGATGCCGTCTTGTTTTGGTCCGGCGCCAACAAAGCAATAGGTTAGCTCGCCTTCGTGTAGAACCGCACGGCCACCAGTTGGACGACGCACCGCATCATAGCCAGCAGCGCGAACTTTTTCGACAGTTCTAGGGCTCACTTTCTGCGAATAACCGAAAGAAACCGCCGGTGGTTCCCAACCATAAAATCTCAAGGTAGCTGGAGTTTTGCCTTGCAGGTGCAGTTCGAGCAGGGCCTCATCAATGGCCATATTGGTTACAGCGTCAAATACACCGTAAGGAATTAGCCTCAAGGCCCGTGCTCTTACCGATGTCATCAAGAAATGCTGGCCTTGATTAGTTTAGGTTTGGCGACAAATTTATCAGAGAAAGTAAAGGCTTCCAGAAGTTTTTTGGAGGCAGCTTCAAATTGCTCTTCAGTATCGTAGTGCACCATTGCAGCCGTCGCTCCACCACTCGTTTCATCGCCGGTTTTGATTTGCAGCACGACACCCACTGCCAGATTGACAGGGTCGCCTTTTTTAGTGCGGCCTGCTCCCATAAGTTTGCAAGCTTCTGCTACTTTTTTTCCGTCCAAGTGCTCTAGCCATTTTTTACCAGTACCTGGCACCACAAATGGTTTCGTGTGTTTTGCCGTTGGCATTAAGCTGTAGTCGGTCAACACTTTGTCGTCGCCGCCCTGGGCCTTGATCAGGGTGGCGAAGGTGCTCAGTGCCTTGCCACTGCTAATCAAATCTTGCAATTTAGCTCTGGCTTCGGTGCTGTCTTTGGCTTTGCCGGCATGCACCAGAGCAAGAGAGCCAAGCTCCATGCAGAGTTCAGTGAGATCGTCTGGACCATTGCCCTTCAGTGTTTCGATTGCTTCGATAACTTCTACTGTGTGACCAACTGCCCGGCCGAGGGGTTGTTCCATATCGGTGACAACGGCAGTAACTGGGCGTTTCAATATGCGTCCTACTTCAGCCATGGCTTGAGCTAGTTCAATGGCTTTGTCTTCGGTTTCCATAAAGGCACCACGGCCGCATTTAACATCGAGAATAATGAAATTCGCACCAGCCGCTAGTTTTTTCGACATTACCGAAGCGCAAATTAGTGGAATTGATTCGACTGTTCCAGTGACGTCACGCAGCGCATATATTTTGCCATCGGCTGGAGCTAATTCAGCTGTCTGTCCGCCTATGGCCATACCGATTTCTTTTACTTGCTTGATAAATTGTTCGATGCTGATGTCAACTTGGAAGCCAGGGATTGCTTCTAGTTTGTCGATGGTGCCCCCAGTGTGACCCAGTCCGCGGCCGGATAATTTGGCCATTGGTATGCCGGCAGCGGCGAGCAATGGTACGAATACCAGAGTAGTTTTGTCGCCAACACCGCCTGTGCTGTGCTTATCACCAATAACAGGACCGATGGCCGACAGGTCTAAAATCTGACCGGAGTGTCGCATGGCATCAGTGAGCCAGGCTGTTTCTTCTAAGGTCATGCCTTGCCAGCAAACGGCCATGAGCCAGGCTGCTAGCTGATAGTCCGGGATGCTGCCGTCCATGATGCCATCCACGAGAAAGCCGATATCGCTCTTTGTGTGATGGGCACCTGTTCTTTTAGCAAGAATCAGGTCGATCATTCGCACCGGTTTTGTTGTTACCGCAACCACTTTTTACTTAACCTCTTGACGACTGACGTTAGACCTGCATAATTGAAATAGGGAGTGCGGCCGCAAGAAATATACTAGAAAACTCTAGGTCCACTCCCACTTTTTTTGCCGAAATTTTTTGGCACTGGAAATCCCAATTACTAGTTTTTTATTGAATCGGCCTGTGGTCTTCGGTCAGATTGATTTCGTCAATTGTCTGCCTATCACTTTGCCATTTCTCAAAAATATGCCAGCCAACCTAGAGTTGGCTATGGACACTCCCGGTGATCTTAATCGTGCCTACCAGCGCGGTGAGCTTGACCTGGGGGCGATGAGTGCCCATTTCTATCTTGAAGACGGCGGCTTCAGGCTATTCGATCAGCTTTGTATAGCTAGCCGTGGGGCTGTTGGCAGCGTGCTATTTTTTAGCAAAAAGCCACTGGCTGAGCTTAGAGGCGCGCGGATTGCCCTTTCTAAGTCTTCGGCGACCTCCAATAATCTTGTAAAGGTGCTTCTAGCTGAAGAGTTTGGCGGTATTGGTGCCGGTCAGACTGGGCTAGATTTTCTAGATTCTATTGATTTTGTCTCGGGAATTGATGCCTGGCCCACTGATGAGGCTTTTGATGGTTGTGTCATTATTGGTGACCGGGCCCTGGCAGCCGATCAGCAAGTTGAAAGCAGCGGCCTGACGGCGCAGTTTGAGCGCAGAGATTTGGGCCAGTGGTGGTTTGAGCGCTTTCAGTTGCCCATGGTGTTCGGTGTTTGGGCGGCACGGAAGAGCTGGGTTGAGGCCAATCAGCAAGATTTTGAAACTCTGAATAAGTTTCTCTATGACTCTCTGGTTCTTGGTTTGGGCTGCGACTATGCAGAGGTTTTAGCCGAGGCTGGCCGTCGTACTCAGTTACCGAGGGAAGAGCTAGATAGCTATTTCACCAAAGAGCTTGATTATTCCTTCTCACCAGAACACGCTAGAGGTCTAGATTTATTTAGAGAGCTTTGCCTAAAATATCTTCTTTTGAATTAGATTAAATGTTGTTATACTAGATCTCTTATGACATCCAGTTTCGAGCATGGACTACCGTACCGCGATCCCCACAAGGATGGCCCGTTCGTGCTGCGAGGCCGCTGGCAGGTCGTCGACTATCTTGGCCAGGGTGGCATGGGCACTGTTTATCTGGCTCGGGACCTCAACCTCGATAACCGTAAGTGCGTAGTTAAGCGCCTGCGTGATGATTTCTTCCGTGATGAAGACAAAGAGAAAGCGCAGCAGTTCTTCTTGCGAGAGGCAAAAGTGCTGAGCAAATTACAGCACCCCAATATTGTTTTGGTGCTCGATTCGTTCCGCGAAGACGAAGAGTATTACCTGGTAATGGAGTACGTCGAGGGTCACAACCTCCACGACATGCTCAAAGAACGCGAAGAGCCCTTCTCTGAAGATCAAGTGCTGACCTGGTCTAAGCAGATTTGCGACGTGCTGCACTATCTGCATGCTCATGATCCACCTGTTATTTACCGCGATTTGAAGCCGTCCAACGTCATGATCGACACCAAAGACAACGTTAAGTTGGTCGACTTTGGTATTGCTCGTCTCTACCAAGATGACGGTGACAACACCCATGTGGTCTCGCAAGGCTACTCACCACCTGAGCAGTACTGGGGTGGCGCCGATCCGCGCTCTGATATCTATGCCCTGGGCGCCACTATGTACTTCCTTCTCACTGGAGAGGAGCCTCTGGCGCTGACCGTCTGCTCGCCACGTGATGTTGATGAAGAGATTTCTGAAGCCGCTGATTTGATTGTCGGACGGGCCACGCAGCAAGACGTCTATTTGCGCTACCAATCAGCGCTTGAGATGAAAGACGAGCTTGACTATATTACTTCGCCTCAGGTGGAAGAGAAAAACGGCTTTAAGTGGCTCGAAGTCACGGTTGGCATGTTGGTTATGTGTATCTCACTGGGCGGATGGTTTGCCTACACCAAGTATTTAGAACTAAAGAAAGAAAGTGAGTATCAGCTAGGTCAGAACCGCGAAGAGCGGGTGATTTTAGAGAAGCGGCTGGAAGAAGTTAAACGTCGTGAAGCGACTTTGAACAAGATGGTTGAAGACAAGATCAATAGAGCCTCGGCCTCTGGCAGTTCTGGCTTGTCACAAACTACAGGAAAGAAAGCCTTTGCCAGCCCGTTTTCTGATAGTGCGCCAAAGAGCAATGATCCCTTTGCCACTTTTGGTAGTGGCATTGCTAATTTCCATTTCCCTGGTCTTGGCTCTAAGCCATCTTCTCCCCAAAGCTTTGGCAGTTACGCCAACCGCGGTTCTGGTCAGCCCATGGGCCGTCAGCCCGGCTCCAATCAGTTTAGTGCCGGTCAGTTTAATGCCAACCAGTCTAATCCCAACCAGTTTGGCTCTTCTTCGCCTACAGTGCTCAGATACGACCCGTACAAGCAAACCCCAGTTTCAAATGTAGCCTCAGCCTCGCGCAGCAGTCTTTCTGGCGACACGCCTATGGAAGATCGAGATGAGAGCCAGCTTACCGACCCTGAGGGGTTAGCTCCTCTCGAAGAAGATACGCAGCGCTGAATTTAGATTAATTTAGGCCAAATAAATAGGAAACAAGCCTATTTTTGGCTTGGCTTACGTTGAAAAAGCTGTAATTCAACCAGGAGGTTAGTTCTCGAAAGCCAAGAGGTAGCCTATAATGAATATAGTCGCTGTTTTGGGGTTTCTCGGACGAGCGACTGGCAAATGGTCCTTATAAGCTAGAAATTGAAGGATCGCCCTACCTCTAAGGTTGGGAACATTGCTCACCGAAAGCTTGTCTTAGAATCTATCTCTGCTTTTCTGACGGAAGAAAAAATGGACAAACAAAATAGTAAAGGCGGTTTCTCGCTCTCTTCTCTGCCTCGGCCCCGCTGGAATGTGGTCGATATGATCACCTTCATCGGTAAGTCCTCAGTGCCAACTTATTTATTCATCGATGTCGATATGACATGGGTAGAAGAAGTGAGAGCACAGTTAAAGACTATGGGCTCAAAAGTGACAGTGACAGCCATACTACTTAAGGCAATTGCCATTGCCCAACGGGCTCACCCAGACAGCCGCACTGCGTCACTTCCTTGGGGCCGTACCGTTACTTTCAACGATATTGTCGCTGGCTTCACCGTAGAACGTTATATTGGCGAGCAGCCAGCCGTTTTCTTCGGTGCCATCAAAAATCCAGATACCAAGTCTGTCGAAGAAATTGCTTCTGAGCTGAAACAATACTCCGAGGCCGAAATGGACGCCATTGAGCATCTTGATCGGCAGAATAATTTCAACAACATGCCATGGTTGTTCCGTCGTTTTATTCTCTGGTTAGGTCTTCGCTATCCATCGGTGAGACTAAAATACCTGGGTGCTACTTTTGGTATGAGTTCAATTGGTAAATGGGGCGCTAAGGCTCTGATTCCACCATGTGTCTCAACCTCAACATTCGGCATCGGCGAAATCGAACAGCGCGCGGTTGTGCGCGATGGCAAAATTGTGGTTCGTCCGATGATGACTATCACTCTCAACTTCGATCACCGCATCATTGACGGCGGCCCTGCCGCTCGCTTTGTCGGCGATGTAAAACGCTTGCTTGAGGGCGGTCTCGAAAATTATATGCACATGGACACTAGTGAACTTAACTCTAAGAAGCTCAGTCTCGATACTGCCCTGACAAGCTAGTAGCAAGATTAGCTAGTAGCAAGATTAGCTAGTAGCAAGAAAAGCTAACTTCTTTTAGTTCTGCTTCTTTTGGAAGTCTTCGATCAACTCGCGAATAGTGGGGATCGCACTTCGTGCCGCCATCTCGCCAGCTTCTATGGCATGTTTGGCGTCAGTTGACTTCGCCGATACCATGCCGATTCCATCGACGTTAGGACGAATGACATAATCGGCTTGAGCTAGTTGATCTGCATCTACTTTTTTGAAGTGCAGGGTAATGACGCGGTGGCTGACGCTGCCGATTTTGCGGAAATCTTTTTCAGCAACAGCACCAAGTGATTCGTCCACGCTGACAGCAATGACAATATCAGCTCCGAGCTTCTTTGCTTCAGATACCGGTATGTTTACAAGGACGCCACCATCTACAAATAGGCCTTCATGAATGCCGTCAGATAGTTTTACCGGCTTGCGCAAAGCAGGAATTGCGGCACTTGCCTGTAGTGCTTTGCCCAGGTTTCCTTTTGAAAGAGTAACTGTCTTGCCATCAAGCAGATTGACTGCCACTGCGCCAAAGGGAACTTTTAGATCTTCAATATTGCGCTCTGTTTCTGGTACTTGCTTGTTCAAATAGGTAGCAAATTTTTTGCCACGATAGAGTCCATCGTAGGGTTCTATGCCAACCAATCTGGGGGTGTAAAAAAGAGGAATGATGAGCATGCGCAACTTCAGTGGAATCGTCAAATAGGCACTCATCAGCTTCTTTTCGGTGAATTGTTCTTCAATATGTTTCGGTGTTACACCGGCACTATATAAGCCACCAACTACCGCTCCCATGCCGCTGCCTACTAGTACATCAACGGGGATGCCCTCGTCGTCTAGTACTTTAAGAACACCAACACAAGCTGCCGATCGCATACCTCCGCCGCCAAGGGCCAGGCCGATTTTAGGCCGTGCTTTTGCAATCTGGCCACTAAGCTCCCGCGCTGAGTCACTAGCAAGTGCTGGGGCTGCTAGCCTGATCAAGACAAAGGCAAAGACCAAACCCAAGCAAATGCCCAAAGCGCTGAAGCTCATGCCCGAATTTTTATGGAATAGTTTTTTTAGCACCATATCCATTGCATGCGAGCGGGAACGTTCCATCCCATCTTCGCCAGGGCCTCGTCTAAAGTAATATTTTCGTCTTTGCATTTCTTCAGGGCAGTAGTGGCCTGGTCACAAGAAATGAAGCCTTGAGTGTAGAGCGAGTAGGTGCGCAAGGCTGTGTAAAGAACAGGTTCGCTCATTGCTCCGGTGGCAAGAACTTTCTTGCCAACTTTGATAGCACTCTTTTCTTTGACATCAACGACTTGTTCAATTTCAGAAGACGAAATCAAACCAGCCTGCACTAGTAGATCGGCTGGTAGAAACTCTTTTGGTTGTGCTTGGGCTGCTGAATAATTTTCAGCAATAGCCTGATAAACAGACACTCCCCGAGCTTTTACTTGTTTTAGTGCTTCGGCTGCCTGGAAGGCCTTAACAGTTGAATTAGCCACCATATCTTGTAAAACAATTGCAGCTTCGAGCAGGTCGTGAGTGACTAGACCCTGTTCTAAAAGAATCTGACCAAATTGTTTCTCTTTGACTAGTTCAATCTCGATACATTCCAGCATGTCGCCATCAGAGAGAAAACCTGCCATTAATACTAGTTCGCCAATACGGACGGTCTGACCGGCTTTTTCAGAGTAGAGGCCGAGCTCAAAGAGCGCCTGTTCTATGGTTATGCGTCTTCTGCCTACGGTGAGGAGGGCTTGGATGGCTTGATCTTTGGTTACTTTTTTGTCGCGCACGAGCAGCTGTGCAGTAAGAGCAGCGTTCATCATCCAGCTTGAAAGATCGCGGTTGAGCACCAATACACGGCCCATCTGCATGCCGGTATCTTTGGCTTTAATTACAGCCCTTCCCAATTGCTCGGGGTTGATCAAATCAGCTGAAAGGAGCAGTTGAGTGAGAGGATTGGCAATGCTCTGCACTGTCTGGGTCTTTTTATGCACGGAGTTGAGAACGCCTATGGCGTCCTCCATAGTCATATTGTTCTGCCTGGCCAGTCTTAGAGCCTTGAGAGCAAGGTCTACTGTCGCTTTGTCCGAGCGCACCAATTCTTCAGCTTCTAGGACAACCCGCATGGTCGTTTCGCTGACGGTGTTGAGCATGGCTAGGGCACGCGCAAGTGGCACGTTTAGGTTCTTAGCGGTAAGCAAGGCCTCATCAAGCTTGGGCTGTGAGACTATGCTAGCCCCTAACAATAATGTGGGAGGGCATCTGCTGTTGCCTGTTTTTCTATCATGTATCCTGGTCTTTCGGGCGTTTGGCTAGATAACTAAGTGGCTAAATAACGTAGTGGTCAAGGTGTGTTATCTCTACCATACCAATTTAGTCAACCGTTATAACGGTTTGTCATCGGTAGATTAAGGGATTTGGCGATTATGCTGGTTGAATTTTAATTGGAGAGCCAGCTGGTGGGTGAGCAAACTCATCACTAGCACTGCCGCCGCGCTTAAAGATCTCCCAATAGCGTTTATCGTGCCCCGAGCTACCGGGAGAAAAGGCTAAGTCCCCTTCCATAATAT
>Ga0075444_10002070_pt1 | contig 12159 bp, 9 predicted proteins | sample CoawatmetaG01DNA_FD_76836 | JGI IMG/M metagenome (GOLD analysis project Ga0075444, IMG submission 76836) | Marine microbial communities from the West Antarctic Peninsula - Coastal water metaG017-DNA | ecosystem: Environmental > Aquatic > Marine > Coastal | place: Atlantic Ocean: West Antarctic... | reverse complement strand
CGACTCAGGTAAGTCTTTGACATTGTTTTCAAGCAAGTAGGCTTTCTTAGCTGAGAGATCTTCTATTGCTTTTTTGTAAGCCTCATCTGTCTTTAGCCAAGCTTCGTGGCGAATAGCATCATAGTTATCGTCACAAGTAATTGCGCTACCACTGGGTAGATGTCCAAATAGCGAAGAAAGCGCTCCGCCGCCCATGCCTGAGCTATCGAGAGTATAGTCGCCCTCACGCATCACCACAGAAAGTGTGAGGGTACGACTGCGGTAGTCTGAGGTGATGGCACCAAAAGAAGCAGCAACATGGGCTGTATCGAACTGATCAAGACAATAAGAACCAAAATACGGGCCCTTGTATTGATCGAGATGAAGCCTACTGATACTACGTTTCATTTCGTCTTTTAAGGCTCGAGCGACAACATCATCCTCCGCGCCATAAGCACGGGGCGGAGCAATGGCGAAAGTTGAAAGCCCGAGGGTAACTGCCAGCAATAATGACTTGGCTTGCAGAGAGAACTTAGTTGGCTTTGCGAATTTCATTATTTTGCCTCCTCCTTATCAAAGAGGGGGGCGGGTAAGAGTGGCGGCTTCTCTTGAGCTTTAGATTGCAACTCCACTTCAATATTGCCCACTAACAAGCTGGGAGAAGTGGCAGATACCGGCACCCAGCCTGATTCGGCACCACAGGTGCCATTAAAAGTATCATCATCATCGCCAGCACAAACAATGCGCTCTAACGAAGAGAGTGGAGTTCCAACCAAATCGACACCGCGCAAAAGTTCATCAGGGCGGCCATCAGTAAATACTTTCCAGACACGTAAGGGTAACAACTTGAATGACTGCGGCATAAATGTCTGAGTCATAGTAAAGCCACCGGCAATCTCATCAAAGAGCAAACCATAGGGTTTTCCTTGCTTCTTCGCTTCAGCCACCAGCATTTCTCGCAGCTCGGCCATAGGCACGCGTTTAGAAGAATCAACAATCAAATTACCTTGACGAGCAACCACGGCATGCCCTCTCGATGAGCGTCCATGGCCGTTAGAGCGACTAAATCCATTAATAGGTGAGCGCGCCATCAAGAAGTTCTTCAATATGCCCTGGTCAACCAAAATTACTTTTTCAGCGGGCACGCCTTCATCGTCATATTTGTAGTAACCATTCAAAGGCTTGGTACCAAAGCGCTGCCGGGTAGGGTCATCCATCACTGAAATAAATGGTGGCATAATCAGCTGACCAACTTTCTTGGTGAAAGTGCGACCTTCTGATTCGTCCTTTTGCCTGTGGCCTTCTATTCTGTGGCCAAAAATCTCATGGAAGAATACACCAGCGGCTTTCGCTCTTAAAATTGCCGGACCAGCGTAAGGCTCAGCTCGCTGGGCAGTCTTCAAGTGAGTCAAATCTTCGGCTAGCTTGCGCACCATTTTCTCTAAAGCAGCATCATCAGGAATTTCAGCCGGAGAACTCGCTTCAATGCCATCGTAGAGCCAGATTTTCATACCATCGCTGGCGGTGGTGGTTACAGTAGAAGCTATTCGATATTGAATGCGCTCATCAACAATATTGGTGCCTTCACTGTTGACCAAATAGTGCTTGGTCTTAGAAGCTGAGAAAGAAATATTTGAGTCTTGCACAGCCGGATAGAGTTTATACAGCGCAGACAGACGACGTACGCGCTCTTCCCAGGCGCTTCGATCAGGAGCGAAAGCAGTTGAGGGCAAGGTCTCCGAATGGGGCTTCTCTAAAGAGAAATCATCAGAAGTATCATCTTCTTCAACTTTCACACCCTTGTTAGTGACAACTTTGCGAAACTTCTTTTGGGCCTTTTTAAATGCAGAGTCTGTGCGCAGCCAAAGGGCCGTGCGAATTGCGGCCTGGTCATCACTAAGGGGAAAAGCGGGGCCAGAAGAGCCAAGATCCATAGAATCAAGACCGAGGTCGTTATCTCTCAGTTTATGGCTGCTATCAACTTTAGGGCTACCCACCCGCAGGTCAATATCAAGACTGCGAGAACGATCATTGCTCTCTTGCGAATAAAGTGCACCATAGTCAGCCTGCACGTTGAGAGATTCGACGTCGTAGACAGAGTAGGAAAGGAAATAGAGCGGAGCTTCACCAGCACTCTTCAAATTGGCAAATGAGCGGTCGAGTTCAGCGCGCATGGCTGCCAATAAAGGGTTTGGCACGACTTTAGCAACGGCATCTTGACGTTTGGCTGCGTGAGCGGCAGTCGATTTGATCTTATCTTTTGCCAGCGCGATTGGCGGGAATAAACAGCAAATTGCCAGAGAAGCACTGAGCAGACCAGTCAAACAAGGCAGATAAAGGAAATTACCCCTTCGGTCAATATTTTGGAAAGGCAAAAGACAACACTCGCTAGTAAGTAGAAAAATTATCGAACCTCACAACAGGGATTGCAAGTATTTACCGGTATTTATAGAGGATATGCGATCTTCACGAAATACTCCCATTCAGTGCTTAGACTGCTCATGATCACAAAAGAACAAAGAGGTTGATATGGCAGTCGTCAGAAAGATCGGCAAATATCTCAAAGGTGCAGCGCTGCTCTCTATGGCAGCAGCTTTGGCTGGTTCCATCACTTTGTCAGCGGCAAGCCCCGGGCAATGCATTGATATTGCAGAGAATAAAGAAAATACCAGCCCAACAAATGCGCCAGTGGCCGCTTCAAGCCAAAAGACCACGGCAAAAGCGGTGGGCTATTTCGGTGCTGAACTTAACCGCAACCTCGTGCTCAGGGTAAGGAAATATTCTCCCGCAGGTGCTGCCGGGCTAGCCGAGCAAGACGTAATTAAATCGATTGACAATATTGATGTGAGCAACCTTGACGCCGCTGACACACTGTTTCTCTTGCAGGGGCATGCTGACGAAACTTCAGAATTGAAAATTAAACGTGGCGACAAGACTTTGAGCCTGCTGCTCAAGCGCACAGAATGCCCACAAAAGATTGTGCCAGCAGGGCTGACAGCTGAGCAGTATTGGGTCTTGGGCACACAGATGCTCGACATGGGCTGGCCTGATGCAGCCCGCAAAGCTCTACAGTTGGTGATTACGCAAAAGCCTAACAGTAGTCTGGCGCGGAAGGCTCGACGAACCATCGCCACCGAGTTACCCCTGATCGACCCGCCGCTAGAGGCCCTAGAACTCAACAACCGGGCCTGGAATCTCTGCCATCTTGGCCATACCGCTGAAGCCCAAGCACTGCTGGAAGAATGCATCAAGGAGTATCCCGGCTTTGAATGGCCCTACCAAAATCTTTCCACCCTTTACTCAGAGCTTGGCCTGACCAGCGACGCTGAATCAACAACCCGAGCCCTGCTGGAGAAAAACCCTAAAGACGTGACTAGCTGGTGCAACCTCGCTAGTTTTCAGATACAGCAAGGTCATAAACAGGCAGCGCTAAAAAGCTATAAAGTCGCCCACAGCCTAGACCCAGAAAATGAACGCGTGGCCCTCCTGGCACAGTGGCTGAAGGAGCATAAGCTCTAAAACTAAGTCGCTTGACAACGGCGGTTTGCATGTATAATAGGTCATCCCCATTAGTAATCCCGATGAAGACTTATACACGCCTTTGCGCCACTCTTGCAGCCGGCTTCTCACTGACAATTCTCAGTGGCAACGTCGCTTGGGCCGAAAGCGTTTCAACGGTTCCTGCACCTGCTAACACTTCAATTGCAGCCCTGACCCCGGTTAGCCCGGTAAGCCAGGAAAACTCAGTCGGCAGCAATGCAAATGCAACTTCAAACGCCACTTTAGACGACGGAGCCAGGCTCAATACCCTAGAGACCCACTATTTTGGCCACGGTTTTACTAGTGAGAACGCAGACAGAAGACTTCGCCGCCTGGAATATTTAGTATTTGGCCAGGCCAACGAGAGCAAAGACAGCAACAGTCGAATTGCCAAAATTGAGCAAGTAGTAGCCGCACTGGCACAGAAAAAAGCCGATGACCAGGCCAAAGCATTGGCCGCAGAACAGGCCGCCCTGGCCGCAATGAAGGCTGATAAATCTAAGAAAGGCAAATCTGAAAAGCTGACTTTCAACAAAGCCTATGCCCTGGCCGCCCAAGAGTTGAAACAAAAACGTTATCACGCCGCTGCTGACGGCTTCCTCAAAGTAATTAACATCAATCCTCGCTACTCGCCGGCTTACGCCTACCTGGGCGATATCTTAGTCAAGCTCAAAGACTATGAAGGCGCCAAAGAAGCCTACAGAGCAGGCTTTGAAGTAGATCCCTTTGGTCAGTACGGCCGTTATGGCAAAGCAAAGCTGATGGGCTTAGCCAAGCGCGATGCTTACTTGCGCACTCAACCTTTAGATTCTCCACTGATTGTGGAGCGCACCGTCAAACTCATCAACAAACAGTCTAACGATTTGAGCAATATTCATGCTGCTGAAGGGCAAAGATGGTCGCGCTGGCGCACCGATTTAGCCAACATTCAACTGCGCCGTATTGCCCAAGACAACCACACCAGCGTCAACCTGCTTGGCAGACGTGGCTATCAAGGTTATGACGATACCGAGCAATCTAATTTAGCCAATATTAGAAATAACTATGTTCGCAACGATGCTGCGGTGCAGGCCACCAAAATTCGAGCCGAGGCTGCGCGCAAAGCCGCCTTTGTCGCCCAAAGCGCCGCTGATCTAAAAGCCCAAATGATGCAACCAGCTCGACCAGGCAATGCCAAGTTGCGAGCCCTGGGTACAAACCTTTATGTACGCTATTATGGCAGCGACACACCGAGCTGGAACGACGACCCAGTGGCCGATGATGCTCCAGTCGAGTTGGCCGCTAAAGCGCACAAACTCCGGTAACATCCAGGAAAATAAGATGGAAAGTAAATCAATCAGACTGAGTCGAGTGGCCCTTGCTACTCTAGTCCTCTCATCTGTAGCCTTTGGCACAGTACTGGCCCCGGCCGCCAGTGCCAGCAAAAACAATGTAAAGACGATTCCAGACGAGCTCTGCACCCAGCCAGGAAGAGTCGAATCTGCCCGGGAGCTAATTGCTGAGGGCAAAGATTTCAGGCTCAATGCCTCACAATCAACGGTGAATATGCGCGATGCTATTCGCAATGCTCGTTGCCTCACCGGTGGTGCCAATAAACTGACAAAAATGTCAGCCGCCAATCTTGATCAATACAAAAGCGACCTCAATGCTTTCAGAGAGCATGTCAACAGCTACAAAGCTCATCTTGACCAAGTTGAACGCGATATTGGCCACTGCAAAGAAACAGAGCGACTCTACAAAGAGCACGCAAAAAAATATACGATGCACGTTGATCAATATCACTTGCCACCAATCCCGCCACCACATCTTTGCCCTGGCATGATGATTTCTGAGGCAGAGAATGCCAAGCTTTCCCATCAGATGCAAGCAGATCAAGAAAGATTGGCGCGAGCAGAGCTAGACCTTTCGAATGCCGAAGGCCGCCTGGCCAACGCTAAACGCGAGAATGCCAATGCTGACGCCGAGCTTTTAAAGCGCAGCAAGGTAGTTGAAGCAGAGCGTAACTTAGCTGGCGAATTTGAGTCATTGAAAACAGAATTATCTCTGCTAAACACGCAGCACAAAGCCTTATTGTCGGGCGGCAAGCTGACCAACCCCAGTCTTGGTGTTTCAAAAGTAAGCGGTACTGTCAAAGGGAAAGGCAAATAAATGCCTGAAGATCTGCAACACCCTTATTGGGATTTCTATTCCAAACTAGTTGAGCTGCGCTCAGCCAACCCCAAAGAGTCGGCTAAACAAATAGTCGAATTGGCCAATCTGGCTGATCTGGACCAAATAAAGAAAGCATCGATAAAAATGCATTCTCTTCTACCTTTTTACAATGCTAAGGCTGTTGAAGAGATTTTCTTTGAGTCATTACGAGAAAAGTATTCCTATTCAGTACTCTCAAGAGAGATTCTCGATCTGATTGCCGCCCATGGCCCCTTGGTCGAACTTGGAGCTGGCAATGGCTACAACGCCTGGCTTTTACAGCAAATGGGAGTGGAAACCATAGCTCTCGATGCCTTTCCCGTAGAAGAGGGTAAAAATTGGTTCTTCAGTACCAGTATTGTTGGTCTACCCACCACTAACGGCAAGAGCTGGACACGCATTGAAAAAGGTGACAGTAGTTCGGTGGTCAACTACACAGATTACACTCTGCTGATGTGTTGGCCGCCGCAAAACACCATGGCTTTCAAAGCCCTGACAGATTACAAAGGGCAGAAAATCATAGTTATTGGTGAAAAGACTTGCTGCGCTAGCAAGGCATTTTATAAGAAGATCGCCAAAGAATGGAAACTCTTGCATGCAGGGCTGACTGGTAGTTGGGACGCCAACCACAAAGAATATCTAGAAATCTATTCGCGCAACTAAACTAACGCAAAAACAGAATCAACAGTAAACCTAAAGCTAGCGCCACATGATCCAGGGGTCACCAGCAATACCAAAATGCTTCCAGGCGCCTTCCATGCGCTTACCATCTGCACTCATTTTAAAAGTAGCAGTGCCCAGCATTAAGTTCCAATTCTGCCAGTAAGTCAACTTTAGCGTTCCCGTTTTAGGGTCGAAAGAGCCCGAGCGAAACACTCCTCTGTTCTTGTCCGAGTCCTGAATCCAATAGCCAGTGACTTTGACCGGCTTATCACCGGTAATAGCACCATGCACAAGGGTAACTTTGCCCCAGTTGGAATCCCACGGGCCATCTACACCTTTGCTAAATGCAGTTGGAACAGCACCACCGGTAGCGCCGGCTGAAGAAGACGACGAAGATGAGGCAGAAGCGTTAGCCTGCTTCGAAGCATCAGCTGGTTGGTCATCACTACTAGGCTCAAAAGTCAGTGATTGTCTGGGCTTAACTGGTGGAAGCGCCAGAGCTAAATCAGCACCTTGCCACTTACTGCGCATCACCGGTGTCTGCAACTGGGCCCGATCTCTCAGTACCTCGGCCTGTACTTCTTGCTTCAACTCACCAAAAGCACTGCCCAATGTGGTTGCGGCACCGTTTTTAGAGAGAGCGTTGATTAGATGTTTGGTAAAAACGCCATTACTGTCATTTTTTGATTCCCAGGAGCGTTCATTAGGTGCACTGGATGAAATCACTAGCTGCCCAGTTCCCTGCACCACAGCGTCAGCGTCGACATTGCTCACCCGGACTATGCCTTTGCCATCAGCAGTAGTGGCACCGCTATGACAGGCATCTAAAAAAATGACAATACGATCTGAATGCACACGCCCTTTGATCATGTGCACTAGATCTTGCATGGGAATTCCGGTGGCGTAGAGATTGTCTAATTCAGTATCGTGGGCAATTAGATAGTTGACACCACCTTCATCAATGTCAGAGGGGCTGCCATGAGTAGAGAAATAGAGCACGACCAAATCAGATGGCATAGCAAGCCGAGGCAACCACTTGCTGCCAAGTGACTCAAGAATATTTTTACGAGTGGCCTTATCGTCGGTTAAAAGTAGTACGTGATCTGGCGCAAAATTCTCATGCTTAATCAAAAAATCGGCAAAATCAGTGGCATCTTTTGCTGCGAACTTGAGGTTGATTTTCTCATCGTTAAACTTGCTTATGCCAACAATCAAGGCCCATTTATCGGCCACCGGAGAGGCCGCAGAAGTGGGGTTCTCAGATTGACTCTCAATAGCTTTACTTTCAATAGTTTTACTTTCAGTGGCTTTACTGGGCTCCGGTTTTACCGGTGCCTTAGGTGCAACCGCCAGAGCTGCTGGTGTCAGTACAGCCAAAGAGAGAGTAAGAGCAAGAATGGCTAGAGTAGATTGAAAAATTAAAGTGGCCGATTGTTTCAAGAAGCATTCTCCAGAGCGGCAATTATAGCTGAAGCCCTGTCACCATATTTAGCTCTAATTAATTGCTCAAAAGTGTTCCACTGTTTAGTCGTGTCTTGAACAGCAAGCTCACGCGCCAAATCAAAAAGGTTCTTGCCCTCGCGGCCTATCATTACCTGTCCCTCCAGCTGCTTTGAGCTATCTTTGTTCAGCTCCATGTGCAGCAGTTGACCTGACTTCAAAGCATAGTCTAATGCAGATTGGAGATCTTCTGATTGCTTGCGAGCAACATATTCAGCTTCACTGCGAAAAGTAAGCTCAGGGTGCAGAGCCTGCAGACGGCGAACATTTTCTTTGTGACTGAGAAATGGTTCTTGCTTGAGGCTACTTTCATAGAAATAGAAACATGTGCGAATGGGCTCGGGAATCTGGCCATCAGCGCTACGATCAATTGGCTCTAGGCCCTTGTTTTGAGACAGCAGCCACTCCACATAATTAGCATGAGAGTAAAAATCGTGAACTGTATGCATAGCCTCACCAAGAGCATAGAGAGACTGACGGCAAGCATCAGAGTCTTTATCGGCAGAACCGGCCAGTTCAACAGCCTTAGCGGTCTGCTCATCTATGTAGCGAAAGGCACCCTTAATCTTGTTGTCGCAAGCATGGTGCTCAGCTATTTTCCACTTATTAGAGAAGGGATTATCCTGACTATCCATTCCCTTGGCCATAAATCCCAGGCTAGCTTTACTGAGCTTAAAGGGCTTCAAGCCTTCCTCGAGTATGGCTCGGTGAATATTGTTATTAGCTGGAAAAGTCATAAATGCCGAAGCGGCTGGCACTGAGGCAAACGCAATTGAAATAAATAGTGAAAATGCCAATGCTTGCCGCGAAAATTTGGAGCAGTAAATAGTCATTTTAAAGACTTCCTTTGGCAGCGGCAGCTTCAATCTCAGGCGAATTTCAATAGGCATAATTTTATACGCGTACTTTCATAGTGCGTACTTTAACCGATTGCACCGCACTGAAAACAGTCAATTCTAAATACCAGCTTAATTCCGGAAGCATTGTCAAGAGGAAAGATATAATCGGTGCATTAGTACACGGAGTTGGTTATGTCTCAACTTTACCTAACTGTCCTGTTTATTATTGCCGGGGGAATTGGTGCCGTAATTGGCGACAGACTGGCGAGAGGTAGATATCGCCAATACTTTTGTTTAGGAACTCTGCTCGTTACTGGTGCCCTACTTTTTGGACTCGCGGCATTATTTAGCAATTGGCCAGATAGCTGTCTTGTACTTTCAATTGTTGTGGCCTTCTTTGGTTTAATTTTGACCATTGGTAATGACGTTTGCGATCAATTCACCGGCAAAATGCCCAAAGCAGGTGACTGGTGGCTACTAGACGAAAGAAATGACATTGTCTCTAACTGCCTTGGTCTTGTCGGTATTCTGCTCATCGGCGGTTTCATTGTTGTCCACGTGGCGCTACACAGTAATCATGATTTGCTCAAAGCAGTGTCAGGGCTTCGTAGTGACTTCAAACACATCTACATGGGCGAATCAATCTCGCGACCTGAATCAGCAGAGTCAGACCAGGTGATGACCTCAAGCAGCGCTAACAACACTAAACCAGTAATTGCATCCGCCAAGAAAGGCACCAATGGTAGTGCGGCTCACTCGCAAACCAAGGTGGGGGCGAAAAGCTCAAAGCATGTCAATCACGAAAAAGCTAAAACTCACAGCCACAAACCATCTCAAGTAGCTCGGCTCAGCGACAGCGTTTGAACAAGAACAAACAAGACAACTACTTATGGATCACTTCATCGGCTCTGGCAACAAAGCGACCGGCCTGCGTGGGAGTCAAATCATAGCTGCGGGCAAAGTGGGTAATGAGCCAGATCAAAGTGCCTGAAATCATTCCACAGCCTAATACAATGGCCAAGCTGATATAAACGCAAATGTTCAGTAGTGACTGGCGCAGTACCTTCATCTCACCAGCAAGTGATGCCACTTGCGCCTGCAAGACGTCTACCGAACCAGAAAGCTCAGTGACAGGAGGAGCTAAGTTACGCACACTAGGTTCAAGATTGTTTAACGGTGCGGCAATACCATCAAGCGGCTTTTTCAACTGACCCAAGGGCTCAGCTAAACTCTCAATTGGTTTAGGCAAAGAATTCATACTGCGCTGCAAATGATCAATCGGCGCATTTAGTTCGCGAATTGGCCTAGACAGCTCAGTTATAGGTTGGCGCAAATCGGCGATAGGCTGCTTCAATGCAGCGATTGGCTTGCGCAATTCAACGATCGGTTGCTTGACTTCGACCATCGGTTTTTTCAAATCTTCAAGTGGTTCTCTCAGCTCACCAACCGAAGTCTTGATACCACTAAGTGGTTCTTCCAGATTGCGCAACGGGCTCTGCAAGGCTTTCAAGTTATCTTCTGTCGCCTTAAGTGGAACCCCGACATTTTCAATAAGCGGTGCCAAAATAACCTTACTGTCGTGGGCAATGCGCTTGAACGGATTTAAGTAAAACGGCTTTTTCTCTTTGGCCGCTGCCGGCTTGTTCTTGGACAAGGTCTTTTTGATTGCTAGAGCCACAGGCGCAGGCGGCTCTTTAGCTACAGCCTCCGCAGTATCGGCTTCCCCAGCCCAAACCGGAAGCACCGGTAAGGCTAACAAGCTGCAAAGCAACATTTTCAGAAGGGAACTCATGGGACACCCGAAAAGAGGTAAAAGACGCTATACGAGCCGAAGAGGAAGTCGTCAAGGGAAGTATAACCGCTGAACGCCGGAGCAGTATTAAAAGTGCTTCTTTAATGTTGCATACATGTCATTGGGCTAAATTAATAACCTATCCCTAAGCGAGAAATTGAAACGCATGTCAACTTTCCTCAATCGCCGACCAGACGGCTCTGTCGCCCTCTTCATCGACGGAGATCTACAGTTTGACCAGCGCGACGAAAGAATTTATCACGAAGGGCTAGCAAAACCGGCCTTGCAAGTGGCTGAAATGCGAGCGGCAAATGGCGCAGATTTAATCACCCCAAAGACTTTGAAGGCCCTGATTATTGGCGGCGGCGATGGCTTGACCGCACGCGAATTACTGCAGTCGCCAAGACTGGGCACCATTGATTTAGTTGACTACGACCCAGAAGTCTTGAGTTTAGCCAAAGGCGAGCTATCGCAGCTTAATGGCAATAGCTTGACCGACAAGCGCACCACGGTTCATGTCGCCGACGCCTGGCAATTTGTAGCCGAATGCCAGGAGCAAAAGAAACAATATGACCTGATTGTCATTGACTTGACAGTGGCCAGCGACGCCGCTGGAGCCAAGTTCCACAGCGTAGAATGGTACCGCTCAATGGCCGCAATAATGGCGCCCGGCGCAGTTCTTGCCACTAACGGCGTATCACCATCGAACACTCCAAACGCCTACTGGAGCATCTTCAACAGTATGCGTGCCGCTGGCCTTGAGAGCCGGCCGTACCGCGTAAGCATCCCTTCCTTCAATGAGCTTGGCTATGGCCCTGACTGGGGATTCTTACTGGCCACCTCAACCCAGTCACCCATAGAAGCAGCAACACTGGCTGGCTATGAAAATCTCTTCTTATTCCCAGCCAATTTTGAAAAGCTGCAAGCCGTTTCACAACCAGAACAGAACGGTTGCTCAATTTTCCTCTCTTATTTAGAAACCGACCGGCCCTTCGCCTGCGCCAGCGCACAGGCAGAAGCTGCCAACAATTCTATGTGGAACGCCTTGACGGCAGACTACGAGAGCATGCCGCTAATTGCCGCTAGCGCCGAGACTAGGGCCAAAGAACAAGAATTATTCGAAGACGTAATCTCCTTAATGCCTGGCCTGCAGCCGCAGAAGACAAGACTTTTGCTTTCTCGTTTTGTCGTCGACCCCGGTACATTTTTAGAAGCCCTAGACCTAAAGACGTTAGTAGACACCCTGCTCAAACGAGCTTCAGAACTACCGCTTCGTATTGTCAGCGAACTCAATCTACTGAAAGAAAAGCTCATCGACTGGAGCGGCGACTGGGAATCGCTACTCAATCTTGGCAAACGCGTCATAACCACGCTTGCAGTTGTGGTCATACTGGCGAACTTTATCTTCCCTGACTCAGCCTACGGAAAAGGCGGCGGCGGTCACGGTGGAGGCCACGAAGGCGGTGGCGGTCACGAAGGTGGCCGTGGCGGTGACAGAGGCGGTGACAGAGGTGGCGATAGAGGCAACAGAGGAGACCGGGGAGACAGAGGTGGCCGTGGTTTTGATCGTGGCAACCGCGGCTGGAACGGCGGCTGGGGACGCGACCGCGGTCACTGGGGCGGTTGGGCCAGAGCCGATCACTGGAACCACTGGGG
>Ga0075444_10002068_pt1 | contig 12175 bp, 12 predicted proteins | sample CoawatmetaG01DNA_FD_76836 | JGI IMG/M metagenome (GOLD analysis project Ga0075444, IMG submission 76836) | Marine microbial communities from the West Antarctic Peninsula - Coastal water metaG017-DNA | ecosystem: Environmental > Aquatic > Marine > Coastal | place: Atlantic Ocean: West Antarctic... | reverse complement strand
GGTGCGTCGGTAAAGCCGCGACTTCTTAAATAATCCACCATTGCTCCTGCCAAAAGAGTACCTGCCAATGAACTTATGATGGTAATAGAGCCCAAGGTAAAACCAACCTCAGAAAGAGACAACACAAAGGTTCTAACCATCATGGTAGGGCCCCAGAAGGTAAAAGAGTAAAAAATAAAAGCCATAAAAACCAAACCTGAAAACATAGGAATTAGCGTGCGCTTATGAATTTTTATATGCTCAATTACTTCGAAGTTACTTCTGTTTTCTTCCTTTTCAAAAACTTGATCTATTCTTTTCGGTTCATGCATGAAAAAAATTAAAGCAGAAACCAATAAACCTGGAGCACCTACAATCATGAAAGTGGCTTGCCAAGGTTTTAAGTACCCAATTATTGGTAAAGTAACACCGCCTATCGATGTTAGATAATCAATCAAAAACCCTCCACCTAAAAGCGTAATTCCAATGCCAATGTAAACACCTGAGGTAATAATTGCTAAAGGCTTACCTTGTTTTTCTTCAGGAAAGTAATCTCCAACTAAAGACACACTGGTTGGAGCCATAACAGCTTCTCCTACTGCCACGCCAACTCTGGCTGTAAATAATTTAAGAAATGAATTGGCTAAACCAGTAAAGAAGGTCATCAGTGACCATAAAAATATACCGCCTCCCAATATGAAGGTTCTGCGGTATCTGTCTACTGCAAAACCAATTGGCAGTGCCATAACGGCATAGAAAATTGAAAAGGCTGCTCCGCCCAAAAGGGCTATTTGTGAATCAGAAAGACTGAAGTCAGCTTTAATGGGTTCGATCAACATTGATGGTATTTGCCTGTCTATGAAAGCAAAGACCTGAGCTAAAGACATCATTGCAACACTGTAATAGCCGATCTTTTCTGGAGGATAAATTTTAGAAGAACTCATTGGTTAGAATCAGTTTAAAAAACTTAACTAACTTCTAATAATTCGATATCAAATATTAAAAGAGAATTGGAGGGTATGCCAGGCCTGCCTTCCTCTCCATAGGCCATACTAGGATGAATAAAAACTCTCCATTTATCTCCTGTTCTCATTAAGGACATAACCTTTTGACAGCCCACAATCAATTGTGAGAGGTTTATTACCAGCGGTTCGTTGGTGTCCACAGAACTCCAAAAAACCTCGCCATCAATCAGAGTCCCATGAAAATGCGCTGTAACCGTATTTTCTAAAGAAGGCTGGAAGCCAGAGACATCTCCGGTTTGCAGAACCTTATATTGAAGCCCTGGCTCAACTCTGTTTACTCCATCCTTGTCTATGTTCATCGACAAGAACGCTTCACTTTTATTTAAATTACTCAATGATGGTTCTTCTTGACTGCACGCACAAATAAAAAGAAGCCCAAAAAGAGAAACGAGTAGTTTATTCATGTTGTAATTATGGCAAAATTTTCGTAACTAAAACAGTGGGCTAAATTTATAAATAAAAAAGATTCTTAATGGCATGCCTAAATAAATGCAAATCATTGACCTAACTTAATCGAAGTTGCTCACCAATGTCAGAAGCCTTTAAATTTAGCGACATCTGAAACAGGCCTTCTGTTGGAGACTACTTTATTTGCAGGAAAACTGTCATCAGGATAACCCATTGCGACACAAATCATGATCACTTCATCATCAGGTATGCTTGCATACTTTCTGACCACAGGGGATTGCATGATTCCCTGGCTGTTAATAACTGCTCCCAAACCTTTTGACCATCCCGCGTTGACCAGTCCGTTGACCACTGCGCCGCAATCAAATTTCGAGATATCGTCGTCTTTGAGATTGCTATCAAAAGTTACGACAATCGCTACGGGCGCATCAAATTGTCGAAAACCTCTAAGCACCCAATCTTGCCTTCCTTCTTTATCGTCCCTTTCTATGCCCATTTCTTGAAAAAGCTGAATGGCCACTTCTATTTGTCTTTCTCTGTGCACTCCTTCATAACCTAGAGGGGAGCGTATTTCTCTAGAAGGGGCAATTCCTGAAACTGTTTTTTCTGTATTTTCTCTTCTTATGTTGTCTAAAACTTCACCCGTAACCACATGGAAATGCCATGGCTGAGTGTTCATTGAAGAAGGCGACCTTATTGCAAGATCCAAAACACTTTCTAAAACCTTCCTTGAAACAGGATCGGGCTTAAAACCTCTTATACTTCTTCTGCTTTTTATTACTTCTTCATATTCCATCCGTAGCTCCTTGATGTTTATTGGCTCAGTTTACTAAAAGGCGCAGTAGATGTCAGGGTTGCTCATGAAAGGTTTATTGTTTCTTCACAATATTGTATTTACCGTGATACATAAAAACTGATTGACTGGTAAATTATGGTAATATACCCCCTATGGGTATACATAAGTTAATAACTATTTCATGCGCTTTAATTGTCGCATTGCATGTTGATGCCAGGCCCATTTCTTATTCTGGCGGATCCACTCTTATGTACAAATCAAATAACATGCAAGATTCCCTTTATGCTCATTACTCACCAACTTACAAATACTCAATTGGAATAGAGAAAGTAGAAGACAAGCTGTTTGCTGAAGATCAAACCCACTTTAGATTTGTTTATTTATTAAATAGAAAGAACACAAAGCTATCGCAACGTAACCTTTATTTTCAGTCAGGCATTTCTTTAAACAGTAACGATAGCAGTTTTTATGGCGTCCATGGTGATTGGGAAACTAGAAGGTTGTTTTCTGGTTTTGGATACAAAGTAATGCAAAATAGCCTTACAGAAGACTATTCGGACCAATATTTCCAATTAGGCGTTGCGCCCTATCTTGGTGACTACGGAGATTTGCACACGTGGGTCATGATTAAAACCAAGAAAAATTCCCTTACAAAAAGTAGATCTACCTATCCAGTATTGAAGTTTTTTAAGGGCAATGCTCTTGTCGAGTTTGGTTATAACGATAAAACAGAATGGGATTTGCATTTGGTATATAGATTTTAAAAAAGGAGAAAATTATGAACAGAATTTTATTAATGTTTTTATTCATCAGCCCATTGGCGTGGGCAAACGATGTTGCAGAAACTCATGATCATTCACACGAAGGGCACCTACATGAAACCATGATAGATGGTAAAAATCTTGATGTTAACCCTGAGAGATTCGATAAATTTATGGAAGAATTAACTGAGGTTAATGTGGCAATGGTTAGCGTAAGAGGCATGGTTTGTGATTTTTGTGCACGAGGCATTGAAAAGACATTCTTGAAAGACAAAAATGTTTTAAAGATTGATGTTGACTTGGACAGCGGCAAAGTCATGATCGCGTACTCCAAGTCAAAAGAAATTAATCTAGATGAAATTAAGAAAAAAATTCTTTCTAATGGTCAAAATGTATCAGACATACAGGTATTGAAGATTTAAAAGTTTGACAATCGACATGAACGATAAGACCTCAAACTTTTTTTCTTTATTTGCATCATCTTCAACTTTAATTTGTTGCGCTCTGCCTGCTGTTTTCGTTGCATTGGGAGCAGGGGCAAGCTTTGCCAGCCTAATTACAACCTTCCCATTTTTGATAGTCTTATCTCAGTATAAAATACACATAACTGTTTTTGCGGTTGTGATGATTGTTGTTGCTGGGGTTGTGAATTACAAAACTTATTACATGCCCTGCCCTGCTGATCCGGAGCTTGGACGTGCGTGTGAACAGACCCGAAAGAAATCAAGATATGTATATTATGCTTCTGTTGGTATATTTTTCTTTGCCTCCATTTTTACTTATGTAGTTCCAAACTTTTTATAAAAATATGAAACATTCTAGTCACAAAGGACAATTAAACAGCATGCGACGGATAGAAGGACAGGTGCGAGGCATTCAAAAGATGATAGAAGAAGAAAAATACTGCCTAGACATTTTGAATCAAATCAAAGCGGTAAAAAATTCAATTACCACGGTGGAAGGAAAAATTCTTAAAACCCATCTCGGTGAATGCATCAGAGAATCTCTCCATGGGGAGGATGAGTTTGATACCAAGATAACTGAAATTCTAAAACTTTTAAAAAGATAAATTTTAGAGAATCTTAGCAAACTTCAGTAACTGGTCTTTTCAATAGCGCACTCTAGCTTTTTACATTGAAGACATAGTAATATCTATTCATGACTTTTGAAGAAGCTCGAGTAATATTTATTGTCTACATAAGCGTAGTTACTCCCCTAATTCTCTTATTTAAATACAAGCACTCCCTTCCTTCTTGGGTGCCATTAATCTATGTGAGTTCATTTTTTGTTTGTGCTCTGGGTTGGGAGCTCTGGTTCACCTACGGACTTATTAATGGCGACTCGGTAATCGTCAGAAGGTCGTCAGCAATCAATGCCTGGATTCCACTTCATGTTAACTGGATTGTAAATTCCCTCGCGGATGCCGGGACTGTCTGCTTGGGCGGACTATGGCTGATGTGGCGTTTTACAGGAAAAAATCTTAAAGTATTTTCACAATGGAATTGGCGCGGTTTCTATATCTTACTTATGTGGTGCGTGGGTCAAAATTTATTTGTTGAGCTTTTCCTTTATCACGATCAACTTGCAGAAGGAAAAAATCTGTCTTGGGCTCCACTTATTCCAACTGGAAATTTCTTCAACCCTCAGCTGTTTGAGTTTCAAGGAAGATCGGTTATGTTTCAGACTCAAATACCTTGGTTAATTCTTCCTGCGGTATTGTACAAAGCCGTTCTCTATGTGTCTCGTGGATCAAACAAAACTCTTTAGCTTATAAAAAATTGATTGTTTCTATTCACACATATTAAAGCTGTATTAAACGTTCTTTACCTAAATCCCATTTTTAAAATTTTACCTATTGATTATGAGCTACTTCACTTTGCAGCAGAATCACTGCTACAACCCATCACCCTTTAAAGCTTGAATCCCAGCCAGCGGGTTTAAATGCCACTATGCGCAAGTTTGAACAATGCATCTTCAACGCAGGCTTGAAGGCCCAACTTTTAAGAAGTCCTCCAAAGTATTGTTCGTTGTCGTAGACTGTTAATGTATCGGTTATATCATCCCAAGGTGAAAAATACATGGTCGCTGCAAATGCTTGGGTGTAACGAGTTTGTTTGGCAACAAAGGTTGCTTTGTTTGGATTTTGCCGTGGAGTTATACAGGAGCCTTTAGGTGTTAATTGATCTATGTCTACAACCACATGACCATCAATATTTTCTGGGCGCTTAACACGAAGAGAGATTACTTTATGGCCTTGATGTGATCCTTCAAACGCAGCTGTTTTAGTATCTGGGTAATCAAAGTTCAACTCGGCCAACCCTGGATGTTTTGGAAATCCCCATATTTCACGTCCGCCAGCTATTGCTGCAAGCGCACCTAGATTGTAACCGTCTTTTGATGGCCCGCAGAGAACTCGATGACACCACGTTAATGTGTCCGGAGCGTTAACGTTATAAGAAAATGGTCCCTCGTAAGGAAGTTCCAACGGTGCCAACTTAGTCGTCACTGGAAAAGAATACCAAATTTCTATGTAAGGATTGATGCGGTCACTCGGTCCACAGTCGGTATCAATAAAGTTGTTGCACCACAACTGCACGGGGACATGGCCACCAACAGTGACCGGGCGGTAATCCTCATGCTCAAATTCTTTAAGTACCTCAGACAAACTTGCACTACCGTACACAATCACATTGGAGCTAGTTAAGCGAAGTGGAATACGATTTACATGGCCATCGGAAGCCAGATAAGATTCAGTTTGAGTCCATTGATGAAACCATTCGTCTGATAGTTTTTTCTCTTCTGTACTCAACGCTTTTATTCTCCAGTGTTATCCTAATTATGTTCAATTTGTTCCTACCCAATAGTAGCACCATTTGAAAACCGAATATCTAAACTATTTATAAAAATGCTAGTTAGTGATATGTTTCTTTGACAATGTTGTTTCCATTTAAAATCTCCCCCCATTCCTTTAATGAATGGCTTAGAGAGAATAGTCTTTTAGACATATGGTGGGTAATATAGCTCCACATCAATAAAAGGATACTGCTATGCCTAGATTATTAATACCTCTTTTCTTGCTCACTGCTATCCAAATCGGTTGCAGTAGTGAACCGGGCATGACGGAGGGAACATCTGTATCGTTAGACCAAGATCTCGCTCTGATAGCTAGAGCAAAGGCCATACATATCTCGGCATTGACCTTAGATGCACACGCGGATATCGAAATACCTGGCAAGCCTTCAAGCTACGTTGGTAGTGATGGCTTATCAAAAGTGGCACCGGCAAAGATGCGCGTTGGTGGTCTTGATGCGGTGGTAATGTCTTTAGCCGTTGGACCCATGCCCAGAAACACAGAAGGTTACGCCGCGGCAAAAGCACTTGCACAAACAAAGCTCGAAGCGGTAAATGCGCTGACTGCAGACAAGACCAATAACGCTGTTATTGCGCTGAACACAGATGCACTGATTGCAGCGCACAAAGAAGGTAAGTCGGCGTTGCTTCTTGGATTTCAAAATGCGTTGATCCTGGGTAATAACATATCTGGTATTGATACTTTGTACAATTCCGGGGTACGAGTTTTTGCTCTCACCCATATGGGTCATAATGATTTTGCAGATTCATCACGCACACTATTTGATGGCAAAACAGGCACTCGAGAGCCCAATGCTGAGCATGGCGGCTTGTCTTCTTTAGGTAAAGAAGCTATCGCAAAAATAAATGCCCTCGGCGGAATCATGGATATCTCACAATTATCCAGCCAGGCAGCATTGCAGACAATTGAACTATCCACCACACCTGTGATTGCTAGCCATTCAAATGTGCGTGCACTGACTAGCGTTAGCCGTAATCTCTCAGACAAAGAAATTGATCGTATTGGCGAAACCGGTGGCGTTATTCATGTTGCACCATTTCGTGGCTACCTGTTTGACTCTTCGGATCCAGACATGGACACAAACATTCGGATCGTCCGCAAAGAGTCTGGTATAGATGAAGACTATTTATATCCGTTTGAGCTTTATTGGGAGATTGATGATATCGCCATAAAGAAAGATTTTTTAACCCGCATCAGTGCCCTCCTTGGTCCGATAGGATTGGATGAAATGCTTGATCATGTTGATTACATTGCCGAGCGAATTGGTGTTGATCATGTAGGCATAGGTACTGATTTTAATCACGGCAGCGGCATTGCCGGCTTTGATGATGCCAGCGACGCATTAAACGTTACCGTGGAACTACTTAGGCGTGGCTATAGTGAAGATGACATCGTAAAGATTTGGGGTGGAAATTTTATCCGCGTGTGGCGTGCTGCAGAAAAATCTGCTGAGCCAAAGGCTTTATAGGTCTTTATTCAAGAGGTCAGTTAAATTATTTAATATCACTCGCATCATGGCGCTCGGCGACTTGTTCTTCTTCCGGGCCCCAAGGTCGGTTGACTCTAGAACCTCTTTTGTAAGCAGGGCGCTCTGCAATCTGATTTGCCCACCTAACCACGTTCTCATAAGAGGCCACATCTAAAAATACAGCAGCATCATAAACGTTACTAAGCACCAGGCTTCCGTACCAAGAATGGACCGCAATATCTGAAATATTGTAAGTATCTCCACAAAGATATTCTCTAGAAGATAGGTTTTGATCCAAGACATCAAGTTGACGTTTAACTTCCATGGCGTATCGATCAATTGGGTATTCAAGCTTCTCGGGAGCGTAAGCATAAAAATGACCAAAGCCACCACCGAGGAAAGGTGCGCTTCCCATCTGCCAGAACAGCCAAGACATGCACTCTGCTCTTTTCGAAGGATCTACGGGTAAAAACTCACCAAACTTTTCTGCCAGGTACAGCATAATTGCACCAGATTCAAACACTCGAGTAGAAGGCTCAGTGCTGCGATCAAGTAAGGCTGGGATTTTGGAGTTAGGGTTTACTTCAACAAACCCACTGCTGAACTGACTGCCCTCACTAATGTTAATCAAGAAAGCATCGTACTCTGCTCCGTCATGACCCAAAGCCAGTAATTCCTCCAAAAGCACGGTTACTTTAACGCCGTTAGGGGTGCCTAAAGAATAAAGCTGAAGAGGATGTTTACCTACTGGGAGCTCTTTGTTGTGTGTTGCTCCAGCTGTCGGTCGATTTATATTGCTAAATTTTCCACCGCTTTCTGCATCCCATGCCCAAACCTTTGGAGGTACATAACCTGAAGAGTCACTCATAAAATTTCTCAGTAATTAAGATTATCTAATATATATAAGACTCTCGAAGATACAAGAACTTAGTGGCAACTTTTTCTCTTTTAATTTAACGTTTCCACCTACGGAAGGTGGTGGGTCTGGGTGAACTCGAATCACCGACCTCACCCTTATCAGGGGTGCGCTCTAACCAAGCTGAGCTACAGACCCGTAAACTACGGGGTGCGCATTTTAACTTTTATATGCTCAAGATAAAAGAGCAAGTCGTCATACACAATTTATTTCTTAAAGGCTTTGAACAACCAAATGACCGGTCCTGACAAAATGTAGGCAAGTGCACACGTTGTTAAAACAATCGGTGGATCAATGGAAATAAGGGCAAATATAAAAACAACAAAAAGCATGCTAAAAAACGGCACGCGTTTTTTCATGTCTATTTCTTTGAAGCTGTAATAAGGAAGGTTGATGACCATCAGAAGCGACACAATACCGGTTAAGATGGCAGAAAAAATAGCTAACGTGCGCCCCACATCATCCCCTTGTATTCCATACGAACTCATGGCCCAGACAAAATACACAACCACTGCTCCGGCTACCGGGCTAGGCAATCCTTTAAAGAATGTGTCTTCAGAACCTATGTAGGTATTAAACCTTGCCAATCTTAAAGCCGCTGCCGCCACAAAAAGGAAAGAAAAAATCCACCCCACCTGACCAATACTATCCAGACCCCACAAAAAAATAATTATTGCAGGAGCCAATCCAAAAGAAATAACATCACAAAGACTGTCATATTGAGCTCCAAAAGCACTTTGAGAATTTGTTAGCCTTGCAACCCTTCCGTCCAACCCATCCAACATTTGAGCTGCAAATATGGCCATTCCTGCTGAGACAAAATTGCCATCTATAGCTGAAATGATTGAAAAGAAACCCGAAAAAAGAGACGCGGTGGTTAAAAGATTGGGCAGAAGAAAGATACCTTTCCTTTTGACTTGTTTCCCATCTTCAGAAACTATCTCTTCATGCTCATCAAAGAGATCAAGATTTTCTTTAGGGTCATTAGACATAATTAGTTTTAGTTTTTTGTTTTATCAACAATCTTGTTTTGGGCTATCCATGGCATCATAGCACGCAACTCCGAACCCACTTTTTCAATAGAATGTTCCGCTGTTTGCTTACGGTATGCTTTCATTCGTGGACCACCTTTTCCATCATTACTTTCCCTACAGTCTTCCATAAATTCGTTGGCAAACTCTCCGGATTGTATGCGTTTCAATATAGCACGCATTTCGTCTTTGGCGTCTGAATTAACCACCTTAGGGCCACTCACGTAATCACCAAACTCCGCTGTATTGGAAATACTGTATCTCATGTTTTCCAGTCCGCCTTCGTAAATAAGATCGACGATCAGCTTAACTTCATGAAGACATTCGAAATAAGCCATTTCCGGCGGGTAGCCGTCTTCAACCAAAACTTCGTAACCGTTTTGTATTAATTGGGTTAAACCGCCACACAAAACAGCCTGTTCTCCAAACAGATCCGTTTCTGTTTCGTCCTTAAAGTTTGTTTCAATGATCCCGGCACGACCCGAACCTATTGCAGAAGCATAAGACAATCCTATTTCCTTTGCGTTTCCCGAAACGTCCTTATGGATGGCTATCAAACAAGGTACGCCGGCTCCAATTTCATACTGTGACCTTACTGTGTGCCCCGGGCCTTTGGGCGCAATCATGATGACGTCTAAATCTTCTCTGGGATTGATCATGTCAAAATGAATGTTGAATCCGTGAGCAAAGGCAAGAACAGCCCCTTCCTTAATGTTGTTATGAATCTGTGCGCTGTAAGTGGCCGATTGCAATTCATCTGGCATTAATATCATCACCATGTCTGCATCTTTCACTGCCTCAGAAACTTCCGCTACTTTTAATCCCGCAGCTTCGGCTTTCGCCCAAGAAGTTGATTCTTTTCTTAACGCAACGGTTACGTTGCCTCCTGAATCTTTTAGATTGTTGGCATGCGCATGGCCTTGAGAACCATAACCCACGATGACAACTTTCTTATTTTTAATAATATCTAGGTTCGCATCTTTATCGTAATAGACTTGCATGTCTTCTCCTTTCTTATTTTATGGTTAGGGTTTGAGTGTTTAAAGATATTCCAGAAGCCCCTGTTCTAACTATTTCCAAGGTATTCTTACTGTCCAATTTTTTTACTATCTGATCAAGATTCTTTGAATCTCCTACAAACTGTATGTTTACGATGTCAGAGTTTTCAAACACCACTCTGCCATCCAATTTCAAAATGTCATCGTTGGTGATTTCTTCTCGACCTAGCTTCACTAACATCAATTCTCTTTCTACGTGATCCGATTCACCTAAATCCAAGACCTTAACCACGTCTATTAACTTATTAAGTTGTTTGGTTATCTGTTCTATTACCTTTTCATCTCCGGTGGTTGTCATAGTCAATCGGGATAAGCTAGGATCTTCTGTTGGTGCAACAATCAAAGATTCAATGTTGTATCCTCTTTGAGAAAACAGGCCCACCACTCTAGACAAAGCTCCGGGTTGATTTTCCATCAGCAGCGCAACAATTCTTTTCATTACCAGCTCTTCGTTTCTTTAGTTAAACGCATGTGTTTCATCGCCATTCCTGCTTCCAACATAGGGTAAACATGTTCTTCGGGATCCACATCAACGTCCAAGAACACAAGTCTATCTTTTAATGCAAAACATTCTTTCATTGCAAGCTCAAGATCTTCATAGTTCTTAACCTTAATTCCTACATGACCATAAGATTCAGCTAATGCAACGAAATCAGGAAGTGAATCTTCGTAAGTACTAGACGAATGTCTTCCTCCATATTGCATATCTTGCCATTGCTTGACCATGCCTAAGGCCGCATTATTTAAATTGATTATCTTGATGGGAAGACCGTACTGAAGGCAGGTGGACAATTCCTGTATGCACATCTGAATACTGCCCTCTCCCGTTACGCAGGCCACATCAGCTTTAGGAAAAGCGAACTGGACTCCCATGGCAGCTGGCAAACCGAAACCCATGGTTCCCAGTCCACCAGAATTTATCCATTGTCTGGGTTTATCAAAAAAGTAGTATTGTGCAGCGAACATCTGGTGCTGCCCCACATCCGAAGTTACGAAAGCCTCTCCCTTTGTTTCCTTGTAAAGAGATTGAATGACTTGCTGAGGTAGAATTTTACCGTTGGATGGCTTGGAATTTAGCAAGCCATGATTCAGGCCATGAGCTTTCTTCCAAATCTTAATTTGGTCCCACCAAGGAGACATTTTATTCCCATCAATTCTATGGGAATGGTCTTCAAGTTCTTTGATTATCTGGTTTAAACATTCTTTGGCTGAACCAACTATCCCAACATCAATATCAATTATTTTCGATAAACTTGCCGGATCTACATCAATGTGAATCTTCTTCGCGTTAAGAGAAAATTTGTTAGGGTCATTAGTGATGCGGTCATCAAATCTTGCACCAACGGCCAGAATAAGATCACAATTATGCATAACCATATTTGCTTCATACGTTCCGTGCATGCCAAGCATTCCTAAGAATTGGTCGTCGGAACCGGGATAAGCCCCCAGCCCCATTAAAGTATTGGTTACTGGAAAATTTAACAGCCTGGCCAGGCTCGTGAGTTCGTCTGATGCGTTGTCTTGAATAACCCCACCGCCTGCATAAATGACAGGGTTTTTTGCCTCTAAAAGCAATTCAACGGCTTTTTTTATTTGCTCCGAGCTTCCATGTTTTTCTGGGCTGTAGGATCGTATGTCAACCGTTTCAGGATAATCAAAAGGAAAGGTGTACGCTGGATCAGTTAAATCTTTGGGTATATCAATTACAACCGGTCCAGGTCTTCCCGTTGTTGCTATGTGAAAAGCCTTCTTTACGATCGAAGGAATATCTTCAGCTTTTTGAACCAAAAAACTATGCTTAACAATCGGTCTTGAGACTCCAATCATGTCCGTCTCTTGAAAAGAATCGGTGCCGATAAGG
>Ga0075444_10002061_pt1 | contig 12204 bp, 6 predicted proteins | sample CoawatmetaG01DNA_FD_76836 | JGI IMG/M metagenome (GOLD analysis project Ga0075444, IMG submission 76836) | Marine microbial communities from the West Antarctic Peninsula - Coastal water metaG017-DNA | ecosystem: Environmental > Aquatic > Marine > Coastal | place: Atlantic Ocean: West Antarctic... | reverse complement strand
TTTGAGGGCGATACCAAGTTTGCCGTATAAACACTTCAGCCTCGCTTGCACAGCTTTGTCTGTGATGTAAAGCCTTCGTCCGATAGCTTTGTCGGTGAAACCCATGGCGATGCCGCCCAGAACCTCAAATTCTGATTCGGTAAGGGCCGTAGCACTGCTTTCGCTACGGCGTATAACGCGCTGGATGCGAGGGTGTATCCAGCAGTCTCCGCTAAGAACTGCGTTTGCAGCATCAATTACTTGCTGGTCTGTCGAGTCTTTAAGCACATAACCAAAGGCTCCATCTGATGGTGCCAGTTTCCATAACTTGCGCACAAAGACTTCGTCAGAGTGATTTGAGAGCATAATCACTGCAGTCTTTGGGTGACTGCTCATTATGCTCTCGGCCGCTTTAATGCCTGACATTACTGGCATTTCTATGTCGAGAAATACCAAGGCAGGATTCTTTAAATTGACTAAGTCGATGGCTTCTTGACCATTGCTGGCCTCAAGAACGTTGGTGTCTGGGCCGAGGCTTGTCTTCAGCAATTCTTTTAGCCAGAGCCTTTCGCGCTCCTGGTCATCGGCAATGACAATGGTCATCTGTAGCACCTGCTTTTGACCTTTCAGCCAGTTGTCTTACCTATCTTACTGTCATTATTGTAGTCGGTTTAGAACTTGGCGGCAGACTGCTTTTAGGGTGGAGAATACGCCACTACCTTGAGAAGCCACGGCTTCAAAGCTTGGTACTTCAAAGACATTACATTTCTTTTCCATTCGCTCAATTGCCATTGCTGTCGATAAATCTCTTTTGTTGTATTGCAGCACCAATGGCATTTTGTCTATGGTCAGGCCGTAGGCGGCGAGATTTTCTAGCATGTTTTCCTGCGATTCAATATTTTCCTGCTCTTTCATAACGTCTGAGTCGGCTACAAAAATTATGCCATCGACTCCATTGAGGATTAGCTTTCGGCTAGCGTTATATTCGACCTGGCCGGGCACCGTATATAGTGATAGTCTTACGGAGAAATCACGTACTTTTCCCAAGTTTAGAGGCATAAAGTCAAAAAACAGGGTGCGCTCTGTTTCAGTGGCCAGGCTGATTAGATCGCCTCTGCTAATAGGCGAGACCTGGCTATAGATATATTTGAGGTTGGTTGTTTTTCCGCCAAGGCCAGTACCATAGTAAACAACCTTGATATTTATTTCTTTAGTCTGTAAATTGATAATAGACATAGTCATACCCATCTGTAAACGGCCTCTGCTATTGGTATCTTGCCAAACATCGCAGCAGGCCGTAATCATGGGATGCTCAATTAGCACTTAGTGATCACCCTAATTAGAATTGTTATGCGGCAGAACACTTATAAATTTGGCAGTTTGATAGTTAAGAGCGTTCCGCTTTGATATGAGATAGACTTCTGCCAGGTGGCGGTGCCAGCCATTGCTTTGGCCCGCTCTTTGATATTCTTTAAGCCCCGATGCGTGTGATTCTGCTCTTCGTTGAAGCCCACTCCATCATCTTCTATGCAGATGACTAAGTGCTCTCTTTCTGGTTCGAGCAGTACTGTAATATTTTTTGCTTCCGCATGCTTTTCTATGTTATTGAGTGCTTCTTGAACAATGCGGTGCACAACCAATTTCATACTGGTATCAAGCTTGATATTGGCTGAACTCTTTCCAGCTATCAAGTTTGGCTTTATTAGAGTCGCTCTGTGGAATTTGTTGATTAGCAGCTTGATCATCGAGATGAGGTTGTGATTGTCCAACTGTCGTGGAAAGGTTTCGCTTACGACTGCATCAACCAATTGCTTGGCAGTGTTTAGGCTGGCCTTAGCTGCTTTGCTGAGCGAGTTGTTGGATAGGTTCTCAGTTAACAACTCTACTTTTCTAAAGCCCGGCGATACTGCTCGTTCGATTTCACATAAGAGCCTTTTGCGCTCAAGGGCAATTGTCATAGGCTCCCAGAAATTAGAATTTTTCTCTAAGAGATCAATCCATTCGCTCTGTGCTGTTGCCATAATTTGTTCGAGTTCTTGCAGCCTGATTCGGCTGAGATTGTCAATTTGATTACTGCGCTCAATCTGCTCGCTTGGTGCACTGTGAGTAGCTGATTTGCAATCATGAGCAGAGAGAACGAGGAAGCGGCTTGCTTCTTGCTTGCTCCAGGTTGTAAATTGCACTTCGGCCCCAGCCAGGCTGCACCAGGTGAAGAAGGCGTCAAGCTCCGGCTCCGGCATTGAGTGTAGTAATGTCTTTGCTACCGAATAGTCTTTGCTCTCAACTCCGAGGCCAAGTCGAATTGTGCCGTTCTTGCACTGTTGGCGCACCAGCAGGTTGCTATTGCCTCGATCATCCTCGGCAAAGTATTTCAAGACCAATTGCAGCGCGCGGTAGAGTGCCAATTGTTGTAGGCTAGAGAGGCTGCACGTCTCATTCTCTTCTCTGCAATTAATTGCAGTTCTATAGTATCGCGAGTATCTATGGCACAAATTTTGTACCGCAGAACTAAGGCCAAGCTCTTCGAGGTCTACTGGATGTAATTCAGCTAGTAGGTCACGCAGAGTTTCGTTGAGGTCGTGCAGGGCTGAAACTATTTGTTTTGTTTCTGCGTCCTTTTCTAGGCCTTTTTCTTTTGATTGCAAGGTACGCACTAGTCTGCTCAAATGCGGCAGAACTTCGTCATGAAGTTCTTTCGCCACTCGACGACGCTCCTGTTCTATAAGTTTGAATTCTGTTTCGTATTTGTGCGCGCGAGCTTGGTCTGACCAAGCCATTGTGCGCTCCAAAATTTGCAAACTCAGAGCCGTCAGTCCGGGCTGTTTGACCGCTTCGACGTTTTTAGTGACATTGAGCGCTGTTGTGGGAGTTAGATTTAGCAAAACTGATCAATTTCACCTCGCTTACTTCACCGTATCACTCCGGCAGCCAGCAAAGAGCAGCTCACCGCTATTGTCCTACAGATTATTAAGCGTTGAACCCAGAGTTCGCCTACTCTCAACCTAGGCATTACCCTAAGATTGGGAGATTTAGACAAACGGAAACGGCCAGATCTCCTGAAAATCAGCCCTTAAGAGGGTTATGCTTGGGATCGGCCGTTTGGGAAGCTTTTGACTGGTGTCATTAACCAGTTCCGCCATTCTTTTATGTTTTAGACATCCTTTTTTCCTGCACTAGTATTCTAGTACTAGCAGCCCAGACCAACATCGTCCTCAATGTTGATCTAGGTTGCGGAAGAATCAATCTTGGGATAGATGCGAAACTGGGGAGCTGCTATGGTGGGCCCAATTGATTGTGTAAGTCAATCATTGGCTGTTGACTGGCTTTGATAAGACCTTCATGGGGCCTGTCTAGATCTGCCACCAGCAGCATAACCAGAGCAAAAGTGACAATTAATACAATTGTCTCTGCCCAGCTCCTATTGCCAGTCAAGCCGAAATAGAAGCCTACACTGAGCATGGCCAAAGCTGATACGGCGAATAAGACTAGCCAGACTGAGAGTGGAACGCGAGAGTGCAGCCCCAAGGTGATGCGTTTGGAGTGCATGTCGATAACTTCGTTTAACGTGCTGACATAAAGCCCCGATATTGGTGTTGGATGCTCTTTTGCCAGGTTTGTTGCGCCACTCCAGAGATCGTTTTGTATTTCGACTGAGCGAGCAATGACCTGCTGGAATTCCGGTGTGGGTAGAATTCCATCTACGCGCAGCTGTACATATTCGCGCAAAAGTTTTCTGGCCTTATCTCTTGCTTGATTGTCCATGAAATCGGCACGCAAATAAGTGGTGCCAATGGCATTAGCTTCGTTTAGAACAGCTTCTCTTCTATCGTCATAGCGATTTATGGCAACATTAAAGGTAAAGCCTAGCATGAAGGCCAGCAGGCCGAGAATAGATGCTACAACGGTGCCGAGCGGTGCCTCTGGCTCTTTTGGGTCTAGCTTGCGACGATGGGCGCCTACTCTGTAGCCGCATTCGGTCCAGAAAAGCGAAAATAAGAGAACTAGGGTGAAAAATACCCAGAGGGGTAAGTGGTCGACTGAGTGCATCAACTTCCTTCTGTGAGCAATTGCATTTTCTATACCCGGTTAATCACTGAAATTATTAAACAGTCTGAAAGTGCGGTGAGAAGGTCTTGGGCAAGGTCTTACAATACAGAAACGGCCAGTTCCTCTGAAAATCAACCCTTAAGAAGGTTATGCTTAGGAACGGCCGTTTGAGAAGTTTTTATTGGTTTCTTTAACCAATTTTGTTTTCATTTATCCTGGTGTTCTCCTTGTCCTTGCACCATTATTCTAGTACTTCGCTCCTACCGCACCATCATCCGCAATAGCGATCTATTTCTTCTAAAAAATCAGTCGTGGGGTAGATGCAAATTCGAGGAGGCCTTAACAAACTATTGCCTTTTTCAAAAAAGAAGGTAATGTAGAGTCATGAGACATTAACTGACTACCAATGGTCTGCGACAACTTGCCCTCTGGGCTCGGCGCACGCTGTTGGTTTTTTTGTGCCCATTTTCGCAAGAGATGGCGCTATTTTCGTTTCTGAGCAAATTTATTTTTGTTCTTAAAGAAAGAGTTTGTCTTGGATAAAGAACAACTTGGCGCTTCGCCAAAGAGGAACATATGAACGCGCATATAAGTGAATTAGACATGGAAGTCGATGTAGATGTTGGTTTGGACGAGAACACTGTAGCTGAGAAATTGCCAACCCCTGGCGATGAAGCCATCACCAGAGGCTCGCTCTGGTTGGCAATCTGGACCTTGTCGTGGCCATTATTCTTAAATATGGTGACAATTGCATTCGCCAGTTTTGCTGATATTTGGGTGGCCGGTAAACTCGGCTCTCAAGCTCAGGCGGCTGTCGGTGTCAGTGGGCAAATTTCAATTTTTATGATACTGCTAGCAGTGGCTTTATCTTCAGGTACGAACGCCTTGGTGAGCCGTTTCTGGGGCGAAGGTGACAAAGAAAAGACAGTTGTGGCTGCTCGGCAAGCACTATTGTTTTCTGTCATCTTTGGCATTTGCTCAGCAGGGCTCGGGCTGATTTTGTGTCGGCCGCTTTTGCACCTACTTGGTGCGGCACCAGATGTGGAGAAGCTCGGTTGGGACTATCTGAAATTTGATTTGTTAGCTCAACTGCCATTTACGGTTTTATGGGTAAGCAATTCTATATTTCGGGCGCGTGGTAATACCAGAGTGCCGATGATAGTTATGGTGCTAATTACAGCTCAGGTCATTGCTTTAGACTATCTTTTGTGCATCAAGCCATTTCATTTAGGTGTGGCTGGAATCGGCATGTCGTGGGGCATTGCTAGTATTCTTGGCCTGACACTTTCTCTGGTTCTTTTGAAGCGTTCAGATTTAGGTGAGTGCTTAGATTTGAGAAAGATGCTTAGTGAAGCGTCGATAGATTGGTTTATGCGACTGATGAAGATTGGCATTCCAGCTTGTGTGCAAGATTTGGCTTGGGTGGGCGGAAACGGCGTGCTTCTGGTTATATTCGCGCACACCATGCATCCGACTGCTACTGAAGCTGCATGGGGAATAGGCTGGCGTTTAGAAGAGATGCTTGGTGGCTTTCCCGTCTATGCTTTGAGCATGGCTGTAGCGACAATCGTTGGGCAAAACCTTGGTGCTAAACAGCCAGAGAGAGCGGCTTTGGCTGGTTGGCAGGTCGCCTTTGTTGGCGCTGGGCTCAATGCCATTATTGCCATGGTGCTCTTCTTTGGTGCTAGACCGCTGGCTTCGGCCATGACTAGCGATCCATTGGTGCTTGAATATACAGTGCAGTATCTTCAAGTAGTTGGTCTGGCTCAACCATTTGTGGCTATCTGGCTCATTCTCATGGGTGCCATGAACGGTGCTGGCTATACCAAGTGGCCGATGTGGGCATCTGTTATATGCTTGGCACTAATCCGTCTACCTCTGGCCTGGTTGCTCACCATAACCTTTGGCATGGGGCCGATTGGTTGCTGGTACGCTGTGGCTATTCCAGCGGTGCTGTTGGGTCTACTCATGCTCTGGCAGTTCAAAGTGGGTACTTGGAAGTTGCAGCAAGTCTAACTAGCTTCAATAGAGCCTAAGCTTCATGCCTGTTGCAGGACCGGTTGGAGCCTTGAACTGTTTTATTGCCTCTATAAGCATAAAAAGGGAGCCAAGAATCCACAAGCCTGTTGCTGTCGTTGGCCCAGTCTGAATCGCAGAGTGGGCAACGACGACCGGGTCGTACCTTACGACTACTTGATCGCCTGTGTGCAGCAACATTCCATGCCAATGGAACTGCTCTTTTGCAACGAAATTTCTGTTGTCTGCTGAGTATGAATATTCAACGTTTTGTACTTTCGCATTTCTTCTAACTTCTTTGACTATTCCTTTAGTTGTCGACCAGTGGGAATGCCAGGGATATGAATAGATTGTGGAATAGCTCATCATGGCGAAGAAGGCACTGGCGAAAAGGCCAAATAGTCCATAGAAAATGCGATCTTTTTTTGTGTAGTTTATTTGTGTAAGGTACTTACTTACGGGTTCAGTGTTGCTGCCGTTGGCGGAGAGGCTAGTGGTGCTCGGTTGTGCTGGCTGGGCTGCTGTCTTATAGCTAAGATTCTCTCCTTGGCGGGCAGTGCTTAGTGCTAGAAATAGGTTGCGGGTAAGGAAGCAGAAGCCACCACAAATAATACTGCCTGTTACGAAGATAACCGCAAACAGTTCTTTATTGATACCGCTGTCGCTTGTGATTGCTTGATATAGCCAGTCAATCCCAAGGTGCTTCGTTATGAATTCGCTGCGCATAAAACAGTAGAGGGCGATGAACGCCTGCATGCCGATGCCAATACTCCAGATCGTTGGATTCTTGGCAAAGGAAGCGCTCGAACGTGTTGTAGAGCCGCCCGTGAGAAGGCCGTAGCTCACTAGACCTGAGAGCATGAGACCCAGTAGTAGTGAAAGACCATCAGGTTGACTCATCGATAGATCCTCGTTTACTAGTCTTCTAGCTCTAGCTCTTGGCCCTGTTTGATTGACCCTAATCTTTCCATCCTAGCGATTGGGTTGCTCCAACTTGGCTGCCTTAATTTCGATTTAAGACTTTGCTTCTGGCTTCGGCTGTCTTTTAAATGTATCGGTACGAAGGTGCAAATTTGGATGTTCAGGTTGCGTAGGCGCTCGTTGGTTGAGTGGGCTTGACAAGCTGACGGTTTGGTACTACATTTGACGAGTCAGAAACTTATTCTGATTGTTCGCAACTTACTAGTCCGAAAATAAATACGGTTTGCTCGTCGAGCGTTACGGCTTGGTATTTAGTGCTTTGCTCTAAATCCGTGCTATTCGCCAATGGCATTATTTTGATGCTTTGGCTGGTGGTAATAAGCTGTTGTGATTGCTTTTTTAGCTTTCATGCTCTGCTGCGCTTTCCGGTTCAGCACCCCCTACATGCTAGTCATGTAGGTTGCGTTGAATGTACTCTCATTACTATTTCTACAACTATTTCTACTATTAGCGTGTTGAGCGCAGTGGTACTTCATCGGCTTTTTTTCGCTTTCGCGTCAGCGTCAGCGTTATCTATTCGATGACGTGCCTCGGTGCTACAGCGCTTGAGGATATTGTCATGCAAATTACTAAAGAAGACCCCGTGCAAACTCTAGAAGCTCAGTCTGAACAGGCGCCGCCAATAAAGCGCAGCCCTTTGGTGGGGCCGACTTACAACATGAATAAGAAAGTTGGAAAGCCAAAATTCAATCCGAAGCTAAAAGTTAGTTCGACTATAAACCTCTCTCAGATGAGTGCTCATAATTCTGATGATAGTCCTAATGCTAGAGTTAGCTCTAAGCCAAATTTATTAGCTCGCCATCCCTTGACGAAGAGTATGAAGGCCACAATTGCCACCATTACAGTGGCAGCCTCTCTCATTGGTGCGGTATCTACTATCTCAGGCTTTGCTCATTCTATAGCACCTGTGATGGGGCCGGCCCCAGTGTTTGCAGTAGGTTCTGGTAGCGGCAATGGTGCGGCTCATGTTGATCCTGATTTCGTTGCACCCCTGGCTGCCCTTGGTGCTGATGGTAAACCCATTGGCCAATGTCCATTGAGTCATACATCGATGGATGCAAAGTTGAGCGGCTATGTGGCAAGAGTGAATGTTACTCAGGTTTTCACCAACCCATACAAAGAGCGAATTGAAGCTGTATACAGCTTCCCTCTCTCTGATGATAGCGCCGTTGATGATATGACTATTAAAATCGGTAACCGCACAATTAAAGGCGAAATAAAGACTCGAGAAGCAGCTAGGCAGATCTACGATAATGCTAAAAATACTGGACACACTGCCGCTCTTCTTAATCAAGAGCGCACCAATATTTTTACCCAACACGTAGCCAATATCGACCCAGGCAAGTCAATTGTCGTCGAGCTGTCTTATGTTGAGCTGCTCAAATTTGAGGATGGTAAATATACATTTGCCATGCCAACGACGATTGGTCCGCGATTCTTCCCCGGCACCAGTCCTGGTACGGATACTAATTCTGAGTCTAGTGCTGCTGCCTCAGTAACTACTGGTGCTGAAGACCCGTCTCCAGTTAGTGCCTCGGCCGCTCTGTCGCAGGTATTGGCTGGTGCTAATTTAGCGATTGGAGGGGCTAATCCGCAAGCTCGCATAGAGCCAGCCATTGCTTCACAGAATCTCTCGATTAATGTTGACGTTAACGCTGGTATGCCAATAAAGAATATTAGCTCTAAGCTATTTCCAATCATGGTCGACAAACAGAGTGCCAATCATTCAGTGGTATCACTGCAAAAGTCGCAAAACTATCCCAACAAAGATTTCGTCTTGACCTACGAGTTAGAAAATCCAAATGCGCTTAAGAGTGGCTATCTTGCTTATCGGGATGATACTGCCAAAGACAAAGATGGTTATGCTACTTTCATGCTTCTGCCCCCAGCAAAAGTCACACCAGCCAATGCTGCGCCTAAAGAGATGATTTTCTTGATGGACTGTAGCGGTTCGCAGCGGGGCCTGCCCATAGAGAAGGCTAAAGAGACATTGCACTACATCGTTAATCATATGAATCCTAATGATACTTTCCAGATTCTGGCCTTCAATGAGGAAGTTGCAACTTTGTCAGATCGCCCTATTAGCGCTAGTGTGGCTGGTAAATTACAAGCTCATAGCTTTATTAGTCGGCTCAATGCCACTGGCGGCACCTGGATGGGCCCTGCAGTACAGCGAGTATTGAAGCAGCAGGGTAAGGCCGGCGATGATCTTAAGCGTTTGCGCATAGTCACTTTTATGACTGATGGTTATGTCGGAAACGATGTCGAGATCATGAGCATGGTGCAAAAAGATAGAAAGGATTCGCGTTGGTTTGCCTTCGGTACCGGTGATGGTGTCAATCGTTCTTTGATTGACAATGTTGCAAGACTGGGTGGAGGCGAGGCTGACTATGTACTGCTCAATAGCTCAGCTGAAGAGGTGGGCAAGAAGTTCTATTCGCGTATTGCTAGCCCTGCCCTGACTGATGTCAAATTGAAAGCTGAGGGCATTGAGCTTTATGATGTCTATCCTGGTGCCGTGAGCGATGTCTGGGCCAATAAGCCACTTTATTTCACTGCTCGTTATCGTGGAGCCGGTCAAGGTAAAGTCATGCTAACAGGCTATGCCAATGGACGTCCGTACCAGCAGAGTTTAGCCGTTACTTTGCCGCTCAGAGATACTACTAACAGCGCTATTGAAAAAGTTTGGTCGAGACAGAAAATTGACCATCTGACTGATCAAGATCTCACTGGCTTGTCTAAGGGCCAGGTTAATCCTGCTATCAGGAAGGCTATCACTAAGGTGGCGCTTGAGCACAAGTTGATGTCAGACTTTACATCTTTTGTGGCAGTAGATAGTGCTGTTTATGGTGGCAAGAGCCTGCTAACAGTGCCTGTCGCCAGCATGCCGGTGGAAGGTATGGACACAACTGCTGCTCAGGCAAGTCCAGCGCAAACGCCGATAGCTCCTGTGGCGACACCGGCAGCAGCGACGCAGACGCCGATAGAGCCGATGCCGACAACACCTGTGCCTACAGATGCGCCAATTCTGCAGGGGGCAACACTCGGCGTAATTGCTCCACCAACCAGTTATGTTGGGGGCAACGGTAGCAACTATACGGGGCTGCAAGGTGCCTCTAATGGCACTATTGGGCCACAAGGTTCCGATGCCATCCTTGTGAATGGAGTAAATACTGCTGGTACTGTTAGAGTTAATAATCTCGCTAATGTCGAGGCATTGGCAAATGTTATTGCCAATACCATCGAGATACTCGGACTAGGTTGGGGAGGCATTACTGTGATTGTTACCTTGATGCAAGGTCGCTCTGCATTTTACGCAAGGAGAGGAAGATTGATAGCTGCTGTGATCGCAATGTTGATTGGTGTGGCTACACCAGGTTTACTCAGCATGTGTATCCAGTTACTGCAAGAAGGATGCCAATTTAACTAACGAATCGGTTTCTTAAATTTGCACGACTGTGTGCAACAGGAAGCGCGGGCAATACTGTCCGCGCTTCGTGTTGCCAGGTTTTGATGTTATTTCGGCAAATGATGGAGTTGTCACTGCGGTGTGGCATAAAGTATTGGCGTCTATCTATCGTTTCTTCAGTTTAGGTAGGAAAATGATAACCACCAGAGTAAGCGACCGGTTTATTACGTTTCCAGTTCACGATGTGGCTGCGGTGACGAATTCTATGGCGACCTGGAAGACCCATGAGGGCATTAATGCTCTGCTGCTTCAGTCTGAGGGGGATGGCTGTCAGCCTGTTCTCAGTTGTTCTGGATACAATTCTAATACTGTCCGTCAGATTACCAATCACGCCCTGATCGAAGCGGTACACCTTGCCTTTGCCGAGCATCGGCCCCTTTCTTTGTCTCCTGATATGCTCTGGATAACAATCATGCAAGGCGTTGCTCAGCATGTGCATAGTAATCCTGAGCGTTTGCGCAAAAGATTAGTTTCTCATCAAGGCAAGGCGCTAATTGCCACCACTGTTTCTGGCTTCGACCCAGACTCGCCTGAGAGTGATTGGCAGAGTCTGATAGACAATTTGGGGGAGGTTCTGAAGGATAATATCGGCGAAACCTACGACCAGCTCATGGCTGACTTTAGTACCACTGGACCTCTTGAGCGAACTGTCTGTGCCATTACAATTCTCGATGCTTATGAGGCCTACTTCGAGTATGTGGTTACCTGTGTCTGTGGTATCCCTTCAATTACTCTAGAGGGCTCAGTAAGTGATTGGCGGAATCTGAGAGAGAAAATTGAGATATTGGCGCACTTTGAAATGGACTGGTGGCTTTCTAGTTTGCGCCCCATTCTTGATCAGTTTGTTCGTGCTGCTGACGGAGATATTGATTTAGAGTACTGGCAAAACATTTATAAATTGAAGAAAGCTTATGGCTGGGACCGAATCAACGGTTGGATAGCTCGCCTGATTCCCTACACTCGGCACTATCAGACCGGCTCTTTCACCGCTTACAATTCGCTTCTGAGTCAGCCTTTCGTTATTGAACCAGACGCAGAGCCCGAGGCTGGCTATGGCATGGTTTTTAATGTTCCAGGTCTAATATCGACTAGTCTTCCTAGCGGCCTTTCGCTTGTGCCTTTCAAGTTTAAAGAAGGCTCGAGATCTAAGAACATGCAGCTAATTGGTGGCTTTGTTGGTATTGAGCAAGTTGGCGAAAACCGGACGATTCGACCAAAGCTTGGCTTGGCTGTGCGAAATCTTGGCGGGATCGACAGTTTGCTTGCTTCTCTGAGCGAGAATTGTAATGTCGTTCCCCCATTAGAGCATGCAGAGTTCGAGAAAGCATTGCGGCGCTTGGAAAATAACAGTAGTTTTCTTGGCATGAGTCCGCCCGGCGAGCTCACTACTTTTTATCGAAAATGCGATGGTATTAAATATAGTGCGCCAGGCGCGGGAGCATTTCGTTCGATTGCAAAGTGTGAGAGAGTTTGTTTGCCAGGGGAAATCGACTACTATGCCAACGAAATGGAAGTCGCAAGGCAGAAGGGCCTTGAAGAGGGTTTGAGCCTTGAGGAATATTTGGAGCGGGAGCGATTAGCTGAGCGGGAGGTCAGGTGCCATGATACCAGGAAATGGCTAGTTTTCTTCGATTTTCCCGATAGCACTTACCTTGCTGTAGATTTGCAGCCTGGTTTTGGCGACTCTAAATCTGACGATCATACTTCTAACC
>Ga0075444_10002057_pt1 | contig 12214 bp, 10 predicted proteins | sample CoawatmetaG01DNA_FD_76836 | JGI IMG/M metagenome (GOLD analysis project Ga0075444, IMG submission 76836) | Marine microbial communities from the West Antarctic Peninsula - Coastal water metaG017-DNA | ecosystem: Environmental > Aquatic > Marine > Coastal | place: Atlantic Ocean: West Antarctic... | reverse complement strand
GTAGATTCAATGCGTTTTGCTCCGCGCTCAATGAATTTTGAAAAATGAGCCAGGGCATAATATTGGCCGCTGTGAGTTACTACTTTGGTTGTTGAGTTAATAGTCACTAGACCGCCGCAAGGGAATGGTCCGATGTTTGGTTTGCCGTTTTGATCAAGAGCCAGGTTCCAGACAGTGATGCCGCGACACCAGTGAGTAAGATTGTTTGTGAAAGTTTTTGCCCATTTGATGTAATCGCTATGATAGTTGGGGTCTGTATAGTCTGGGCCGCCTTCTGTCCAGTAGTGACTGACCTGGGGGTGAGCTTCATGCACTGTGCCAATGCGCCAGACGTCGCCGACATAACCATGCCAGGCAATGGCCGAGGCGTATTTGGCTAGAGCGGGAGTTTCTAGCGATGCCACAGCGCGGCCCCACAAGTTGTAGTTGTGGTCGATAATCCAAATTTGTGTCTCTAGACCAAGCTTTTCAAAGAGTGGCCCCAAATGGAAGCCAACGAAGTCGACTTCGTACTCTTGGGGCCAGAGACAAGCTGGCATTAGGCCATCTTGATCGGTATCAACTTCATTTTGCACGGTGATGGCATAGATGTTGATTCCTTCAGATTTGTAGCTTTCAATAAATTTGACAAAGTAATTGGCATAGCTGCCAAAGTTTTTTCTTTGAAAACTACCACCAAGCATTGAGCCGTTAGATTTCATCCAGCCTGGAGGACTCCAGGGCGAGCCATAAAAGAGTAAGTCTGGGTTGAGAGCAAAAGCTTGACGCAAGCAAGGGAGAATGTATTTCTTGTCATGATCGATGGAGAAGCGTTTGAGCTCGGCATCGGGTGCGCCCTCATCATAGCTGTAGACATGAGTGGCATAATCGCTTGAGCCAATGCAGACTCGACAAAAGTTTAGACCTAGGCCCCCTTGCGAAGCAGGGCTAAAGAGATCACGAAATAATTCAGCCCTGTCATCTTCTGACAGTAAGTCAAAGTTGAAGCAGGCGGCATCGGTAAAGGCTCCACCGAAGCCAACAATTTCTTGAAAGCTTTTCTCTGGGTGAATCCTGATGACCTCCTCTGTGTTTACTCCAGAAAAGCGCCAGTAAACATCGACTGATTGCAACTCTAGGGCCCCTTGGGAATTCGTTTGCATCAAGCGCATAGGGCCGTAGTGCAGCAGGATTGGTCTTGGATTGCTAGGATTTCGATTATTTTTTCTCTTCAGCCATTGACTAGCGCGAGAGAGCATGAAGCCCAGCACTAGACCAATGACAATGAAAAACTTAGTAATACGTGTGTGCATATTGAGCACCTCGAATATCAATGAGAAGGGCCATACAAGTTGGCGGCAAAAAGCTTGACGCCAACTCATATGGGTGAGGGTTTATTGGTTAGAGTTCGGAGCCACCATTGGTAGTGTTATTGGTTGCACTGTGATGCCGTGCTCTAGCTTGTCTATCAGAGTGAAGAGCGCTGCGTGATCGCCCACTTCATACGATTTCAAGGTTTGACCGTCGATGACTACTGAGTGAACATAGGGGTGTTTTGTCCCAGCGGTAGAAACAACGGCAACAACATAGTAAATATGCTCGTTGATTATGAGCGGGCGCGGCTCTACTTTTTCGAATTGTGACCAGTCGGCATTCCAGTTGCCTTGCATCACTTGGATAATGGCTTGTCTAGGACCATTCAGAGCAATGTTAGGCACTATGTATTGTTTGCAATAACCGGAAGCGGCATCAAAGAAAAGTACCTTTGCCAGTTTGGCACTATCGTCACCTTTGGGTTCTAAGGTGATTACTTCTTGCCAGCCAAAGTTGCTGTCATAGACTTCGATGTAGGGTGCCTTGTTGAAATGCGGTTTGCCTGTGGTATCGGGTTCGCTGACACGCAGCTCATGCTCTTTTGTGATCATGCGCCCTTTCATGCCGCCATTCCATTTAGCATAGATCTCAGCATAGAGCCGAGCTAACTTAGTGGGGTAAAACGGCATGTTGGGATATTTCGCTTTAGCCGTAGCTGGGCTCATATCATTGACGATGCCAAAGCGATTGACGCTCATTACTCCAGCTAATTCTGGCAACATTACTCCTGTTAATGTTGGTCTGTAAGAAATGTAAGGGATGAGCATGACCAACGGATCGTGGTCTGTTTCTCTCCAGTAAAGTGCTTCTTGTTGTTCGCTAAAAGGGTTGTGTACAGCAAATGCAGCCTGCACTACCCAGCTTTTGGGGCCAGCCAAGAAGAAGCCGTCATAACCTTCGGCAATTTTACCTCTCATGTTGACCTGAGTCGGATCGACGGTGGCGACATTTATAATAGTGTCACCAAGAAAGTTGTACCAAATGCCATCGGCTGCTCCTTTTAGGTGAATGGCACCTTCCCAGCATTGGTTACCTTGTGAGTCACAAGGTGCCATATGCGGTTCAGAGACATAGGTTCTGGTGTCGCCATTGAGGTTTTGCAAATAACCTAGAGCGGTAGCTTGAGGCAGCATGCGGAAATTCTTCTTTTCAGCATTGGGCAGGGTTCTGATCACTTCAGGATCAAGCACTTCTGCCATGGTCCATTCTGTGACATCTTGATTGCTTGAATCTAGCCATGAGAATGCTGCAACAAATAGTGCAATGCCCCAAACCGTGAGATGGACTGTGGCTTTTGTTTTGCTACCCCAATTGCTGACTTTCCCTTGTATTAAAAAGGCGCTACTGAGAATAATGGCTGCAGTTGCAGGGCCCCACTGCATCACATATTGCCAGGCTGTGATTGTATAGGTATGTATAAATGGCAGGGCGTAGATTGCGATAGCCGTATAGAGGCCGGTATAGGCTATTGCTGAGGCCAGGCCGGCAAAGAAACCCCATCTTTTGCTGCCGTAGATAAAAGCTAATATTGCCGTGATCCAGCCTAGGCCTGGTTGGAAGAACGGCAAAGTGACGAGGAAAGTGATGAGGAGAATTCTGGCTGAGAGGCGCCAGAAATTGGGCTCTTTCAGATCGCCGTCTGAAATTGTTTCCGTTGGTTTGCGAAAATACTTGAGCATAAATAGACCTATTTAGGTTTGTTTGGTTGTTGATTTAGGTAGGGGAAGCTGAATTTGACTCGCTCCCCTGCTTTGATGGTGCCAATTAAGTGGCATTCCACAGTTTTTATTTCTACGGTGCCAGTTAACGATTTTTCTTTGGGGCCAAGCACCAGACGATTTGGTCCTTGGCTAACAACCTCTAGGTTGCCCTGGGCAATAAATTCGACGGCAGCGCCGTTTTCTTTTTCTGCCTGGGAGAGGTGGCTGATGTCGAAAGTGATTTGCCCCGATGATGGCAATACCACTTCGAACGAAGCTGTTTCATTTGATTGCCGCGCTTCAAAGCCGTTTGCGACCGAACCGTCCGAATTGCGGTGGCGGATGGTTATGTACATCCAAATCTCCTGATTAAAGTTCTTGTTTGCCCGTTAGCTCTTATCTGCGGTATCCCCGATGATCGCGCCAGTAACCATCACCACGATGGTGGTAAGGGTAGACTGGGCGGTAGTTATAGTTGTAGTTATAGGGACGGGCGGGACGATAGCCATCGTAGTAGCCGTCGCTTACACCGATATAGCCGCCTCTTACTGCACAGCCATTAAGGGTAAGCAGACCTAAAAAAGCAAATGCTGCTAAAAGAATGCGTAAGACTTTGGCGAAGTTTTTGGTTTTCATAAAATTCTCCTGAAATTTGTTTATTTTGTTTTTGATTGAAGGGGCATTGGCCGGTTAAAACATGCGCCCGGGCCGAATGCGGATATTGAGCATGAAGCTAATCGGATTTGAGCCGTAAATTGCTTCAAGCTCGGAAGGCACTACATAGCCAGTTACATCGAAGCCGAGCCCTACACGCAACGCTGAAGAAGCGTAGACATCGCGAGCATAGCCAGCTGTTAAGGCACAAACGGTGCTATTGGCATTGCTGTCGTTGGTGGCAACCAGGCTGTGCTCATGTCCCGAGAGTTCATGCTCTAGCCCTGGTCTGCCGTAGATGTTCATATCTGTCAGTCCAGGCTTATTGACACATTCGCCTCTGCCGTAAAGGTAGTTACGATCAAGAAAATTGATTGTTCCTTCCAGTAGACCACCGCTCAAAGTGCCATGAGCCTCTTGATTGTGACCAACTACGGCAGATACTGCTGTATAGCCGCCATCGAAGCGTTTGGAGTATTGAGCAAAAACGGTATAGCGTTCCATGTCACCGGGGTGGAGCACTTCGGCGTTATGCACTGCTGCATAGGAGGCTCCCAGTACCCAGTTCTCATTGGCAGCGTATTGGGCGCGAATGGAATAGCTGTCAAAGCCACCACTTGCGATGATGTAGCGATTTTCGCCTGGTTCTTGGCCGCGAAAGACCGAGGCACCAAGACGCAATTTACCAACATCAACACCGGCACTGAAGACGCCGTTAGTGATGTGGCCAGCGTCCATACAGTGGTGGCAGAGGGGCACGGCTGGATTTTCTAAGGCGGAGGCTCGGTGCATAAAGGCTGTGGGGCCTTCTTCACGGTCGCCTGGGAGGCCGAAGTAGAGGTAATAGCGAAAGTTTTCCGAGAGCTTTTGTGTAAAAGCTATGGATAGCTCTGAGAAGAGATTGTGAGGATGCTGAGCATCGACAATCTCACGCCCGCGATAGGTTTCTCCTGTTTGAAAAAGTTGTGGCACGCCGCCAGGTGGCGTAGTGAAGGGTTCAGCGGTAAGCATGGCGCGGAACTGGAAAGCTGAGTTGTCCCATACCGGTACTTCGCATGAGGCCATGAGCCAGTTTTGTGACTGCAAAGCCGATACACCACGAGGGCCGCCTTGGCTATTGAAGCTAACTTTCAATTCAGCGTGGGCCATACAATTGGCCTTATCTTCAAAGAGATTGAAATGCCACATGTAAGCAGGGCTATCGGCGGGTATCAGGCTAGTGCCTGAGCCAATGGCGTTCATGCGTTGATAGGGGCCGCCAAAGTTGGAGGGCATTGGTTCGGCTTTTAAGTAATCACCATCAGCAGTTTCGTGCTGGTGCTGATGTTGATGCCCAGGCATGCTGCTCATGTCGTGACCTAGTTCTTTGTCCTCGCTGCTTATCCCTTGCTTCGGGAGCGAAGAACAGCCAGCTAAGGCAAAGAGCAAGCTGATGAAACAGACTGAAAATAGCTTGTTCATTCTTTTTTCCTCAGAGTGCAAAAAAGATTTAGCCGCTGACTAGCCAGCCCAGAAAAAGAACGCAGCTGCAAAGGCAAGCGGCACCACAGCGAATCCAAGCATTGTGGGAGGTTGGCGCCAGGGTTGGCGTCTTGCGGGTTTATTAGTAGTTGGTTTCATGTTTATTTCCTAAGAGTAGCTTGGTGCCAGGCTAGACCTAGCACCAAGACAAAGTTAGAGCCTTGAATCAACTAGTTGGCTTCAGGCTCTGTTGTTTTCTTCTGTTTCAGAAGTCAAAATCCCAGTATTGCAGGCAGTTTTGCCAGTATGGGAAGTTTTGCATCAGCCAGGTTTTGGCTAAGTTCTCGGCGCGATCATGGGCTTGTTTATCGTGGTATTGATCGGGTTGGCTCTCGCACAGCTCGTGTCTCAACGGTACCCAGGGAGTGTGATAAAGCGCGTCTTTGCCGTCCATGACCAACACTCGCAGCTCTTTGTTGTTGTGAGCCACTTCGAAGATGGTGGTAAAGCGCCGACGTAGTGCGAAGAATGCTCGCGTGCCGCAGAAATCGGAGCAGATGTAGATATCGGCACGATTGCGACCATTGTTGTCGGTCAGTTCTTGCCAGTGCGGATGATCGCTTTGTTTTACCTGCCAACCTTCGGGCAAGTTAACTTCGCAAGTGTATTTGTTAGCAGGGCCAACTCGTTCGATTCCCCAGGTAGCTAAATCGCACCAGGTGGCATATCTGATCTCGTTTGGCAGTCTTGCTAAGTTATTAAAGTTTTTCATGTTTTGTTCTCTCGTGATTGAATGAAGATTGGATTTTTCATGACCGCGCTCCCTGGCAGCCACGAAGGTATTGCCATGCCACCACATCCAGTGACAGCAGTAGAGCTTCCCTTAGGTAGTTCAAATCTCCGCAGCACAGGCGCGGAGATTTTGATGCTAAATAGAGCTATGGATTGTTTTGCGGTGAAGAAATTGCTCGAATGGAAGAAGATGTAAAGTGGATATATCTGAACCTAACACCCTCTTCTTTGCTACAGAAAGAGAAACTCTTACTCATTTGCTTACTTTCTGCATTTCTGTATGTGTCCAGCTAGCGAGCGGGGGACGATTCTGCTAATGGCTGCGAGACACTTGTCACTGTTGCCGACTTGCCCAGTTTTTCTTCTGCAAATTTGAGATCGGTAAACAGGCCATCTAGTTCAGCTGGAAGCATATCTTTGAAGTAGGGACGATGGCGACCAGCTAGAAGTAGCAGGGCTTTTACACCTATACTGCGAGCTTGACTGAGAGCTTCGTTGCTCAAGAGTCCATGCTTTTCCAATGCTTCAATGGCAGACATGTAGCCAGACATAATCATTTGCCATTTTTCTCGCCGGGTCATGCTGAATTTGAATGAGCCATAGAGAGGGGCTGGTGGGCTGATGACAATGCGGTCGTGATTGTCTGGCAAGACAATGCCGTCCATTCTCAGGCTTTCGCGGTCATGGCTGATGATGCCATAGACTTTGTCGATAAGCTGATGTAGTGGGCTTTTATCTTCACCGACATTGACGACAATCAGGTATGAATTTTCCATGGGGTAGAGTGCTTGTGGTACCGAGATTGGGCAGCGACCTTCTGGGCCCAAGCCGCCGTCAATGAGCAGGTGCTCTTCACCGCTGTCACTTTTCCAGGCCACGGGGTCAAGCAAGATTGGTACGGCACAAGTGGCTCGCACGGCCATTCCAATTGCAATTGGTTTCTGCGCCGCTTTAAGTAATTTACCGTCTTCCTGTTCCTGCCAGATTCCGTCTTTGGTAAATATTACTTTGCGTTGATGCGACAAGGCGACAGTGCAAAAGAGACCAGGCCATTCTTTGATGCGATCATCGAAGTATTGGCCCATAAGGTTGGCATCAAGGGCACCTACCAATGGCGGTGGATCAACATCTTTGGGTTCTCGCAAGGCCTGGGTGAGGAATGTCACCAGGGAGACCCGCCGGGTCACTAGTTTGTTGAAGTCAGTGTCTAGCACTTGCATCAGTAGCTGAGTGACGTCGGGGTTGGCACATATCAGGGCCGCGGGGATGGAACCGCCGCTCACTCCTGTAATCGAACGAAATTGGCGAAAGTTAGCCTGGGCTAGAGCGAGTAAAACTCCTGTGCCAAATAGAATTGCTCTTGAGCCGCCGGTGCCGATGAGAAGATTGATGTCTTGGCTTTCAGGGCCCTTATTGTCTTCTGAGTTCATGGAATTTCTCCTGGTTTCGCTACTGCTGCGGTGTTGGCTTCAGGCTTTGCCTTTGAAACCCCGGGAATTACTTTGGGTACTTTGCCAATGAAGAAGTCGGTGATTAGTGGCCGACTGGGGTCCATCGCGTAAGAGCTGAGGTCGACTTTGCCGGCTACTTGGACAGCTTTGATAGTGGCCATGTCGTTCAGCGGGTGCAGGGCATACATAGCTGGATCGCTTATTCCTGCGGCTTGCATGGTTACTACTACTGAGTCGGTGTAGAAGTTACCGCTGGTTGAGCGCGCTGGTTGACTGAAAATCCATTGCGCTGCTTTAGCTACAATTTCTGGCTTGCGTGAGTGGGCAACTGTGGTGGCACCACCAAGTTTGTTGCGTACAGCAGCTGTATCAACAGTGGTTTCTGGCCAGAGTGAGTTGACAGCGATGCCATCTTGGCGAAACTCATCAGCGAAGCCCATTGTCAGCATGCTCATGGCATATTTAGTCAAAGTGTAAGTAAACTGGAACCATTCTGGATCAAGGTTTAGTGGTGGTGAGATGTTGAGAATGTGCGGGTTTGAGCTCTTTCTCAAATAGGGCAAGGCATATTTGATCACCATGAATGGTCCGCGGGTGTTGACCGCATGCATGAGGTCAAACAGTTTCATCTCAGTTGACTCAATGCCGGTGAGGCTAAGCACTCCAGCGTTGTTGATGACTATGTCTATTCCACCGAAAGTTTCGACAGTTTTGGCAATTGCAGCTTTTACTTGTGCTTCATCACGCACGTCAACTTGAAGAGCAAGAGATTCACCACCAGCTGCGATCACTTCTGCTGCTGCGGTGAAGATAGTGCCTGATACTTCAGCGCGTTCCTCTACAGTTTTGCCTGTAATTACTATTTTGCAGCCATGCTTTGCTAATTCAAGGGCAATGGCTAGACCGATGCCGCGTGAGGCACCATTGATAAATGCTACTTTGCCTTTCAGGCTTGTTTCGTTAGTGTCCATTTTTTCCGTCCTAGCAGATTTTGCTGAGGTTAAGGTGATGCCGTGTTGCAGGCGGTTGAGACTGGTTGAAAGTCTCGTTAATTGGTGTTTTCTTTTGTTGGGCTTTAAAAAATGCCGAGTGTTTCCTGAGCTCCATGACTGGAGAACAAGAACTAGTTATATGGAGCCAAGCGATTGGTTTTTATTGACGCCCCTAGGCAAATGAGAAAGAAAAACACTCTTCAATATGCCTAAGGCTAAGGCTAATTGACAACTGGGGATTGGCTTAAATAGAGCTGTTTAGCTAATTACTCTCACATGTTATGTGATTACAAATGACAGTGGTGTTAGTGTCTCTATTGAGTGAGACGAAGCGTCACTATGAAAAGAAATGTGTGGAGCTTTGCCTTGTCAGGACGTGTTGGTAGTTACAAGAGTCTCGTGCGCTCTTATTCAAAGCGGCCTGTTCGACTCTAGAAGCCCTTGCGATCGATGTCTTGCATCAGTCCATCGAGTGAACTGTTTTCGTCGCTGCCACGCAGTACATCTTTGTCGTTAGGGGCCCGCTTGGCGCCTGCTGGTGCCTGAAAGTCACTAGGGGGTAAGTTCACTTTGGTGATCTTTTTTGTTTGCAGCATGAATTGTTTTTTCTTGCCTTTGCGCTCTATTAGCAGTGAAAGCGGCAAGTCGCCCAAGGCAGGAAAATTATACTGTTGTCTGACGAAGGCAAGCACTTGTGGTGGGTAGGGCAGGTCTTTGGTCGTCAGCAGTTTGGCGTCAAAGAGTGTGTCTATGCCTTTCTCGACCTTCTCCGCTTTGTTCAACTTCTTCATTTTAAATGAGCGACACTGGAGTCCAAGAATGTTCTCTTTAGGGCCTTCATCAAAGGGAATACGAGGAAAGGAGAAGCCCCAAAATATGATGGAAATACGGAGCATGTGGCCCTCGTATTTGTTCAACGGCGTTTCGAAAATTCGATTGGTTTTAGCATTATATATTTGTACTTTCCATTCTGGAGCGTGGGCCATAATGCTCACACCATTGGCCGGATTGGACCAGCGAAAGCCATCTTTCCCGAATGAAAATATGGTTCCTGCTCCGTAGATCTGGCTGTCTTGTTCCAGGCGCAAGCAATCCATCGACTGGGCTGATGGTGCTGCCACAGCCATTAAGGACGCTACTATTGCTAAGCTCAAAGTTGCTGTTCTGCAGTAATTGTTCATCGGTTGTGAGCGCTTATGAGCTATTAGTATTTGTTAGCTATGAGTTTAAGGCGGCTGTAAACAGCCCTAGCCTCTGAGCAAGATCGCTTTCTTCTATGGCGGCAAAAGAGAGAATGAACTCCAGATCCCGTGCAACTCCAGCATAATAGCTGCGGGTGCTTGTCATTGGTAGTTGACTCGAAGCAATTGCTTGCTCGATTTTAACAGCCTCATAGTGATTGTTTAAGCGCACAAGCAAGCCCAGGCCGGCGCTTTCTGGTGCAATATAGGCTGTGTCTAAGGCCTTCGCTAGAAGAGTCAATAAATTTTGTCGGCGCAGCGCATAGCGAGAGCGTTGCTTTCTGATTAGTTTTTCCAGATGACCCTCGTTGATAAAATCGGCAAGGGCCGCCTGCTCAACTAAAGAAACGTCTCTTTCTACAAGACCTTTAGCTGCTGTGAGCGGTTCAACCAGGGGGTCAGGAACTACCATGAAACCTATTCTAGACACTGGTGCCATGGCATTCCATAAACAGGAAAGATAGATTGTGCGGTCGTTGCTATCCATGCCTTGTAGTGATGGAAGCGGGCGACCGTCATAGCGAAATTCGCTATCATAGTCGTCTTCGATAATATAGGCCTGATTTTTAGCAGCATATTCTAAAAGTTGCTTGCGCCTATTCATTGACATCACTGCCCCGGTTGGAGCTTGGTGTGATGGTGTGACGTAAATCAAGCGTGGAGCTGTTTTAAGCTCATGCAACTGTTCTACGATCAGGCCTTGGTTATCTACACCAATTTGAGCTATTTGGGCACCATTGGCTAAAAATTGTTCTCTTGCGGCAGAGAAGCCAGGCTCTTCCATGGCTACTAGATCGCCGTCATTGAGAAGCAATCTAGCGAGCAAGTCGAGGCGTAAATTTCGTGATGCAAAAGTAATTAGACGATCTTGACTGACCTTCACGGCGCGGGCTCTAGTCAGATAGGAGGCGTAGGCCTCGCGTAGAGGCTGATAACCAAAGGGTTCTGGTGCGTATTGAGATTCTTCTTTTGAGGCCGCATGGCAGTGTCGAACTAGAAGCTCACGCCAAGTGCTCAGTGGTAATTCGCGCAAGAGGGGGCCGACATAGGCAGTCTTGGCAGTAATTATCCCAGCGTCAAATCGTTCTTTTAGTCTATTGCCAAACTGAGATAGATGAACGGTTTTGTGCACTTTGTCGCGAGGCGGTAGCTCTTCTGACTGGCCAGGAAGGTGTGGACATACGCGTGTGCCTGAGCCCATCTCGGTGACAACATAACCTTGAGCCGAAAGTTCATCAATTGCTCTGGCGGCAGTTGAGCGTGAGATGTCTAAGGCTTTAGCAATGTCACGCACTGAGGGCAGAATTACCCCTGGGCTAACTAGTTTTTCAATAATCGCTTCTTTCAGTGCTTCGGCAATTTGTCTTGATGCCGGAACGCCTGAGTTTGGGTCTAGAGCTAAATCTAGTCTATCAATTTGCATCGTTGCTACGACCTGATTGTTTCTGGAGAGCTAAGGCAAAAGACTTGACGACGTTGTCGATACTGTTTTGGTCGACTGAGGCGAAGGGCACTATGTACTGGCCACTCTTTGTTGTGCTGGCGTAGTATGGTTTGGTGCTCATTAGATTGAAGCCGCTTTGCTGGGCTGCTTGTTCGATGGCGCTGTCGAAAAAATTTGCTTGGAAGTTCAGTATCAGATGGGTGCCACCGCCGTCTGTTAGTGGCTCAACCATATCTTTGAGATAGCGTGTAATCGCTAAGATTAGCGATTGCCTGCGGAAGGCAAGCACTCGCTGGGTTTGTTTGAGGTGCTTTTCTAAGTAGCCGTCGTTTATAAAGTCTATGAGGGCTAATTGTTCCAGCAGTGGTAGGTGTCTTTCTAAATAGCTTTTGCCTAACGCTCCGATGTTTACCAGGCAATCAGGAAACACGACAAAACTTAGACGCAGCGATTGATATAAAACTTTCCAAAAGGATGCCATATAGATGACGCAGTCGTACTGGTCTAAGGCTTTTATCGAAGGCAATATTGGTCGGCCATAACGAAATTCGTTGTCAAAGTCATCTTCGATAATGAAGGCGCCAGTGGCGGCGGCATACTCTAGAAGTTCATGTCGGCGAGGCATGCTCATCACATGGCCGAGGGGGTCCTGGTGTGAGGGCGAGACATAAATTAGTTTGGGAGGCTTTGGCAAGCGCCTCAAGGCTGCTACTGATAAACCTTCTGTATCGACGGGAATGGGGGTGATCTTTACGCCCATCGATTCAAGTGTATTTCTGTTTTCTGGATAGCCGGGTTCTTCGTAGGCAACTATGTCGTCTGGGTTGAGCAGCAGGCGGCCGATTAGCTCCAGGCGTAATTGTTTAGAACCGAAGATGCAGACGTTCTGAGGGCCACTTGAAATTGAACGGCGACGTAATACATAAGCTGCTATAGCTTCACGGAGCTTTTCCAGGCCGAGGGGGTCAATCATTTCAGCTACTTGCTCTTCGCGACTGACATCGCAGTGCTTTATCATCAGCGTTTTCCAGTCGCGCATAGGTGAAAGTTCAATTGGTGTGCCGCCGTATTCTAGGGCCGGAACGTGCACATGTTCAGTCGCTTGTCTCTTGCCCACTGCAAAAAT
>Ga0075444_10002054_pt1 | contig 12220 bp, 13 predicted proteins | sample CoawatmetaG01DNA_FD_76836 | JGI IMG/M metagenome (GOLD analysis project Ga0075444, IMG submission 76836) | Marine microbial communities from the West Antarctic Peninsula - Coastal water metaG017-DNA | ecosystem: Environmental > Aquatic > Marine > Coastal | place: Atlantic Ocean: West Antarctic... | reverse complement strand
TTTGGTTATAATCCATTAGTACAGTTTGGTATGGAAAGTTTTAAGCCAAACTATGCAGGCATACCTCATGGATTGGGCATAAGTAAGTTCTTACATATATTAGATGAAATTCTTGCAGGAAAGTTAGATGAGTCTTCAGCCACATTTGCAACTAATCTTGCATTGTCGCATATCAGTGACGATGAATCAGATATATTAATTCAACTATTACACAAAGACTTAAATTGGGGTTTAGAAACTGAAACTATTAATCGAGTATGGCCTGATTTAATTAAAAATTATCCATTGCAGACTCCAGCAAAGTATACAAAAACTAATTATAAGAAATTTGAATATCCTGTCGCAGCACAAAAAATATCTCATGGAATGAGGATTAATATTGTTGTGATACATGATGACGTAACATTTAGAAATAAACATGGGGTGTTGATGCCTCAGTTTGATGTTCATGCCGCACAGTTTAGAGCATTAGCACAAAATCAACGAACAGTTTTTGATGGCCACGCTGTACTTATTGATGCAGATAATAATGAAGTCGACGCACTTGATGAGCAAATACTTAATTCTCATCCAAATAATGTTAGATTTATTTTATGGGATTCTATTCGTTATGATGGTTTTGCTGATGGCAAAGATACTCGTATAGGCTATAACTGGAGATTTAATGGACTTGAGCATATGATGTTTTTGGCATTTGATAAAAATCCAAACCCAGTATATGGATTACCAGTACATGCTGTAATAAAACATGCCTCAGAGGTAACTACTTTTTCACAAGATAATGATTGTGATTGTATAATTAAAAATCTTCCAGGTATTTGGCATAGTGGTGAAACTAAAGATGAGTTAATTGTTACTAAAGAAGATGCAGAGAAAATTTCAAGTGCTACATCAACTGTGAAGCAAAAAACTACTTAATCCAAATTTAGTACCGTTTATATTGCAGTTAGCACAAACTCCCTCACGTTTTCCTTGAGCAAGGAGTTGTCGTATGTGTTGCATTTTGTCTGAATTCCAAGAGTCTACAATGCCATTTTCGTTTATGTTGCCCATATTGCCCGCCTGGCGATGCCAATCATTACAACATAGTATTAAGTCACCATTCCAATCAATCAATGTTTTATAAAATGGCAGATAGCATTTATTTTGTATCCCCTCGCCACCCATAATTCCACTACGATTATTAAATCCATATTCAACCATTAACTCATCGGTATTGCCAATATCATAATGGGCTCGTAGTCGATAGTTGTCTGTAGGAAGTATAGTCATAATTTCAGTACGTTTTTCATATTGTTCATCACCGTCATAGCAGTCAATAGTAAGCATATCTAATCCATTATCCAAAAGTTGTTGTGTATATGTTATTTCTTTGTCTATTAATCTATCACCATTAGACGTTATCTCAATAAACAGTTTAGGATATGTGTTTAATATACTGACAATCTCAAGTAATTCAGGGTGTGTATGTGGCTCACCGAAGCCTGTAATGTGTATGTCTCCGTGCCAAGACGCTGATTCTAGTTGCTTTACTAGGTTACGTACAGTAGTTGTAGCCATAAACAACTTTTGATTTGGATATATATCCTCATCATAACGAGGGCAAAAACTACATTTGCGGTTACATAACTCACTGATATTTAATTCAATGGTTGATAATCCAAGTAATTGTTTGTTTGTTATGTCTGCTGTTTCATGACGTTTTGCACGGCTATCAATATGCGCCGTTATGCTAAACGTGTTTGCAGACTCGTCTTCTGTATTGTTTAATATTATGGTCATACATACTGTCAAATCTTTCAAGTTTCATTATTGCTCTAAACATAGATCTGAATCTATCAATCAATCTACTTATAAATGTTGTGTTGGTAAGTATTTCACCTGCGTAGTCAACGTAATATAATTTGCCTACATGAGTAAAAGTACCTAATGGAGGAATTGCGGGTATTAAATCTTGATTATTTTGAAAACGATAATGCTCTATTTTGTTGGTATCCTGCCCACACGCATGGCATTTGTGGTCAAGTTCAGAATCTAAATCACTTTCAAATAGTGTTGCCCAATCGGAATCTCCAACACGTGGCGATCCATATGTGTATAATTTTACTTTGTACCCTTCAGTATTTAATCTAGTTGCACATATACTTGCCATTGCGGCACCTAAACTATGTCCAGTAAGTATAATTGTATCACGTTTTTTGCTTACATTTTTACCAAACACCCATTTTGAAACATCTGGATATAATTTATCGAGTTCTTGTTTGAATCCAGAATGTACATCGCCTATTGTTTCACTATCTACTTGCCAAGTTTTTAGATCAGCAATAATATCACTTGCTATTCTTGGCTCAGTGCCTCTGAATGAAATTATTACAGTCGTGTCGTCAAGTCTTGCGACGAATCCCTGGGCGTCGTCTATATTAAACATTAATGCTTCTGGAAAATTTCTCCAGTTTATTATTTGTTTATGTTTAACTTCTCCTTTTGATCCTTTCATATACACTAACTGACTTGCAAGGCTAGTGATATCGACCATTTTCCAGTCTATTTTAGACATATTTTCCTCTATAATTGATATATAATTATTATTAATAATATATTTGTTACTAAGATCTCCGCCGCAAGAAACGTATGGTACCAAACCCATCTTGATTCATATTTTTTATCTCTGTCTAACTCAATCTGTGTTTTACCAAAAAAACTATCCCTCAATCCGTCGAATTTATCCCCGATATATTTCACGTTTACTCCCATAAAATTAAACTACTATATATTATTATTTATCTTTAAGCAATGGGGTACCATCTAAACTATGGGACCATGCCTTCCCTTTTTCCGCTCTTGTTGTTTCGTTACCAGTTAAAGTGTCTATCTCAATTTCGCATTCTTCAACACATATAGTTGGTGGATTTTCACTTTGCCATCCTTCAAAATAAATATGTTTATGAAATATAGGATGATTTATAATCTCATCAAATGAATATATTTCTAAATTATTAAAATCTGGCTCTTGTTGTAGTAGTTGCCAAAATATATCATCATTCAATAATAGTCGGGTTTCGCCAAACTTGTTATAGTCAGTTGTCAGTCTTTTATCCCATGCATTGGCATAGAAGCAACAAGGCCAAACTCTTCCATCTGGAGTTATTTCCCAGTCTCGGTCTGTTTCAGTGTGTTGAGAACAATATATGTTGCACTTACTCACTATCAACTCCTAGATTTTTTAATATTTCATATGCTTCTTGTTTGTCTTGATCTGATATTAATCCAAAGTCTCGATTATTGAATTTAAATTCAATTTTTATATTATTTTTAGTTGCATACTCATATGCCATAGGAATTTGCTTCCAATTCCAAGAAAATATTAAAAACCACCAAGTAGTATGATTATTTGTCTTATGCCATGCAGTCATATTATCCATTGCTCGTTGCCAATCAACACCTTCTCTATATAGCCAGTTAGTGGCATGGTCCATGCCGTCAATACCAAAATTAATGTCTACTATCTGTTTAGATATTTTATTATCATTATATTTGTTACCAATACGAGTATAAAAATCAGGATCTCGTAATCCTCCATTTGTACTAATTACTAGTCTCGGTAGCCCATCATCTAATTTTCTTTTAATTTTATTCTCCACTAGTTTGTTTAATGCAACATCTATAAATTCTTCTATTTGAGGGTGCATCATTGGATCTCCTAATTCACCACAAAATTGTATTGCTACTAATGGCGCCTTCATATTTTTGATAACATTTTTAAAAGTTTCAAGTTTCATATGCTTAGGCACAAGCCACTCTTCCTTATCTCCAGTTTCATCATTGGTACGAGCACAACTGCGGCATTTCGCTTGGCAGAATGAAGAAATCGCAAAGTCAATGGCTACGTGGTCTATGGTTGGTATCATGTATGTATTTATTAGTTGATAAATAATAATATGGAAGATAAACAAGTAGGCGAGTTCATACAACTTTTGACACAAGAGCATAGCGATGAGGTAATGGATACTCTTACTGGAGATCTTGTTGACGTTATTGAAAATTTAAATCTCTCCGAAGGCCACTCTGTGGCATTGGCAAGTTTATTATTAAAACATTCAATTGGTCTTTACCGTAGTTTCTTATCAAATGAGGAAATAATTGCGTTATTGGAGTTTGCAAGTGATACCATTGACACAGTAGAGCCCCATTTTGCAGTAAATCGTACTTTAAATTAAAAAATGCAAAATAAAAATTATACAATATCACACGGTTTGATATATAACAATAATAAACAAATTGATTTTTATCCGGTATGTAAGGAATTCATTCCAATGATACCTCGATTTATATGTGTTGCAACTAACAATGGAAGTGCAGATGAAAAACAAACGGCAGCATATTATCAAAATCCGTTAGTTGATGTAAATTCACATGTGAATATTGGCCGTAATGGCAATGCAACACAAAGTTTATTGCTTAGTCATCGAGCTAATTATTTGCAAATACATAATACACATCAACCAGTTAAAATTGATTTTGGAGGAATATATATTATCATTTGTAATCCAGGTAAACTTGAGATTACACCAGATGGATATAAGTCGTGGTGGGGAAAGATATATGATGATTCTAGTATTATTGAAGATGATGGATATGCTTGGTTACCATTTAGTAATGAACAAATTGAAACATTAATTGATATTGTATCAAGTATGACAGTAGATATGAAACTTATGGCATTGCGTGAATTTTGCCCAACGCAATGCATGAATGAAGATGTATGGTACAAAATGGGCACCAAAGGAATTAAACGTAGTGATTATTATACAACCTAACTATCTTTTAGGTGATGCTGAATTTATTAAACATCATAATTGGACAAAAATTAATAAAGCATTTTCTGATGAGTTTTGTAATTCATTATTGAATTTTTATCCAGATCCGGTCGTTGTTGACTATGTTGGCAAAAGAGATGGAGCAAATGATATTCGTACATTTGTAACTCGTGAAAAGACTCCAGAGTTTGCAAAGTTATTTGACAATTGGAATACTGCCGTGGCTCGCCTGTATTTTACACAACTATCAGGTGTTGATTGCATGAAAGGTAAATTACGTATTGAAGCGTGTCAAGATGGCCCTGGATTTTTTTTAGAAAATCATATAGATATACCTGAAAAATTACTAACTTTGCAAATATATTTAGGCGAGGGTGATAGTAATTGGGGAACAAGTTTGTATAATGATGACCAAACATTACATCATTTAGTAGAGTTTAAACACAATACTGGATATCTGTTCTCTAAAACCTCACAATTAATACATGGTGTTCCTGGAGGAGTAGTGACTGGACTCCGTCGAAGCATTTTAATTAACTATGTTGTTGGTGATTGGAAAGATACAGATCAGTTATACTAAATACTACCGGTCAATGATTGGCGAGTAATTTATAAATACTTATAAGAATGTTAAAGGGGAAAATAACATGGTAAAACCAGTACATAAGCATATTATTTTGCGTATTGAAGCGATGAAACCGCCTACTGAAAAAGAATTAAGTCCGTGGGTTGCTAATTTAGTAGAAAAAATTGGCATGAAACTATTAGCAGGCCCAATTAGCGCCGATATTAAAACTATACCTGGAAACTGCGGACCAACATGCGTCTGCATTATCGAAACATCACACATTGCTTGCCATGTATGGAATGAAACAACCCCAGCATTAATACAACTAGATGTATATACATGCGGCCCATTTGACCCAAAAGATGTATTAGACCATATTCAAGTTTGGAAACCTACCAGAGTTGAATACAAACTACTTGATAGAGAATATGGGTTACTTGAAATTGAAAGTACACCAACACAACATCCTTGGGATGGTTTTTAACTTTATTTCGTAAGATCGCTTGACAGAGCACACTTTTATAGTATAATAATAAGTACAAAGTAACAGAATTGTTACATTTTGTAGTCTATAGCGAAAATATAGACAAGTTATACATGTATAAAAGGAGATTTTATGAAAAATACATTAACAATTGGCTTTTTAGCCGTACTATTAGCCTCTACTGCCTATGCAGATGGAACAGAAACAGCAACAGCAACAGCAACAGCAACATCTACTTCAGCTGTAAGTAGTTCTGTATCAGTGGATGTGACTAAAAACACATCAGGAAAATATGTGACTAAAACAACCATCTCAATGGATACCACATCAACTAATGGAAGTGCCGGATTCGACATAGACGTCGTTGGTGGAGTGATTTCATTGGGAGATTGGGAAGTAGGTACAACAGTTGCTGGTATGACTGTATCACTTGGAAAACAAGGTGACTTGTTCCCTAGTGCAGGACTAGAGGCAGTTGGTGGCACAACACTTGCTAATCCGGCCGTTAATGAATCTGTTCAAGTAACACTTGGCGGTTTATCGATGATGGCAGGATTTGATGATTGGGCGACTGATATCTCAGATCTTGACAACATGCAGGTAGCATTAACGTCAAAACTTGGATTAATTGGTACAACTCTTGCAGTTGACTATAATACTGATACTAAAGCGAAATCATACGCCGCAGGCGCTGATTTAACTTTGATTGGTGGAATAGGAGTAAGTACACTAGCAACATATAGCACTAAGATGGCATATGAAGTTACTGTCAATACTGGTCGTTTATCTGTGTTTGCCAATGGCGATGCTGATAATACGTTACAGCACGTTGGTGCAGGTATTAATCTAAATGTGAATGGACTTGATATTTACGCAGAGGGGTCTTACGACACTGATGCTAAAAAATTCAGTCCAGCGTTAGGAATGACATATAAATTTTAAATTAATTTAAAATTACATCTACGAAAGCGGAGCATTGCTCCGCTTTTTAGTCTGCAAAAACTGTAACTCATTGATTTCATTAGAAAACAAAATTATAGAAAAAGGCTTGACAAGTAAGACGTCTTACTGTATACTATTAGTATATCATCAAAACTTGAGGTAATATTATGTTTTATGTAAGAAAAGTTATACTAGCAATGGTAATCACATTTACGATGTCTACGCCGAGCCAGGCATATACATCTCATTTTGATTATGCAAATTCAATTCAAAATACTAACATCCAACGAACATTTGTTGACAGCATGGTTAATAACTATACAAACACAATTAATGTGTTTGAACCACTAGTTACCAAGTATGGGCATTATAGTTGGGCACAAACATTTGTCCAACAATATGAGTGGTATAAAAGTGAATTAGTAAAATATTCAGAGTTGCAGTCTTTATTGAATAGCACAAAACCAACAGTTGTAAGTACTTCATTAAAATACAATTATTTCCCAATGGTTACTCGTGGAACTGAGAGTGAAGCCAGTCGTATTGAAACTGAAGTAGAAGAAACTGTTAGTGATATGGTAAATGTTTATAAAGACATTACTATTGTTTATGAAACAGAAGTAACGACAAAAAATTACAAAGGCATATTCACTACTAGAATTTATAGTGATGACACCACAGACACTCGAGTTGCAACAGAATTACTCAGCACAGATATTACAATAGAAACAAGAACTGATAATCAACGTGAATTTGTGCGTAGTTATGCAGTTGTTGTAGTGGTTGAGGAGCCTATAATAGATGATGGTCCGGTGTTGACTGAAAATGTATTGAGTGTTGAAGAATACTTAGCACGTGGAGATGTTAATTATGCAATTGGAGATACTTACAAAGAAGCAATCTGGAATATGAATGACAATATTAATGAGGACTATATTGATACTAAATTGCTATCACTAGCCAATAATTTAGAACTAATTGGCGCACCAACGGCTTGGAGTAGAGGTTACACTGGTAAAGATTCAATTATTGCTATTTTAGATAGTGGAATAGATCTTGATCACCCTGAGTTCGCTGATAGTATTTTAGATACGAAATGTTTTCACAATGGATGCCTACGTGGCGCCCAAACAATTGACGATAAAAATAGATACTCACACGGAACACACGTAGCCGGTATTGCCGCCGCCAATTTAGATGGTGTAGGTACAACTGGTGTGGCACCTGATGCCAAGTTACTTATTGGTAAAGTTGCATATGATGAAGGGTATTTTGCATTTAATAGAGCAGGCGAGGCTATAGAATGGGCAGTTAATAATGGCGCAGATGTGATTAATATTAGTGCCAACACAAATGTTGATAGAACTTATAAAAATAGTTTAGTAGAGTTTAAACCAGGGCAATTTTATAGTACTGATACCAGAGCCCAATATGCCACTGCTGGATATAATAATATTTTAATAGATGGACAATTTCATACGCCAACTGTAAATGCTATGCAAAATAATGAAGCAGTTCTTGTAGTATCCGCTGGTAACCAAAGAATAGCAACAGCCACATATCCAGGGTATCTTGCCTTAAATGAAGAAATAGGCGATCGTGTATTAGTAGTAGGTGCGTGGGATCAACGAGGAAATGGCAAAATTATTAGTAACAAGGCAGGCACCGTCTGTTTTGATTTTAATGATGAAACGCAAACTTGTAATAATACTAGACTTATTAGTGACCAATTTATAATGGCTCCAGGACGATATGTAGCAAGTACAAGTGATGGTGGTGAATATAGAACATTAACTGGTTCATCAATGGCCGCACCAGCAGTTAGTGGTGGAGTAGCAATTGTACATCAAATGTGGCCACATATGAAAGGTGAAAATCTTGCGAAACTATTGCTTAATACTGCTGATAAAGATATATATGCATATGATGTTAATGTACACGGACAAGGCTTACTCGACTTAAACGAAGCAACAAAGCCACAGGGAGTATTAGGTATTCCAACAACAGGGCGAGTTGAAGGTGCAACATCAAGTGTTAATGCACTTAGCACAATGTCAATTAGTGGTGCAAATATTTCAAGTATTAGTTCACTTATGGTTATTGACGATTATGATCGTGATTTTTATGTTGATGGCAATAACTTAAATGTTGGTACTGATACTCGTACTACACAAACAACAGCCGCCGCGGCAAACGGAATTCAATCTGATGATTATCAAGGATTTGCTCGTGGTACTCCATTAAGCCTACAAAATGTAATGTTAAATGTTAATACTAACAATAACAGTTTTGGTATTAGTCAAAAGTTTAATATGTGGACTTTAGGTTTGGTAACAGAAGATGATACATTTTTGGGCAATTATGCCAATAATGCTTTAATAAATGTAGGCGGATCTACTACTGCATATATTGGATTAAATAAAGAGTATGTTGTTGACAATACAACATTCTTTGGTGGTCTTAACATAGGCGCAACTAAATTAAATGTGCAAGACGCAATGATGACATCAACTGACACGGTGCTTAGTAATAGTGCAAACATAGGTGCTAAATATACGACAGACAATGGCCAATTTGGAATAGTAGCAGGAATGCCAGTGGCAATTACTTCAGGTAATGCTAATTTTAATGTTGCAAGTAATGTTAGTGCAGACGGTGGTATTGAAACAATGACTATGACATCTAGTTTGGCAAGTAGATCAAGAGAATTTGATTTAGGTCTGTTTTATAATTTACAACTTACAGACTCAGCAACCATGAATACTTTTGTAGAAAAACGTTTTAATCATAGTGGTATTAGTAATGCAACATCAACTGACATCGGAGTTGGGTTTACGGTAGTATTTTAATGGCAGCATATGAGAGAGGCAAATTAAGTGTAATCGCTGGTCCTATGTTCGCAGGAAAGACCAGCGAGTTATTAAAACGATTACTATTTCTTGAACATAGTGATGAAAAAATACTTGTACTAAAGCCTATGGTTGATGATAGATATAATGAGCCTGATCAACTTGTCACCCATAACAAATTAAAACATGAAGCAGTTTCTGTTAGAGATTTTGAACGTGTAAAAGACCACTATACCATTAAACGATATAACTATCACACTATATTCATAGATGAAGTCCAATTTTTTAATAAAGGCGAAACATTGTGGTTTGTTGAAGAAGGATTGCGTGATGGAGTGAATTTTGTTATTGCAGGATTAGATCAAGATAGTCGAGGAATACCTTTTGATACCACTGCCCGTTTATTAGGATTGGCTGACTCAGTAACTAAAATTAGAGCGGTGTGCAATATTTGTGGTCAAAAAGCGAGTAAAACGCAACGGCTTATAAGAACTCCTAATAGAATTGAAGTTGGCGGCGCAGAAATATACGAACCACGATGTCATCTACATTGGGAAAGCAAGTAGCGATTGACATAGTGTTTAATTAGTGTTATAATTAGTTAACTATTTTAAGGAAGAAGTATGAGCAAAGTTATTGAATTATTTCCAGAACCAACGATTGAACGAGATATACACTTAACTAAAAAGATGCAACTGCGATATTCAGAGGCATTTTATAGTGTTCAAGGTGAAGGAAAGTATGTAGGTGTACCAAGTGTATTTTTACGAACATTTGGTTGTAATTTTAGATGTAAGAATTTTGGATTACCAAAAGGAACAGAAACTGGAAGGTATAATCCAGAAGTAGAACAACTTATCAAAGATGGTGTTCATTTAAAAACAAAACGATTTGAAGACTTGCCTATTATCCATACAGGCTGTGATACTTATGCAAGTATCTATCCTGAATTTAAGCATTTAGTACATGATGCTGATATTGATGAAGTTGTTGAGCATTTACTTTCACTTACGCCGAAAGGAAAGTGGACACAAGATAATGGACAAGATATCCATTTGATTTTAACAGGAGGAGAACCTTTGTTGGCATGGCAGAGGTTATACATAGAATTATTTGAACATCCAAAAATGAGGGACTTAAAGAATGTCACATTTGAAACAAATACCACACAACATTTACACGAAGAGTTTAAAGAGTATCTTAACGATACAGCAAAGTTTAAGGTCACATGGTCTTGCTCGCCTAAACTATCAGTTTCGGGAGAATCTTGGACCAGTGCTATCAAACCTGATATTGCATTCGAGTATAGTAGTATTAGGAATAGTGTTCTTTATCTTAAATTCGTTGTTGCTACTTCTGATGATTTCACTGAAGTTGCTAGAGCAGTTGAAGAATATCGTAATGCTGGTGTGGACTGCCCTGTCTACCTTATGCCGTTGGGTGGTAGATCAGAAGAGTATACGTTAAATGTACAAGACGTGGCAGAATTTGCCATGCAAGAAGGTTGGAGATTTACTCCAAGACTTCATATATCTTTATTCGGAAACGAATGGGGAACTTAAAATAGGAATTAATAAAGATGAGTAAAAACAGTTATATTTTTACAAGCGAGTCAGTAAGTGCAGGCCACCCAGATAAAGTTGCAGATCAAATTAGTGATGCAATAGTAGATCTTGGGTTGCAAAATGGTGACAAAACAACACGAGTGGCAGTTGAAACATTAGTAACAACTGATCACGTAACAGTAGCCGGCGAAGTAAAAAACTTTAATGTTGGTGAAGCAGGATTGAAGACAATCATTAGGAGTAAGATAAAGGAAATTGGCTATGAACAAGCCGGATTCCATTGGGATAAAGTAGATATAGTTAACAGAATACATGCTCAGAGCGCCGATATTGCGCTAGGAACAGACGATTTTGGTGCAGGCGACCAAGGACTTATGTTTGGTTATGCTTGTAACGAAAACGAGGCTTATTTACCGGCACCAATTTATTTTGCACATGATATTTTAAAAGAATTAAGACCACATCAAGGTGATGTCATTCTTCCAGATCAAAAATCACAAGTAAGTGTAGAATATGAAGGTGGTATTCCGAAACGTATTGATCAAGTAGTAGTTAGTTCTCAACACACAAAAGGCAACGTTGATAAAGCAAAGGCAATTTGTGAAGAAGTAGCAAATACAGTATTAGGAGATTTGGTTGATGATAGAACAATTTGGCATCTAAATCCTACTGGTAACTTTGTTATTGGTGGTCCAGATGGCGACACCGGACTTACAGGACGAAAGATTATTGTTGATACATATGGTGGATTTGCACCACATGGCGGCGGTGCGTTTAGTGGAAAAGATCCTACGAAAGTAGATAGAAGTGCGGCATACATGGCACGTTGGATTGCGAAAAATGTAGTAGCAGATAATATGGCAGATTGGTGTCAAATACAATTAAGTTATGCGATTGGCATAAAACAGCCAACAAGCATTTATATTGAATCAAATGGACATAATGCAAGTATAGAAAAGTTTATTAAAGAAAATATTGATTTAACTCCATTAGGT
>Ga0075444_10002049_pt1 | contig 12233 bp, 11 predicted proteins | sample CoawatmetaG01DNA_FD_76836 | JGI IMG/M metagenome (GOLD analysis project Ga0075444, IMG submission 76836) | Marine microbial communities from the West Antarctic Peninsula - Coastal water metaG017-DNA | ecosystem: Environmental > Aquatic > Marine > Coastal | place: Atlantic Ocean: West Antarctic... | reverse complement strand
CTATGGTTTTTATATTTTTTAACAATAAGGTTTGTTCATCGAATATGTATGACCATTTTTTTTGGGGCTCGATGACATCAAAATTATCGTGATAATATAAGCCTTCATTCGTCTTAATAGCTAAAAATGGCTGAGGGCCAAATAGATCACCCTCTAATAAATCAACAATAAGAGAATTACCTATTATATTAATATCAAGTTTTGGTAATTTCTTCTTTTCATAACCCATTAATAAAGTTGCTGCTTCTTCAGCTCCTGAAAATTTAATAGCTACATCAGGAAATTCTACTTTTATATCAGAAAGCATTTTACGCACAAAATCTACGTCAGGGCGCATATCACGATAATCATGATTATTAAAAGATAAAATTGCTTCTCCCGTTTCACTAGCTTCTTCGAAAGCTTCCCTTACATTATTTTCAGTTAATGGATTGGATCTTGATCCTAGGTTCAAGCATCTAAATATTCTTCTACGACAGTTTCCCTCTTGTTGATAATCATCGTGGCTAGGATTATAACCGCGCCATGACTTTGATGCTCTCGACCAATCTCCATAGCGTCCATTTGATAAATCCGGTTGATCTAAATCGTCATCTGAGATTTGATTTGCATAATCAAATGGGATCCATTGTTCTAAAAAAGCGTGAGAGTCTGGTCGTTCTGTATGAAAACCTGGTCTATTCACAATTGGAAACCAGCTTTCATCTATTATTCTTCGACATAATATCTGTAATAGAACATCGTAGCTATTTAAGTAGCTAGATGCAGCCTGAGTAGGAATTCGGGTAAATGAGAGGGGATGAAAATGCCAATTAATTTCATCTTTATCACATTTTAAACTGGTTAATTTTGATCTGTAGTGATTGAATACATTTCCATACCCAAGATCTTTATGTCTCGGATTATCTTTATATCCAGCATGGTCCATACAATGCCATGAATAAACCCAGCCACCACCAAAATCATCTGTTAACTTTAAACGATATTCTTTGGAAAGCATCTCATCAAGCATGCTATCTATTTGATTCCAATTTTCATTGTAGTTAAGTAAATCTGATGAAAAGCAGTTTGCTACTGCATCCTCTTGACCAGAAAGATCCATCTTCTTATTTTGAATTAAATTTAAATTAGCTGCAGTTGCTTCTAATTTTATGCCAAAAATTGAATATAAACGTTTAAAAGTTGCTTCTAGAGTTTCAGTTAATGGGCCTTCTGTATCAATGCAATGAACTAAATAAAGTATCTTTTTCTTTTTCATATTGTGTAATTAAAATGATTTGGTGAAATATACATATATTTTTATTTACAACTTCCTAGCTAAAACATAAATAGTGTTAGCCATAGCTTGATATTCTTCAGTGGCGTCATCCTTTATCCACCACAATGGGCGACTAACAATTCTCCAAGTAAATCTTGCTAATGCTAAAAGCATTTTATTTTTTATTTTATAGCCCATCAATGCTTCAATTGTATTACTAATTGAATATGCGACACCTCTACATGCCCCTCCATCTATAATCTCAAATCTATCTTCAAGTAATTTATGAAGGCCAGGAGTAGTCCAACGGTGATAATCATACTTATGATGCCTTTTTTCAAAACAGGGTACGCATAAATAGAAATACCCACCTGTATTTAATATCCTGTGAGCCTCATCGATTACTGCTTGATAGTCATAGATGTGCTCAAGCACACTATTTGAGGCAATTAATTCAACAGATCCTCCAATCAATGGCATATCTGTAAGATCAGCAACAAGATGAACGGGCTCATAGTTACCTAAATCTACATTTAAAAAACCTTCATAATTATCCTGGCCTGAGCCTAGATTTATAGATAAACCTTCTACGTTTAAATTTTTTCTTAAATCTTTTATTCTCGGCCCGCCTATCTTATCTATTTTAAGTGAGGATAATAGACTATAAACAGGCTCTGCGTTAGCTTCAAACGGATCAAAACCATCCCCCTCTTCTTCCCAATTTTTATCTTCGATATGATTGTCAATACTGATAAGTTTATTATTGTTAAAAAAATAAGTATGCTTACATGATATACACTCGAATTTATTATCTGTAATTTGCCAATCGTTTGCCTTGCATTTGTTACACATAACCTTTGAGCTATATTTTAAAATTGGATTATTCATATTATTTTTCTTTTTTATACTTAAATTATAGAAACAATTATAAACAGTTTAAACCGCCATCAACAATAATATTTTGCCCTGTTACATAACTTGATGCATCTGAGGCAAGATAAAGTAGTGCTCCAACTATTTCATGAGCATTTGCCATTCGGCCCATTGGAGTTCTTGCAGAATAACGACGTTTAAATTCTTCATTTTGACCACTTTCTGTTCCTCCTGGAGTCAGCGTATTAACTCGGATTCCTTTGTTAGCCCAATAGCTAGCCAAGTGTTTTGATAAGCCTATTACGGCGGCTTTAGATGTTGTGTAAACTGCTGGGGTATTGATCTCGCGACCAAGATAAAATGAACCTTCATAAATATTATTATCAGGTGCCATTACTCCATAAATTGAAGATGTCTGGATAATGCTTCCACCTTTCTTTTGCTTAATCATTTGATTTCCTACTTCTTGAGCAACAAGAAACATTCCATCTATATTAACTGCCATTATTTCTCGCCACTGCTCTAAACTATATTCCTCAAATGGAGCAAAGAATGCATCCAAATCACTAGATTTACTAGCTGCATTATTATGTAGAATATTTATCTCTGAAAAGTCGATAACCACATTATTAACAGTTTTTTTAACAGATTCTGGATTGGACACATCGCATTCATAACCAATTGCATCTACCTCACATTTTTCATTAATAAGTTTTGCAACTTCCTGAGCTTTGCTTAAATCTATATCAACTACTGCTATATTTGCTCCCGACTCTGCCAGACCCATACAAAAATGCTGACCTAAAAAACCAGCTCCTCCTGTAACAAAAGCAACTTTTCCATCTAAGTTAAACTGATCTTTATAACCAATATTACTAAACTTATTTTTAAACTTATTTTCCATATTATTTTTTCTCATTTAATTTAAATAAACTTTCTGCTATTTGAAAATCTAATAAAGTATCTATATCAATAGCTCTCTCTGCAGGAATATTTACTGCTTTAACTTTTCCTTCAAAATGAGAGTTATGTAACATTATGAACTCTGGGCTCGTTACGTAACAAACAGTGGCCATATCGAAAACCTCTGGAGCATCTTGACGACGAGTAACGGCAGATTCTGGTGCATTGACCAAGGAAACTGTTCCATCAATATTATTTTTAACCATATTAAAATAAGGATTTCTATGAGAGTTAGATACTGTTATAACCATATCAGCGCCGCCTTTTTTATATAGATTAATACAACTTTCTATATCTTGTGGAAGTCTTAATGGCGCAGTGCACGGTACAGAAATCATTATGTCTGGAAATGCGCCTGAAATATTATGCAAATGATCAAGGGCATGACGCCATGCCATCCATTCTGGACTATTATCTTCTGAAAGCTCAGACGGTCTAATGAATGGGACTTCGGCTCCATAATCAAGTGCTACTGCTGCAATATCTTCCGAATCTGTTGAAACAATAACTCTATTAATTTGTTTTACTGACAATGCTTGTTCAATAGACCAAGCTATCAAAGGTTTACCACCTAAAACTCGTATATTTTTACCCGGCAACCCTTTTGACCCACCTCTTGCAAAAATAAATGCCACAATTTCCATAATAATTTTTATTTAACCTTTAATAAATTCTTGTCTTCCAGATTTAGAAGATTTTTGAGCTGCTTCAATAATTTCTAATACCTTTAAACCATCATTTCCACTGATAAGAGGCTTTTCAAAACCATCTATAGATTTTAAAAGATTTTTCCACTCAGATATATAAGAATGGTCTCTTTGCGATTGAAATTTAGAAAGTCTAACCCAATCATTTGATCCCGCATTAAATAGCATAATCTCATCAGTTAAGGCATTCCACTGCAAACTACCCTTGTCTCCAATTGCAGTACATATCCTAGTATGATCATGACGTATAAAATCTAAATTTAACGATCCTATTAATCTTGAACCATTTGATTTAGATGCAAAGCCTAATGTCAGATGAGCGGTATCCTCAACATCAATTTCTAAGCTACTTTGTCGAGCTAGGGTTGACTTAACCCAATCAATTTCTCCAAAAATCCATCTTAAATAATCTAATTCATGGCTAAGCTCTAGTAGAGCGCCTCCACCTAATTCGGCTCTTGCAGAGACTCCTTCTTTATAATTGCTTTCTGGCCTCCATGACGGAAGATATTTTCCCATTTCACACCGAACCGATAGAATATTTCCAATTAAACCTTTATCTAAATGCTTTTTAAAAAACTCAAGCGATTCAAGGTATCTAAGGTTGTATCCTATAAGAAGTGTTGCATCTCTTTTCTTAATTGTTTCTATTAACTTAGTAATTCCTTTAATAGAAGTTGATAATGGCTTTTCAATTAAAAGATGTGTTCCGCAATCAGCAAGAACTTGAGCTACTTCAATATGAAATGGTGCAGGGTTTGCTATTATTGCTATCTGAGGATTAAAAGAAATAGCTTCTTTAATATTATAGAAAACTCCATCAGCAATTTTTGGTTCGTCCTTTTTTACTTGATGACGAAGAACTTTTATAATTCCATTTGGAAAGAATTCTCTAGCTATACGAAGATGTCTTTTGCCAATACTTCCATGACCAACTATCAGAATCCGATCTATTATTTTATTTTTCTTTGATAGCTTCATTTCGTCTTATGTATTTATAAAAGCTAATACACTCTCTACTACATATTCCACTTCATCTCTAGAGATGCTAATAGATGACGGGAGACTAAGCCCGCTATAGGATATTTTTTGACTTACAGGAAATTTTCCTTTTTCAATATGGTCATTAAAAGCTGGCATCTCATTCATAGGATAAAATATGGGACGTGTATCAATTCCCTTGGCCTTGAGATAAGACATCAGCTGATCTCGTTTTTCAGAAAAGTTATCTTTCAAACATATCGTATATAGCCAGTTAGCAGAAATATTGCCAGAACGAATATGTTGCTCTTGAATGTAATTGCAGTCCTTAAATAGTTCACTATAAAGCTTAAAGAGATCACTACGTTTTTTAGTAAAATTGCCAAGTTGCTCTAATTGAGCACAGCCTATTGCAGCTTGTATATTTGTTAGTCTGTAATTAAAACCAACCATATCATGCCAATAGCGCTTATCGGGTCTCATTCCATGATCTCTTAACTGTTTTGCTTTAGCATACACTGCATCATTTTTGACCTGAAGTGACCCACCCTCTCCAGTTGTTACAACCTTGTTTGCAAAAAAAGAAACTGTTGATAAATCTCCAAAGCTTCCCACTGGTTGATAACCAACCATAGCTCCAAGAGCTTCTGCACAATCTTCAATGACGTATAAGTTGTATTTCTTAGCAAGTGCCATAATCTCATCCATGTCGCAAGGATTCCCATACAAATGAACTGGCATAATTGCTTTAGTATTTTTTGTTATTGCTGCTTCAATTAACTTTGAGTCGATGTTCCATGTTCTTTTGTCAACATCAACTAAGACTGGTGTTGCTCCCGAGTGAATTATGGAATTAACAGAGGCTCCGAATGTTAAATTAGTTGTTATGACCTCATCACCTTGCCCTATATTGAGTGCCTCTAGTCCAAGATGCAAAGCAACAGTGCCATTAGAAACAGCTAAAGAATAATTTGTATTGAATATCTTGGCTAACTTTTCTTCAAATAAATTAACATATGCGCCTTGTGAGGATATCCAATTGGTCTTAAGGCAATCCACCACATAATCAAGCTCGTTGCCGCCTAAAAATGGCTCCATGAGAACAACATTATGTGGGCGAGATAACGTCGCAAAATCAACAATTCTTTTGTTGTCATCTACAAGAGGTATGACTCTAGTATTATCATTGGTTGCACTTCTAATATCTTTTTCAGGAGCATCAACATGAACAGAGGTTATATTTTGATTACAAAAAGATTTAATACAAATATCTTGGTTTGCTCCATCAATAAAAGCTCTTCTGATATCGCCATCGGTCAAGCACCCATATAAAATTTCATCTTCGACAACAAATACAATGCCTTGATTATTATTATTTATTTTTTGAAGAGCATCTAATAATGATTTATCACTTTCTATGCATAAGTCTTCTAACTTGATCATGTTAAATTATTGCCTTCGTTAAAAGTTCTATTTGATTTTTTAAAAAACTGGGTGTTTTATTATAAACTTCAATAGAGTAATAGTTTAAATCTTTTCTTATATATGGCCAAAACCATGATGAGCTTGAAATCTCATCATTTGTGTCTGCCAAACCTAAATTATCACTAAAATGATATGCATCTACAAAATCATAGAAATTCATTAGATAGTCAATTGCTGAGAAATCCAATGTATTAGCTGACACTTTTAAATGTGCTACGTCAATTAATAAGCCTATATTGTGATGGCTTCTATCCATAATTTTTTGTGTTTCTAGTTGATCAACCATTAGTAAAGGATTGTTACCGAAAGATAAATAATTAGCACTAGATAGCACATTATTCTCAATAAGCAACTTAACATTTTTTTTCTCGGCATATGCAGCAAGACTATTAGCTCTATCAATAAAAATATCTAAAGCCTCTTCTCTATCATTAACCACACTCTTTGTAATCTTCTCTCCTAATTCATTTACAGGTGGATCAATTAAATAACCAGCATGAAAGCTATAAAAATTTGCTCCAATTGAATGGGATATGTCAATTGCTTTGATAATATGATCTGTAGTCGATTTAGAAATATCATCTCTAAGCGATGCTAAATTAAGTACAAATGGTTTTTTAGGAGGAGGGAAGTAATTATGAAGTGATATATTATACTTTCTTGCAAGGTCAATAATGAGTTTTGAGGAGTTTTCTAGAAATTGACCCCCGGACAACTCAAAAGAAACAATTCCAGCTTGTGATAATTCTTTGATTGCATCCTCAAATGTTAAATCTTTTAGTCCTCCGGTTGAAACATAAATCATTATTTATTTTCCTTAGCAGGAGTTCCAACCATAGTGAGTCCTGATTTTGAAGGGGAAGATAAAAGGGTCCCGCCTGCACCTAATGTTGTATTATCAGGAATGATGATTGTTTCAACAACTGTACTATTTGCTCCTAAAAAAGTATTGTTACCAATAATCACATTCCCACATACTATTGTTGATAGTGATATGTGATTGTGACTTCCAATTTCAGACTGATGCTCAATAACCGCACATGAATTAATTATATTGTTATCTCCTATTTTCACCTCAGCACCAATTACTACATTGGGTCCAATAACATTGCCAAGCCCAATAATGGAAGTTGGATCTATAACTGCAGACGGGTGTATTAGATTTGGAAAGTTAAATCCCATTTCTTTTAAAAGTAAGTATTCTTTTTTTCTAGAAGAATTGTCCCCAATAGCTATACATAAATTGTTACATACTTCTTTAAATTGTTTATTAATATTTGAAAGGCATCCTACAACAGGAACTCCCATTATAACTTCAGATTTATTGAATTTCTTATCAAGATCAATTAATCCGTATACCTTATATTCAGATTTATTGGCTAAATTTAGAACAAAGCGTGCTTGACCTCCACAACCAACAATTAATAATTCATTAACCTTCATACGATATCTTCTAGTGCCAACATATGACCAACTGGCAAATCATACTTAACTATTTTTCCTTCAATATCAGAAAATAAACTAGCATACAAGCCTGTTCCAGGTCGCTTTAGCGAAAGATCGGTTAATCTTATTTTGGTCCCTTTTGGAATTGAATTGGCCACAAATATACTTTTTCTAGAAACAAGTCTCATTTGTTTTTCTTCATCTTGAACAGCCTTTATTGGGCTTCCTAAAGATGCCTCGCAAACTCTAATTGCGTTAACTAATTCTTTAAAATCTTCAGGAGTAATAGAAGCCTTATGATCCGGTCCTTTCAAATTCTTATCTAAAGTAAAATGTTTTTCTATAACTTTTGCTCCCAACGCAACTGCAGCAACAGAAGGATAATGACCTAAGGCATGATCAGAATATCCAATAGGTAAATTAAACTCAGACTCAAGTGTTGACATGACTTTTAGGTTTAGGCTTTGAAATTTACATGGATAGTTTGAAACACAATGAAGAAGAATAATATTTAAGTTACCTGCTTTTTTGTAAATGCTAAGTACTTCAGATATTTCTTTTATGGTAGCCATACCTGTTGAGATAATCACAGTTTTTCCTGTATTGGCTAAGAAACTATGAAGAAGCAAATCAACAATATCTGCAGATGCTGTTTTAAATACTTCAACTCCAATACCATCAAGAAACCTTGCACTTTCTACATCATATGGAGTTGATATAAATTGTATCTCCTGAGATTTACAGTACTCAATTATTGGATAATGGTCCTCATGAGATAACTCTAGTGATTTAATCATATCAAAGTGACTTTCAGTTTTATCAGTCGTTTCTATTTGGTAGTTAACTTTTGGAGTTTCCTTGCTTACAAGGGTTTCGGCTGTAAAAGTTTGAAACTTAACAGCATTTGCCCCTGATGATTTTGCTGATTTAATCATTTTTTTGGCCAGCTCAACACTTCCATTATGATTTACTCCAATCTCAGCAATAATAAAAGTATGTGTTATGTTAATCATTATTTATAATAATTTTTATAAATTATTTATGTATTTTATAAGAGTCATTATTTAGGTCGTATGTAACCATCTCATGCACTAATTCTGAAAAACTAATCTTCATTTTCCATCCCAGTTCTTTTTTAGCAAGAGATGGATCGCCATGTAAAATTTCTACTTCAGCTGGTCGAAAGAATTCATCACTAACTTTTACAAGTATTTTTTTTGTTTTGCTATCTATACCAATTTCATTGACTCCCTCTCCTTTCCAAATTATATCTATATCAACAACTCGGAAAGATTCTTCAACAAAATGTCTAACGGTATAGGTTTCACCAGAAGCAATAACATAATCTTTGGGCTCATCCTGTTGCAACATAAGCCATTGAGCTTCCACAGAATCTTTTGCGTGACCCCAGTCTCGTTTTGCATCAAGATTTCCTAAATATAAAATATCTTGTTTTCCTTGTGAAATTCTTGCTACCGCCTTAGTTATTTTCTTAGTAACAAACGTCTCACCCCTTCTTGGCGACTCATGATTAAATAAAATGCCGTTACAAGCATAAATTCCATAGGACTCTCTATAATTAACAGTTATCCAATATGCATAAAGCTTTGCCGCTCCATATGGAGATTTGGGGTAGAAAGGAGTGGATTCCGATTGGGGCTCAGTTCCAGGAATGCCTCCAAATAATTCAGATGTTGAGGCCTGATAATATTTGCATCCATTATTTAAATCTCTAATAGCATCCAGCAATCTTATGGAACCCAGTCCATCTACATCAGCAGTGTATTCAGGCACATCAAAAGATACTTTTACGTGCGACTGAGCTCCTAAATTGTATACTTCATCTGGTTTTATTTCTGAAATTAATCTATGAATACTACTCGAATCAGTTAAATCCCCACTATGCAATATCATATTAGGATTTCCTAATAAATGATCTATTCTGTCAGTAGTTGGTACTGAAGATCGGCGAATAATTGCATGAACCACATAATTCTTTTCCAAAAGAAGTTCTGCTAGATATGACCCATCTTGCCCTGTTACCCCAGTAATAAAAGCTTTTTTCATTTTAAATAACCCTTTTTTTTGTGCACTATAAATTGTTGTTAGTTGTCAATTGTACTTTTAAGATCAAGATCGCCCATAACGATCCTCGAAGCGAACAATATCATCTTCACCAAAGTAGGTTCCAGTTTGAACTTCTATAAGCTCAAGAATGGTTTCGCCATGATTTTCAAGAGCATGAATTGTTCCAGCTGGAATATATGTTGATTCGTTTTCGGATAATATAAAAACATCATCTCCATTTGTAACTTTAGCTATTCCATTAACAACTACCCAATGCTCTGATCTATGATGATGCATTTGAACACTCAATTTGGCTCCAGGATTAACCATGATCCGTTTAACTTGATATTTAGCTCCTCTATCAATAGAGTCATATTTTCCCCATGGCCTACAAACTTCACGATGCAACTTCCACTCATTCCTGTCTATGTCCTTAAGCTTGTCCGTAATAATTTTAACATCTTGCACGCTATCCTTATCAGCCACTAGTAGCACATCTTTAGTTGATACAATTACTAAATTATCTAAATTAATTGCTGTTACTAGCTTATCTTCAGATCTGATATAGGAATTATTTGTATTATGAACCACTACATCTCCAAAAATAGTATTTTCATTTGTATCTTTTTTACAAATATTCCATAGAGATGACCATGAGCCAATATCGCTCCAACCTACGTCTATAGGAACTACTAATGAATCTAAGGTATTTTCCATTACAGCATAATCAATAGATTCACTTGGGCACAATTCAAAATTTTCTTTTTTAACTCTTAAAAAATCTAAATCTGGTTGGATGTCATTAGCAGAAGATTTGCAATGGTTATAAATTTCTGGACGAAACTTTTTTAACTCCTCAAGGTATCTACCCGCCTTAAATAAAAACATTCCACTATTCCAATAATAATCACCTGAACTTACATAGTCTCTAGCAACTTCGATTGAAGGCTTTTCTTCAAATTTGTCAACAATGAAGGCGTTGTCCTTTTTGGCACCCCTCTTAATATAACCATATCCAGTATTTGGCTCTTTTGCTAAGATACCAAAGGTAACAAGCTTCCCAGCCTTAGCTAAGGAGATAGAATTCATGATAATTTTACGAAATTCAGAGTCATCCTGGATTACATGATCAGCAGGAAGAACAAGCAAAATATCTTCAGGATCAGAAACAAAGGCAGCAAGAGCTATTGCTGGAGCTGTATTTCGCCCCACTGGCTCAAGAATAACTGAATCAAGCATACTAATTTCTCTAAGTTGTTCTGCAACAAAAAAACGATGCTCCTCATTGCATATAGTTATAGAAGATTTAATATCCAAACCAGATAGTCTATTTATAGTTGCTTGAAGCATAGTCTCGCTTCCATTCAAAGCTAAAAATTGTTTTGGATGGTCAGCCCTTGATAATGGCCATAGGCGAGTTCCCGAACCACCAGCAATTATGATTGGTTTAATTTGATCCATATTTCTTTAGAATATTAATAACTAATACGAATACAATGCTCAGAAAAAAACCTAAAATAGTACCCAAGATAACTACAGTAGATCTTTTAGGCTCTGATTTTTTCTCGGGAACAATTGGAGAATCAAGAATTCTAAAAATATAATCTTCGTTAGCCTCAATTAACATCAATGATTGCATTTGGCTTTCTTGAAGCGATGCTATCGCTTGTCTTATATCTGCATAATTTACTTTTTGAACTTGATTATTTAAAAAATCTACTGACTTTGATGTTATATTTTTATCTTCATCTCTCATGCTACTGTTTATTTTTTTTATAATTTTTTCTGTCCATTCTTGAGCTATATATGGAGATTTATGCTTAATTGAAATATATACAAAAAATGTCTTTTTATCTCGTGAAATAGTCAATTTATCATTGTATATTTTATATGCAGCTTGGTGCGATGGAATCCCATCTATCCATTTATTTAGCTTATTGTCAAAAATTTCCTCATCATAGGAAAGTTTGTTTTTTGAAGCATCCCATCTATCTTGAGCAACGAGATCCTGCAAGGAAATTTCAGGTAGAAAAAACTTTGAGAAAAAATCATAAGACCTTATCCTTTCAATAGCCTCAACTGATCTATCAGAACCAGAGGAAGCAAGTGATATACCAGCAAGACTAGCCATACCCGAATATTGACCTAACATGCTAGATCCTGAATCTTTGTTATCTGCAGGGTACAATAAAGCAGATGAAATATACATATTGGGAAGAGATAGAGCATACAAAATAGAAGTAAATGCAAATAATGTTGATATAGAGAAGATAAAGAATTTCTTATTCCAGAGCACAGATATTAATTCACTTAATTCAACTTCATTAATAGTTTCTTTATCTTTATTATTGCTGTTTTCTATATTGCTCATAAATACTCCTGAATTTTCTCATACTCTTCTAGTTTTTTTTTCAAAAAATGCTTTGTTAATGATATCTTAGCCTCTATTCCCG
>Ga0075444_10002045_pt1 | contig 12255 bp, 14 predicted proteins | sample CoawatmetaG01DNA_FD_76836 | JGI IMG/M metagenome (GOLD analysis project Ga0075444, IMG submission 76836) | Marine microbial communities from the West Antarctic Peninsula - Coastal water metaG017-DNA | ecosystem: Environmental > Aquatic > Marine > Coastal | place: Atlantic Ocean: West Antarctic... | reverse complement strand
GAATATAAGTGAACCATTGCAATTTTAGTTAACTCTGAAATAAATATTCTTTGTATTCTTTCTATTGTTCTAGCAAATCTTACATCTTGTGCTGCCAGAGTTGCTTTACCTTCAACACCTTCTTCATATCCTAAGAAAGCTTTAGGTATTTTTAATGCAGCAAACATTCTGTGTTTTAAATATTCTATATCGTCAATTCCTCCAAACTCCATTCCTGACATAGTATCTATTTCAGTACCCGAGCTCCCACCTCTAACAGGCAAATAAACATCTTCCATCATATTTGACATATTGAATTTTAGATTGTACTGGCCAGTTGCTGGATCTATGTATGGAGTCTTTTTCATCTGATTCACAACTCTCTGCATATATGTGTCAACTTCATTGGGTGGTATGTTACCTATATCTATTTTATATATTCGTTTTTCTGGAGCCCTCATGATTCTGTGAATCAACATAGCGTCTTCCATTAACGTCAGCTGTTTGTATGTTTTCCTTGCAGATTCTATCATCGACTTTCCATAAGGTAAGAAATTCATATCGTTAAGCAACCTAAAATGTGCTACCTCATAATTATCGTATTCAGCTATAGTCTTTGAATTCCCGGGGCCTGATTGACCTCCCATTGAAGGATCATGTGCAAACTGTACAACATCAGGATTTGCTGGATCTAAACCTTCGTTTCTAAACATCTCGTAAGATGATACTGGTACTGCATTTGTTACACCGACTTTTTCTGTTATGTCTAGTTTCAAATACATGTCGCCATATTTACACATGTTTCTTATCCAAGGCCAAGCGTTAAATTCTATGTTAAGTACATCGTAAAATAAATTATGCAATACTTTTTGCACCTTATCATTTTCAGAGTTTATTGTAAGTACATTTCCGTATTCGTTTTTGAGTGTTGACTCGTCTGCGTATATGTCTAGAGCTGATGAGATTATTGAGTCCTCATCCATTATTTCATAGTCAGTGTATAGCTGCAGTCTTAGCGTATGAAAGTTGGCCTGTTGGTTATATCCACCTGTTTGATTGTGGCTATATATTCTATTATATTTATCTATAAGTCTGTTAGTTGCTAACTTAGTATTTGATTGAACTTTGCTTAAATCTGCAACTTTCAACCCATCGTTTGTTCTTCTAACTATTGTTCCTGTTGAGAACACTCGCTTTAATCTTCCGAAAAATGTTTTGTCTGCTTTATCTGCCATGTTTTCTTTTCCTTTATAACCTTATAATAACCAAGTTAAATCTTCGTCATCATTTCCTATTCTTTGTTTCCAAGGGTTTTCACCTTGAAAGTTATTACTTTTGTATGCACCTCTTGTATTAACTATATTGTTTATAGCATTCTTATTCATAGCCAACCCTTCACTTTGTAATCGCAGAGCGTTGTCTCTAACATACATTGCTATTGAAAAAGCCATAGTCAAATCATCATTATAACCTCTTTGAGCTTCTGCTTTGTGTCCATTCCAAATGAAAACAAACAGCTCATCGATAAGTCTCTGTGATTTGACAACACATGCCTTTTCTCTAAAATAAATATCAAGTTTTGATATCAAAAGGGGTCTGGTCCTGGATGATGTTGTAAATCCTGGTGTCATGTTTTCCCTGTTTTTCAAGTCATAACCCTTACTTAGTTGAGTTGCAGCATCATGAACACCTTCGTGTTTGTATGTATAATAGAGATTTCTGTATCCTCTATCTATTGCCGGCTGTATAGCTGCCCACCCTATGTTTGCGTTCTCAACAACCAATAGTGCTTCGTTATATTCCGTTGCAACGTTTACTAGCATATTACCAAACTCTTTTGTTCCTATCTGACCCTTAAATTCTGCAACTTGAGACATTGTTTCTATCTCTATTACGTGAAACGCAGAGTAGTCAGATGCGTCACCTCTAGCGACATCGGCTACTACCATGTAAGCTTTTGCATAATCTGGATATTCCCAAATCCAAGTCTCTTCGCCTGGGCCTCTTTTTTCAATTGGCTCAGTGCACATATTATCTGTATACCATTGTAGCAACTCACCAGGTATTACAGTCGCTCCCGAACTTATGAAGTCACAATCACATTCCTGTGCTGCCATCTTCTCACCTAACAATTCTGATTGTAGATCTCTCCACTCTTGGTCTCTTTCAGGGTGGTCTGTCCAGTGGAGCTTTATAGGGTTAAACCTTCCGTCACCTCTCTCAGCCTCTTGCCAAGTCTTGTGAAAGAGATTACCAGTACCATTTGGAGTTGAAAGCATAACTGCCTTACCACCTGTAGCTAAAGTTTGCTGAGCTGATGTCCATATCTCATCTATGTTTTGTATAAATGCAGCTTCATCAATTATAAGCAACGACAGCGCTTCAGATCTTGCAGCATCTGGTGAAGATGACACTGCTTTTACTTGAGAGCCATTTCTAAGTCTAAGAGAAAGTCTGTTGTCTTCTTCTGTACCTACTCTCAACCAGGATGGTAACATCTCATGCATAACTCTTATCTTGGTTATAAGATTCTTTGCAGTGTCTTGTTTTATTGCAATAACTAAAACATTAAAGTCTTCATTAAATACCATACTCCATACCGTTAAGCCGGCAGTGAGTGTTGATATACCCATCTGTCTAGATTTAAGAATTATGTTAAATCTTTTAGTTGTAAGTTCTGTAAGTGAAGATTCTTGAAACGGGAATAAATCAAACTTTATCTTCCCCTTCATAGGATGCTGTATGTAACAGTACTTTCGCATAAAATATATAGGATCTTGAGAACATCTAATATACTCTTCTACTAAAGCTTCTTTTATTGTTTTATTTGCCATAACCTGTATATATAAATATATATGTTTTTAGTTTATTGAGGTAATGAGTAGTCAATTACATGAACTATTGCTATAGTCCCTATAACACCCGCAAGCGTACCTACCCATCTTTTATTATACCACTTGTCTACAACTTTCAGTCTATCGCTATATAGTTTTATCTGCTCATTAAGCAAACTTATCTCTTGTCTATGATACAACAACAGAGTACTGTCCTGATCTGCAAGTGTTTTATAGTTTATAATCTGAAACTCTAAGTCGTTTATTAACACTGACTTTATACTGTCTTGGTATTCTATAGTATCTAGAGCATTGAAGAACTCATCTAACTCATGTTGAGGTATACTGACTGTATCCTGTGCTTTTGTATTAAACCCTGCCAGTAATAGTAATATTAGTATTATTCTTTTCATTATTTGCTCATATTAAATCCAAGTATCAATGATATTCTAGCTCCTGTAGGTTCTCCGCCATCACCCCATGCAGAAGCTTTACCTGGTACAAATGCTATATTTACTGGAAAGTTTAAGTCTCCTGATTTGAAGTTCTTTCCTATTGTAAATACCATACCAATACCTGATAAAGATAAGTTAGGTCCTATTGCTGCTTCTAATCCGCTGCCTGTTCTTATTCCTACCAAAGATGACAATGCAGGTAAAAACATCCCCTGTTCCATTCCGCCTACTACAATTACCCATTCAACCAATCCTGCTACTTCACCATTGTCTACAAATCTTGTTTCCCATTGCCAACCATATTGAGATATGAATCCCATCTTCTGACCTTCTGTATAAACCTCATCAAAGCCATTATATTCAGATGACCTATCATTGATAAAGTCTGCTGAACTACCATGTGTTAGTAATGTAAATCCAATTCTTGGTCCTGCTAATCTGTCTATCTGTGCATTAGCAGTTAGTAAACCTAACCCCAATACTAGTGTTAATAATATCTTTTTCATTATTTTTTACTCCTATATTTTTCTTTAAAATCTTTAGTCTTAGCTTTTGCAGTTGCTGTGCTTTTAACTTTTGCTTTTGTTTTTTTGATCTTGACGTCTGCAGTTTTTATTTTGGCCTTTGTGACAGCTTTCGCTTTTTTAACAACCTTCTTTTTAGTCTGTACAGCTTTAACTTTAACTTCATTCTCTTTAACATCTTTTTTAAATTTCTTCTTATTTACTTTAGATGATACTGTTAAGATGCCAGCTATTACTGCACCTATTCCTAATAATACTTTCCATATTGTTTTCATGTTGTGTTCCTTTATATTGTTTCTTCGTTTATAAGTTTATTCATTTTCTCTTCTTCGTCAGCGATATGGTTTTCAAACCTTCCGACGACATCTTTCTTTGCAGATTCAGACATGTTACTCCAGTCTTCAATCTGGCCAGCTTCAGTTATATAGTTTTTAGAATCAACTTCTTCCAACCACAAACTAAATCTCTGTCTTTTTTCTTCCTTCCATTTTTCAAAGTTTTTCTTTACATTTTCAATAACCCACTGGTTATATGTACCTTCTCTCTTTTTTTCATGTTCTACATTAGTTTGACAATATAAACAATGGCCATAGTGTTTAAACATAAATTTGTGCTGGGCCCTGCTCATAGCTTCGCTACACTTTGGGCAGCTCAAAGGTATTTTACCATAATCACGGGCGTCTTTAAGTTTTGTCAGATTTTGCTTGACACCTCTTTTCAGAGTCCACTTCTTACCATCTTCTTCCCATTCTTCACCTTCGCTGTATTTTTTACTATACTTTCTATAACCTGATCTTTTTTGAGTTTTAGCACCATAGTCTCCTGTAACTAAATTTCTCATTCTCTGTACTTTATCTTGTTTAATTTTCTTCATAACCTTAAAAATATATCATTCCCGTAATTTGGTTTATTGGAGCAAATGCTCCTGTTAATTTATATGTCTTACCTTTATATACAAACACCAACCCTTCGCTAGGTACTATAGAATCCATGCCTCCTATAGAGTTTAACTTGTTTAGCTGCTGAGATAGTCTGTTTAATTTTTTCAAGTCGCCACCCTTCTTTACAATCGATATAGCTGATTTTATCTGACTTCTTATATTTTGAACTGCCTTGTCTGGATTTGCTGCCAAAAAGCCTTCTGCGTTTTTAAGCACCTCCGCACCTAGTTCGAAGAAAAGTTTTTCAAATGGCAGCATATTCTTTTTTACCTGGTCTGCATGCTTGAGTTTATCGAACTTAACTGCAGCTGCTAAAACTTTCTCATCAGCTATCGTCTTGCCGCTAAGCCTAAACGACTTGTCAGAAAATGCCCACCTTTTAACCAAGCCTATTTTTATGTTGTTGTCAGTAGTTCCTACATTTTTGTCTACAAATTCTTCCCACCAAGCTTGATGATATTCTGCAAATGTTGATGAGTCTTTCATTTTGTACGCCGACATAAGCTTAGTTAGCTTTCCTAAAAAATATGGTTTTTTTGCAGCATAATCCTGGTGTGGGTTGACTTTTAAAAACTGTGGGCCTATTATGCTAAAGTTCTTTTGTACATTCGCATCAACTTGTTTTATCATCCCTGCAAGAGTTCTACCTCCGTCTATAACAGCCCCCACAGCGTTGCCGTCTTTGTACTGTAATACATTGTGGAACTGCAAGTTGGGAGCATCATAGCTTACTACGTTTGAAGACGCCGGGTACATTATTTCCATGTTAACCCAGTTGTTTCCATCATCAAATATTTTTTTCTTCTGCTTGTCGTTTAAGCTACTTATAGCCTTTGTCAAATCGTTCATTGCATAATTAAAAGCTTTTTCAATATTACCTCTACCGGAAAACTTTTTAGCTATTGATTTAGAATCGACACCACCTTTTTTAATATCGCCTCCGTTTCTAGCTGCTCGTAAACCATTGTTCCAAGTAATAAACAAATTCTGACCATCGGTTTTTTCAGTAGCTTTTTCTTCCAAATCTAGCTTACCCTGTAGTGCTATATTGATTATCTCTTTGAAGTCTCCAAATGTCAGGCCTCTATCATCGAATGGGTGAGACATGTGGCCATAAGCTCCACCTTCTAAAAGCAAGCCTTCTTTCATAAGGTCTCCTCCCTTTAGTTTTTTTAACGGTTCGCTTTTAGTTTGTGGTATAGATATTTCAGCTCCCATGTAATTTACAAATTCATATCCAACGCAGGTTGCAATATACTTCGACCAACTTGCCCATCTATCAAAAGCCGATCTACCTCTCTTGTCTCTAAGTAAGTTTGTACCTCCATGACCTCCTGGAATTCCAGCCGGAAAATACGATACTGCCCCTGTTGGTCCACCTGTCATATCTTTTTTAAACTCTGTTTTGTGATCGAAAAATTCTTCATCGCCAGTTAAGTAACTTAATACTTCCATTCCAGGATTTATATATTTTTCTATATTTTTACCAAACTTCTTCCAAGATTTTTGATTTCCCCAATACCCTCTAGGTCCATCGTCTACGTGGCTGCCTCCTGCTGTAGTTTTATTTTCCTTTAATAATTTAGGTATATTAAAATAATGGCAGAAGCCTTCAACAATTTCACTTAATTTTTCTAACTTATTTGTTATCAAATCGTAGTTTTTTGTATGACCGAATATACCTTTGAATATTTTAGTTTTTTGCTTTTTATCTAACTCTTTGTCACCTAGAGCTTTTCTTATAGCAGTACCGCTCATCTCACCATAACCTGGCACTTTCATTGAAACGTGTGGTGCAATTATCAAATATGCGCCTTCTTTATATCCTATGCTTGCATTTCCTTTCCAGGGCTGAAAAAACTTCCCTTTAAGTCTACCTGCATCTTTTTCTCCAACCATAAATACAGCTGCGGTTGTTTTTGGATCATATTTTTTTAGAATCTCTTCAGCCTTATATGGATTTTTTACTTGAACCACTTTGGATATTCCATGGGAATTTATTATCTTCTTCTTTTCGCTGAAAGAAAATGGTGATTTAGGTAAGTCTACCTTGCCACTTGTTCCAACGTATGCGTCTTTAAATTTAGATTGCAGCCATTTATATGCTTTAGCGTGATGAGCCCCCATAGGTTGAAACCTACCAGGATATATTGCAACTATCGTCTTTATATCTGAATCTTCTTTAATTATATTTTCTGCCAACCAGTTTCCTAAACTCATGATCTCCTAAGCTCCAATTCTTTTTTAATCCATTTCTTTGCAACATGGTTCTGTACTGGTCTTTTCACAAATTCTCTTGCAGCTGACTTTACATTTTTTACAAAATCTTTATATTCGCTGTTGTCTACAATCAACATATTAGTCGCACCGAACAATGCTTGGAATTTCCCCAAATTATTGTTAACAGCCTGCCAGGATTTTTTTACCAACTCAACTGGCAAAGTTCGCTCTCTGTTATGGTTTCTTTCAAGAGCAACGTCTAAGTCTGTGTTTACAAACACCATAAAACAATCATAGCCTACTGATTCTAGTTTCTTTTTTTGGCTTGCTATATTAGGATAATTCTTACCAGTACCATCAATAAGAAGTCCGAGTCTTCCATTTATATAATTTTTAAGTGCAGCGTCTCTAACCTTTTTGCTCTTTGTTCTCAATGCCATTGCCTGCTCATATTCTGCAGGGTTGAGCTTGGCTATATCTTGGCTCAATCCTTTCATCTGTAAGTATGTTTCAAAGTACTTATCGCTGTTGACGGCTTTTAATCCTTGTGCTGAAACAAACGGCATTTTTTCTGGCATCCCGAAAAGTGATGATGCAGCATAGGATTTTCCACTACCTGGGCCTCCTGCAGTAAACACTGCTTTAAATATACCTGGATCGTATACGCCTTCGTTTAATATGTCTTTAAGCTTTATCATTGTCGTCCCTATATATTAGTGCATCTTTTATTGTATTTACTTCTTTTATCAATTCGTCTATTTTAGATCTAAGAAATTGTATTTCTTTCTGTAAGACGTCAACGGGTACTACATCGGTTGTTTTTATATCTATTGCCTCTTTTATAATAGCAAGTGTTTTAGATTTTAAATCTTCTTCTGTAGTCTTTATCATGTTTATTATCTCAATGCGACAGTCGCTGTTTTCGTTACTGGAGATCTACCGGTAGAATCAACCATCGTAAAGACCAAAGCATATGTTCCTCTACCATCATTCGTTACAGACAATGCAACAGTATGGCCATCTGTAGCTGTCGGCATTTCTACTTCAAAACCTAGCTTTGCTGAATTTGCTACTATTGCTGACGCTTGTGTAGATGTTATCCCTACTTTTGCGTGATTTGCAGCTACCCTTGATTTTTCTGTTGATGTTATTACTTTAGAAGAGTCTGACAAGTTTATCTCATCTATGCAGTCATCTAATTTCTTGTTGATATACTGTATTGCGTCATCGTATGGATTGTCGTTATGAGTAGTATCGTCGAATCTTTCTGTTATGTTTGCAGATACTTCAGCTGATTTAGCTTTAGTGTATTTGCTACTAGACTCGTTTGCTCTGTCTGATGATTTTCTTATTGCCATTTTTGATTCCCCTTCATTATATTATTTCTCTGTATCTAATTTCGTAATGGCCTCTTGAGTTTATTGCACCAACACTAGATTTTATTCTAGGATATATTATTGTCCCTGCATCGTATGATCCAGATAGCGGGCCTGTTGCTTCATATCCTCCAAACCTTAAAAGTGCAGTTACTGAATACTCTGCTGTTTCTAATATAGGGTCGTTAACGTCATCAACGTCGTCCAATGGCCAGGTGGGTGCTGGAAGAATTTGGCATTTTGTAGTAAACGTTGTATCTGTACCATTTGAAAAATTGGTCAGCACCATCCTTACGCTTATCAACTCTGCTTTGCATGGAAGGTGATACCCAGAATTCCAATAGGTTAATGTAGGCTTGTCGGGATAAACTTTATTCCAATAATAATACGACGGGCCTTGTTGATTCGGGCCGTACCAGCTTTCAGAAGCCATGCTATTTAGGAGTTGAAAACCTGATGATATAACTTTTGTATTGTTCGAATATATATTACCACTTGCACTTATATTACTCGATGCAGTTATATCTCCTGTTGCTGTTATGTGACCGTTCATTTCAATTGGTCTAATCTGATTACCTCTGCCAAAAACATATGCTGTATATGTTCCTGCTTTGTCGAGTAGAAATGTGTCACCTGAAGTTGTGATTAGTGGGGGGCCGTTCAAACTAATACTATCATTTACCTCCAAAGCCCCACTTGCACTTATACCACCTGAAGCTGTTACAATACCTTTTAGGGATATGGGATTTTTTGTTTTCCCGATTGAAATTGGAATGTCTGCTTCCCAAGCTAAGCTTATTGTATCGTTGATGTAGTACCCTAAATTATGGCCCTGGACATTGAACACATTACTGTACATTGTACCGCTTGAACTTATGTTGCCAGAACCTGGTGCATAATTGCCATTAGAATCTAGCATAGCCGAACATGTAAGCTCGCTTATGTGGAAACTAGAGTGTGTCGTGTTAGAAGAACCTGAGCCATACCATAATGAGCCAGATGATACGTTTATTGCCAACTCACCCTGTGCTAATGTTGAAGGGGAAGATGAACCTGTACCGTTTTTTATTTGAATTGTTTGTGCCATATTATTACTCCGTTATTATATAAATATCAAAAGCTCCCGCCTTTTATATTATTAAACTGTATTTCTCCACTTGCACTTATGTTACCGGACGCTGTTACATGTCTTATATTTAATGCATTTCCAAATTCTATAGAACTACCCATAAGCGATATTTTTTTATCTGATGTTCCCACAACTTGCTCTAAGCTACCTATGCCTCCGTAATCGAACAAAACCACCTCCCCGGATAGATAATAAATCTGACTGGAATATATGTTTCCGAGTGCTTTGATATCACTTGATGCAACTACAGCTGAAGCAGAAACATAGCCACTCGAGCTTACAGCACCGTATGTTACTGATGCCGTCTTATTTACGTGCTGATCCATTGTTTCAACATAACCCCAATCAGCATTTGATATGGTGTTGTTATTCATGGTCTGTAAAGAGCTTAAATCTGTACTTGATAATATAGTACTACCCGTACCGTCAAAAATTGACTGGCCATCAGTATGTAAGACACGTTGGAAAGTGTCTTGTATGTTTGAACCCGATATATTAGGTAATGCCATCTATAACCCTTTATTTTCGTTTTTGTAAAACTTTAATAACCTTATCAATAACAGGAAGTCTTAAACTTTCTACTATTGGATTTTCTTGTATGTATTCTGCTACTATGTTGTTGAGCTTGTCTTTCTTTATAGTAAGATTTTCTATGTTTATGTCTTCTTTTATAAGCATCTTAACTAAATTTATTATATGCTGCTTTTCTGTAAGTGTGGGCTGAGAAAGTATTACCACCTCTGATTGAGGCGTCTTTGATGTCTCGTTGATTGAATCCTTACTTTGGGATTTAATTTCAACTGTTACTTTTCTAGACGCCTCAACCATAAAGGTAGATTCCCACGGTGTGAAATAAGTATCATCCGCTATTATCTCTAACTTTCTAGTACCTTTTGAGCTTTCATCTATAAGACCTTTTAGTCTTCTGACAGGTACTTTTACTACACCTGATTTAGAAATTGTGCCTTTGAACATCACGTCAAAGCCATCTGCCTCTACAACCAGTCTAGCTTTTGAGTTTTTTAACGTCGCTCCTTCTAACCTTATTTTAGCTTCAAAATTTTCTATTTTATCAGTATATAATTTGTACATTTCTTTTTATCTCCTCGGCTATTAGTCTTATATCGCTGGCATAAGCTTTTATGTTTTTAACTTCTTTTCTTTCGTTGTAAACTTCTATACCTTTAAACTGCATAACAAGTCTTATGACTTTAGTTTTTTCATCAGCAGATAATGTCTTTAGTTTTGCAGCTCCACCCAAACTTATTGCAGCTGCCTTTAATACCAGTGACCATAAATGAGGATTCGATCCCCACTTAAATTCTGCAGTGTCCCATGTAATATAATTAGCCATATATAAATATCATCCTAGTTACTAAAAGACACCTCCGTCTATTGGGATTGTACTTCCAGTAAACCCTGGCATACTTGTAGTTGTTACTTTTGCAAATACTACATCATCACTTGTCTGTATGTTTTGATTCATTAAATGCACTTCTGTAGCTCCCTGGCCTGATTGTACTTTTAAGCATGTTAAATTTCCAGCAATTGAAAGACCACCTCCGCCATAGAATATAAAGTCCTGGCCTGAGGCTGGAATATTTGCTGAAGTATTTTTGTCTATTATAAATGCATCAAGCGATATATCTACTCCAGCTACCCAACGCTTGGACGTTGTTTTTGTTATAAAGCTTACATACTTATCACTGTCGTCGTCAGCTGAATTACCCAACGTCAATCTCTGACCTGTAATTGTCATATTGCTTTCTGTGACTGTTACATCGTTGGTTGATATTACTAAATGATCGCTTATGGGCTGGCCTGCTTGTGAACTCCCAATTCCAAAATTCATAGAACCTTTAATTGCAGAAGCATCAGAAGCTACTCCATTTACAACGCCTCGTATCCTCATTGCAGTAGCGTCTTCTCTTGGGCCTGTTTCTGCTATTGAAAGATCTTCCCATGTAATAGTTCCCAGCACATCTCCAACTGACGCAGTACTAGGTTCTGCAAAAGTACCAGGGGAATATGCCATTACTAATTCAGAGCCTGACACTTCAGCTGCAGCTTCTTCACCTTCTGCTATGTTCTGGTACTTCTTAGTTCTCATTGCACCGCCTGAAAATTCCATTTCCTCAGTGCCGTCAACACTTCTAAACTTTATTGTATCTGCTTTTAAATCTATATCATCAGTTGGAGATGATGTACCTATACCTATCTTGCCAGATCCACTAGCATAAAAATGTGTCCTATTGTTTGGACTTCCATATGAAGTAGATTGTGCTATTGAAAAATCACCTTCGTCTGATGCCAACAATACTACTGACGTTGTATATTCTATGTAACCTCTGGTCGCTCCGTAAGGATCACCTGCAAATGCGCTCGCTGTAGTGCCGTATGGGTGTGTGCCATTACCATAAGCCCAGCTTGATGTAAAAAACGATGCAGAACCAACAGGGATGCCATGTGAGTTAGCTCCCGACTCCGTAAACGGTGTTAAAGAGCCAGTCCAAGGGCCTCCTTGAGAAGCAGAGCCAGACTGAGTCATATCCAGATAGTGGAACTGTGCTGACGATCCAGAAAAATATCCTGATGATGTCGGATTGTCTGTGTTGCTAGATGAATAGTAAGAACCTGACGGTGTTGGATAGAAACTACCTGAGCCAAATGTAACCGTGCTTCCTGATGTGTAAAATCTATATGACATTCTTACTCTCCATAACGCTAATTCTTTTCTCTAAACTTTCTATTATTTTTTGCTGATCTTGCACTGACTTTATAAGCAACGGTATTAGTT
>Ga0075444_10002041_pt1 | contig 12261 bp, 13 predicted proteins | sample CoawatmetaG01DNA_FD_76836 | JGI IMG/M metagenome (GOLD analysis project Ga0075444, IMG submission 76836) | Marine microbial communities from the West Antarctic Peninsula - Coastal water metaG017-DNA | ecosystem: Environmental > Aquatic > Marine > Coastal | place: Atlantic Ocean: West Antarctic... | reverse complement strand
TGCGTAGCTTAAATCCATTACACAAAATTAAATTGGACTAAAGCAATACCTTCTGGTGAGAATAATTCACTAAGGGTGGAGAATTTTTATTAATTTTGACTTCAACTATGAAAAACTTCAAACTCCTTCTTAAACAGTTCTTCAACAATAGTTTCTTAAGCGTTTGAGCTCCAGTTGTAAGTATTTGTGTTTTTATAAGAGAGGACGAACCAACATTCTTTCATCATTTTTTTATCATATTTTCCACCAGTTTTGTCATTATTCTAGTTGTGTCAGACATAATTACTTTTCGAAAGACTCTTAAAAAACTAAAAGAAGATTAATCGAATGGTAAGGGTTATTTTTTATCCTTAAAGTCGTTTCTTCCAACATAGTCTTTGGCATCCTTGTAGAAAGGGATGAAGTGTTACACTAGTAAAATACCTTCCTCTTCCTTGATTTTTTACCACTTGATTCTCCTGTCAAAGCTTTAACATTAGTTCTATTGCCTTCTGAGGGTTCTTCTCTGCGACTTTATCGAGCAACTCTTGTAATATTGCCCTCTAAAAGGTCTGTAAACGCCTCTCTAAGCCTTGCTGTTGCTTTGTTAGGTGTACCTTTCTCTCTTCCTCCGTACTTGATTCCCGTATTATTTGCCATAACTATTGTATCCTAACGGTTTATGTATGAGTAGTAGCGGGGTTTCTGCACTCACTTTGAGAAATATAATATACTTTTAAAAAACAAAAAACGGTTTGAGATTACTCCCAAACCGCTATTACTTATACATTTTGTTGGCGTGTCGTTTTACATTAACACATCATTTATTGGTTTTAGCTTTTCTGGAATATTAGCTTCATCAAGCATTTCTTTTAAATCAATTTCTATGGTTCTACAAATTGCATTTAATGGAATATCATTTATTCCATTTTCAAACGGGTTTTCACTAGAATCTCCAACATCTTCCATGGTTTGAAAAATCCATGAAATTAAAATAGAAGCAGGTATAGTTATCCAAACAAAACTGTGCTCAGCGATAACTGAAACGAGTCCGAAGGGCAACAACGTTATGAAAATTGCTACAAATACTTGACTGAAAAAACCATATTGTCTCGGAAAGGGAAATGTCTTAATTCTTTCTGCAGCTCCTTGGTAATTGAAGAACGCTTCTATCATTTTTTCTATATCGCTATGCTCAAATTCGGTGAATAGCCTTTTTCTTTTTAATTCCGTCAGCTGAGCACTTTGTTCTTTTAGTATGTAGGTGGCCTTGTTCGTTTTATGCGGTAGCTCCTTCTTTTCTTTTTCATTGAGATAGTTTTCTGAAATATATTTTACATTTTTAATATACATTTCTTCTAGCGTTTCACCTGTTGCTTTAGATGAGATTTTATCATAGTTATGGCCATCCCAGACAGAAGTTTTCCTCAATTGAGTTCTTAGTACATTGATATAAGCCAAATGCCTGTAGATAAGCTCTTTTTTTATTTTTTTTAATTCATCATCACTTAAACTCTCATCATTTAACCAATTTGAAACCCAAGTGCCAAAGGTTCTGCTGCTATTTACGATCCCTCCCCAAATTTTACGCGCTTCCCACAGTCTGTCATAAGAAGCGTTGTTTTTAAAGGCAATATAAAATGCTACAGCTGTACCAATAGTACCAATGGGGAGAAAGGGAACAGAAATAAATTTCCAATCTAATATTTCATAGCAAACACAAACCGCAGTAGAAAGTAAACTAGCATATAATAGTAACTTCCATGCAAAAATGAATATTAATTTAGGATGTATATTTCTTCTTGTGATCATGTTCTATTTGTTTTATGCAACTCCACCAAACTTAATTCCAGTTAATTCAGCCATATCTTTTTTCCATGTGGTAATATCTCTTTGCTCAAATTGGTTCAAATGATTGTGACCACATGCTCTTGCCATAACTTTCATCAATTCTGTAGAAGCAGAAAAGAAATTATATAACTGTTGTGCAGATTTATCTACATTCAATAATTTTCTCAATTCAGGTTTTTGAGTTGCAATTCCGGCTGGGCAATTGTTCGTGTTGCACATTCTTGCTGCTACACAGCCTATAGATTGTAGTGCAGAATTTGATAGAGCTATACCATCAGCTCCTAAAGCCATGGCCTTAATAAAATCATCAGGCACTCTAACCCCTCCTGTAATAATAAGTGTCACATCCTTTCGATTTACTTTATCCAAATAATGTCTTGCTCGGGCTAAAGCGGGAATTGTAGGTACAGAAATATTGTTTCTAAAAATCAATGGTGCTGCACCAGTTCCTCCGCCTCTTCCGTCCAAAATAATATAATCTGCACTTGCGTCTAGTGCAAACTGTATGTCTTCTTCAATATGATTTGCGGATAGTTTAAAACCAATAGGAATCCCGCCTGTAATTTCGCGTACTTTATCAGCAAACTTTTTAAAATCTTCTGTTGTATGTAAGTCATCAAAAGTTGGTGGTGAAACGGCAGGCGTGCCTTCTTTTAGATTTCTTACTGCTGCTATTTTTCCAATAACTTTGTTTCCAGATAGGTGACCACCAGTTCCTGTTTTTGCACCTTGTCCGCCTTTGAAATGAAAGGCTTGCACTCTTTTTAATTTATCCCATTCAAAACCAAATTTGGCAGACGCATATTCGTAAAAATACTTGCCATTGGCTTCTTGTTCGTCATCTAACATTCCACCTTCTCCTGAACAGATTCCTGTTCCTGCCATTTCTGCTCCTTTGGCTAAAGAAACTTTTGCTTCTTCAGATAAAGCACCAAAACTCATATCTGAAACGAATAATGGAATGTCTAATTTAAGTGGCTTTTTAGTGTTTGGACCAATGATTAATTCTGAAGCTACAGCAAGATCTTCCATTAATGGTTTGGTTGCCATTTGGGCAGCTAATAGTTGAATATCTTTCCATTGTGGCAATTCTGGAATAGGAACACCCATTGCACCCATTTCTCCGTGATGGCCTGTTTTTGATAAGCCATCTTTTGCCAATGCTTTAATATAAGCCAATGTAGGTTCTTCTTTTGTTGAACCTTCTTTAACCGCTTCTGAACTCTCTTCAGCTCCTTCGTCTTTTAGAGTTGCATGTGTTCCGTCACAATAAGGTGGATTCTTAGATTGTTTACACATACATAGATATCCTGTCTCATCTTCCTTTGCCTCAAATGAGAGCGGCTCGAAAGGAGTAGATACATGTGAGAAATCACAAAATGGTTGGTTCTTTGATTCACCACAAGCACACCAAAGATATTTTTTACCCTTTTTAAGTTCTGCAGTAATTGGTTTTCTATCAGCTATTTTTGGTTGACTCACATTTTTATTTTTTTTCCTATAAAACGAATTACTTTCGCTTTTCCTTGGTGATATTCCCCTTCATTGAGTTCAATCTCTTTTTCTTCAAGTTGAATGATTTCAAAATTTGAGAAATCATTTTTTATCATTTCAATTGAAAACAATAGTGCTTCCTTCTTCGGACCACCAGCATTCGGATTGTGTTGCTGTAACTCTAGATGACTTTTACTGAATCCTTCTAGAATTAAAATTCCGTTAGGTTTAATTAATTCACTTATTTTTTGATGATAACTTATTCTTAAGCTTGGGGGGAAATGAGCGTAAATAAATGCTGCGGAATCATACGAGTAGTTTGCGACATTAAGATTGAAAAATTCACCAACTTCATAGTTGATTTCTACATTTTCTTTTTTGGCTAATTCTAATGCTTTGTTTTTACCTTCAATACTTATATCAAAGGCAAATACTTCCATTCTCTTTTTTGCCGCATAAACGGCATTTCTTCCTTCCCCCTCAGCAGGTAATAATATTGAGCCTTTCAGGTCCAATTTATCCAGTGTTTTTTTAAAAAAAGCATTGGGCTCTTCGCCATAGGCATACTCCGTATTACCATACCTTTTATCCCACATTTCTTTCATAGTTGATTTGATTATTGTTCGTAATATGAAAGAGCTCCTGAAGGACATTTACTAATTTGTGCTTTCAGTTCTTCCGTGGTTGCATTTTCAATTGCAATCCATGGTGATGCTTTTGGGTTGTATACCTTTGGTAGGGTACCAACACAAACTGCAGCATGCACACATTTTTTTGGTTGCCACTTAATAGTGATCTCACCATTCGAGTATTCTTTATCCATTTTCTTTTCTTGTTTAATGTAATTCACAAATGCTCATATCAAAGACTGTATAGAGCGTTTCATGCGCATTATCCAAAGCACTAAATTCACTACTTGAGAGAGCACTATGGATAGCTTCCTTATTTGGAAATTCAATTACCGCTGTTGCCATAATTCCACCATCTCCTATTAACTGCTCAGAGGTTCTTAACTTTTGAATATTGGTCGCACCGTGGTTTTGAAAAATATCATAGAGTTTGGCAAAGTATTTTATCACCTCTTCAAACCTGTCCATTTTTGGAATTGCGTTGATTACTACTGCTGTTTTTACTTCGTTCATATTGTATATTTTTTATGTTATAATAAATATTTTCCTTCCTGGGGTTCTATTGACCAAGCATAAGCGAGCCTTTAAACTTTAGGGTATCAGACGTTTTTTGTTTCGCTTTAAAGGTTAAATGATAATAAGGTGGAATATCTGCCTGAAAGTCTGCGATATTGTGGTCAAACACCTGATTTACTGAATTTGCAGTGAGATCCTCCAATTTCGAATTTATTGATAATTGGTACTTCCCCCTGGACCAATCTGATTTTGGGATAAAGGCTAATGAAGTATCACCTTTCATCTCAAAATGGCCTTCAACAAGTTGATTGTTTTGGGTTATTCTTAATAGAGTTTGAGCTGATACATGATCTATTTTATCTTTTAAATTAATAATAAGTGGCTCAACTGTTTCAATCCTTGGCTGAGATAACTGCCAATCATTAACATTGGGCGCTTGTATGTCTTCAGTTATTGCAACGAAGGTTTTGGTGACGGATTTTTGCAGCGGTTGATCTTCAAAATTCAGCAAAAGACTATCGATTTTTAAATGATAGGTCACACCTTCTTCGAATGCTCTGCCAAGTCGGTTATGAGCAATCAATCCTCTTTTCACTCTGCCTGGATCGACCAATAAGGATACCTTAGTTCGGGTGTTATTCCAAAACTCATGTGGGTACTGATAAAAAACACTATCGCCTTTTTGTCCCTTATTATCGATCAAATGAACGTGCTCATAAATATTCATTTCTTGCATGGGATGAGAAAACTCAACGTAAAACCGCATAATATTGACGGGCAAAGAATCGCTTTGCGGAAAAATATTAACTACTGTTGGACTCTCTTGTCCATATAAACTTCCCTCAAAAATCAGGAACAATGCAAATAACAATACCTTATTCTTCATAGATTTGGCTTAAGAGAGGGCAGAAAGAAAATTTCTGCCCTTCAGATTATTTATTGTCTTTACCAGATAAATAAGTTCTGCCAAGAGGATCTATGGCCATTTTTTTCCTCATTTGTTCCATTTGAGGGTTGTCATAGGTTGGCATCTCGAATTCCGAAAAGTGCACGTCATCTAACCTAAAAAACATTGGCTTAGGATAAGAAAGCAATTGTAGGTTATTTGTATTTAAGTCTCTGGTAATAGAAACGATTAGTTGATCATCTTGATTATCGGTTTGAAGATGCCCAACGATTGGTAACTCCGTAAATGGAACTCCTGCAGTTAAGGATATTGGAACTTTTTCAATTTGCGTTGCCTTTGCTCCCTTAATTATATCCTCTAAAGAAACATACCGTGCCGAACGTTGGTGATTTGTTATTAAAATCCCTTTTGGAAATACTGTTCCCAATACACTAGCTTCATCCACCCAAAATAATTCATTGGGTAAATTGCCATACCCGAGTTCTGCAATTGTTTTTCCTTTCAAATATTTTCCATCTTTAATTTCGTTAAGTGGAAATACAACCAATGGTGTACAAAGGTATGCGGCAATGATATAGTCCTTTCCTTCGATTTCAAAAAAGTCCATGGACACAATTGGCGCTCGGTTTTCATTCTGGTCGTGACCGGCATGATATATTTCCAACGTAGTAGAAGATGCTGTTTCTTTCTGGAATGGGTAATCGAACACTCTTAATGTAGAGGAAAATTCAGCATTTGAAATACCACTAACGTAAAGTTTGCCTTTAAAAAAGTCAATATCGGTAAAGGTTAAGCTTCTATGATCTAAAGTTTCAAAATAAGTTCTGTCTAAGTTTGGTGCATCAGTAGCTGATATGGAGGTATGTTTCGTGTTCTCCAAATCAAAAAAGGCTAATTCACCTGCTTGATTAATGGTCACAATTTTAGGATCATAACCATTAATCGTTTTCCTATCATAGGCAACATAAACTATTTTGGAAATAGGATGGACTTTCATTTCACGAATCAGAATATCCGATTCTTTAATATGGTCTAAATCCGCAATAAGGTCACTTAAATTAAAGATATTATAGTAATCTTTTGAGGATGGATTCTTTTCTTCTTCTATTTCATAGGCGAAGATAGTTGCGGATTTACTATCAGCAATGAACAGCGTATTTTCATCACCAAAAGTCATTACATTAATAGACTTAGGTTGAGCAAGTATCCATTGGCTACAAAATAAAAGTGTGGCAAACAATAATAATTCTTTTTTCATAATTTTAAATTTTGTAATAAACATTGATTGATTTGTGGCAACAATTAAATACTCAAGAAAAACTGTGCATTCACCTATATTAATAAAGATGTTTCAACATTTTTCCCTTCACCAATGGGGAAACTTTGCTTCCGATCAGTTCTATTGATTTCATAAGTTTTTCATGAGTAATGCCCGTATCCATTTGAAAAGTGAATCTGGAGATTCCACCAAGAGCCTCGCTGTGCCTTAGTATTTTTTCCGCTACTTCCTCTGGATTTCCAACAAGCAATGCTCCAGTTGGTCCATTTTGTGCGTCAAATCGCTCTCTTGTAACCGGAGGAAAGCCGCGTTCCTTGCCAATTCTGTTGAACATTTCCTCATAACCAGGGTAAAAATCATGAATAGCTTCCTCTCTAGTATTTGCTACATAGCCCAATGAGTGTAATCCTATCTTTAATTGTTCTGGCGCATGACCAGCTTCTTTTCCAGCTTTCCTGTACAAATCAACAAGTGGTTTGAATCGGTGTGTTTCACCACCAATAACTGCCACCATAAGCGGCATTCCCAATCTTCCCGCGCGCTCAAACGAAGCAGGTGTGCCTCCAACACCCAGCCATATCGGTAATTTTTCTTGTTGAGGCCGGGGGTAAATGGCTTGATTATTTAGTGAAGGCCGAAATTTACCTGACCAAGTGACAAATTCATTATCACGAATTTTAAGTAGGAGGTCTAATTTTTCAGAGAAAATTGCATCATAATCATCCAGATTAAAACCAAAGAGCGGAAAAGATTCAGTGAACGAACCTCGTCCAGCAACTATTTCTGCTCTCCCTTTTGAAATTAAGTCTAAGGTTGTAAAATTTTGAAAAACCCGAACTGGGTCTGCCGCACTAAGTACTGTTACAGCACTTGTCAAAATGATTCGCTTGGTACGTGAAGCGGCTGCCGCCAATAGCATGGGAGAAGCCGAATCAAGAAATTCTTTTCGGTGGTGTTCGCCAAGACCAAATACGTCTAAACCAACTTTGTCTGATAGTTCAATTCTTTCGAGGAGTTCTCCTATTGCTTGTGAAGCACTTACTTCATTATTTATTGGTGCTGCTGCAAAGCTATCTATTCCTATTTCCATCTGAGTTACTTACTTTCATAGTTCTATAATTTATCGGGATCAGTAATTACTTCTAATAATGCAGGTCCTTCGGTTTGAAATAATTCCTTCATTTTAGCTTCAACTTCTTTATTATTTTCTGCTCTTAATCCTGTCATGCCACATGATTGAGCAAAGTCACTAAATTTTGGATTTGATAAATCCGTTTTCCATACATCAAATTCTCCAGATCTTTGCTCCTTACTGATCTTTGCCAGTTGGTTATTGTTGATGATAATTAACTTGACTGGAATATTGTATTGTACTAATGTTGTTAGCTCTGCCATATATTGACCAAAACCACCATCACCAGCTACTGCAACTATGGGTAATTTGCCTTTAGTAGCGGCCCAAGCACCTATAGAAGCAGGTAATGCGAATCCTATTGAACCTAAGTACCCTGATAATAGAAAACGATGATCTTGACTTTCAAAATAGCGACCAAAACTGTAGGCATTATTTCCTACATCTACACACATTATACCCTTCTCAGGAACCTGTTTGTTTAACTCAAGAAAAACTTTTGAAGGTGTAACGTTATCAGAAGGTTCTTTTGCTCTGTTTTCTTTTTCTTTTCTCCAATCCGCCCATCTTGTCTTAATTTCCTTTTCTGGTTGTTGAGCGATTGTGCTTTTATCTAATCTTTCATTTAAGAGTGATGCTGTGGTATCTATATCTCCTAAAACACGCACAGATATAGCATTAAATTTGGCAAGAGCCAACGGATCGTGATCTACTTGTATGGTAGGAATACTTTCTGAAATCCCTGTGTGGCGCGCAAACGAAGCGCCAAATACAATAAGTAAATCGGCAGAACTCATAAAATGCGCCGCAACTGGCGTACCACTTTTACCTAATACACCACAAGCGAGTGGATGAGTATCCGAAACTGCTCCTTTCGCTTTAAAAGTGGTCATTATTGGTGCGCCTATTCTTTTAGCAAAATTTAAGATCTCTTGCGAAGCATTTCGAGCACCATGACCTATTATAATAGTAGGTTTCTTTGCTTTTTTTATTAATGCGTTGGCTTTATTTAATTCTTCTATTGGAGGAGAGATAGCAAGGTTTGGCATCCTTCCTTCACTATTGGAAGCAGTTGAATTATTGGCAGGAAGTACCTGTATTTCGTCTGGAAATGTGAGGTGCGAAACACCTTTGTTGAGTATGGCATGTTTTATAGATAAGCCCATTAACTCAGCATGTGGACTGTCGGCTTGTACTCTATGATTAAAATCGGCAACTGAACTGAAGGCAGAAACTAAGTCTACTTCCTGAAAATTACCTGTACCTACTACCTGAGTAGCTACTTGTCCTGTTAGAGCCAATAGGGGAGCCCTGTCAACTTTTGCATCCCACATACCTGTAAATAAATTGGTTGCTCCTGGTCCTGCAATGGTTAAGCAGGCAGCTGGCGTTCCTGTAAGCTTTCCATAAGCAGAGGCAGCAAAAGCAGCAGCTCCTTCGTGTCTTATTCCTATGAATTTCAGGTTCCCCTTTTCTTCTTGCAACCGCATGGCGTCTGCCAAGCCCAAATTAGAGTGGCCTACCATTCCGAAAACGGTATCGACCCCCCAATTCACCATTGTTTCGATCATTACATCAGAAATGGTCGCCTCATGTATAGTCTCTCCTTCCACTTCTACATAAACGCCATCATCTTTGAGCTCTAATTTATAGGCCTGAACCTTATCATCAAATCCTTCTGGAGACTTTCCTGTGCAGGTATGAAATTCATATCCATGCCAAGGACATTTAATAAAGCCATTTTCTATCGTGCCTTCATTCAAAGGACCACCCATATGAGGACAAGCGTTGTCTACGGCACCTATTTCTCCATTCACTTTAGAAACAGCTAATGTTTTCTTCCCTGCTTGCGCTTTTAAGATTTTTCCTTCTTCTATTTGATCGGGGTTGTCTAATATTTTATGCCAATTTTTCTTTAAAGTCATTGAGTTAATTTTGGTACTTCTAAATAGTATATGAATTTTGCGATATTTTTTGTGAATAAATCAACTGTAATGTGCTCTAGGTAAGGTGTTTCGGAATCGGTATGTAAGACCATACGTGATATTGTGTTTTCATCTGCAACATCAACGTTTAAATCGAATATATTGATTACTCGTAGTTTTTTCTTGGTAGTTTGTTGAACATAATCACCCTTTATCGTGAAATAGTAGTCAATATTGGTAGTTATTTCACCGTTACCAAAAAGATATATGGTTTGATCCTTGGAAACGTATTCTTGTGAATACGAAACCATGGATATCATCATAAGTAATAGTGTAAATAATAATTTCATAATCGTGTTCCTTTCCGTAAGTTGATAGAAATTTACAGGCTCATATGTGAGCCATCACAGTAAGGAGGGTTCTTAGTTTGTTTACACATACACATTGCAGCAGTTTTTGAATCGTCTGCTTTAAAGACATTTGGAGTAAATTCACTTCCTGAATGTGCACCATTGCACCAAGGTTGATTTTCTGATTTACCGCAAGCACACCATGCGTAAGTTTTACCTTCTTCTAATTGTTCCATTTGCGGTGCTTTGCCCGCTACTTTTGCTGTATTCATTTGCACTAAAATTTTTATTTATACAAAAGTCAGTGAAAATAAATACCTATACATTCATGTAGATTAACAAATCACAGAATTCTTATTTTTTCTGGTTATTTCGCCTCGGATAGTGCTTAAAGCCTTCATTACGTTTTTGTAACTAGGAATTCCTCCTTCGGATAAGAAGAATTTACTGAGGGTGGAAAATTATTATTAGTTTTGATGTAACTATGAAACACTTCAAACACCTCCTCTTCTTAAGTATTCTTTGTTCACTTGTCTTGTTTACCAATTGTGGTGATGATGAGTATTACTTCCTAATACAACCTAATTTATAAAATAACCTTATGATTAAGTCAATAACTAAAGTTTTTAACTATCGAGTATTGATAGTTTTCGTCATTACAATTATTGTTTTTTTTGTTTGCAGATATTTTGAATATAGTCTGGAAAACAATTATAATTTTTTCAGCATTATTGTTGTTTTCCCTTTAGTTTTTACGATTACTAGCGCCTATCAAAAGAGGCAGTCAGTCCTCTTATATATCTCCATGTTTAGATCTAATATCAAACTTATAAATGATCATTTCAAGTCATCTAATATTCAACTCAAAGACATGGGGAAAATTGAAAAATTGTTACTAGAAATTTCTACTATCAATTTAAATCATTTAAGGTTAAAAAATAATGAGAGTCCAACGAAATTAAGAAAACATATTGATAAACTGTCTGATGAAGTTATAAGGTTCAAAAAAGTTTTAACAGAGAGAGAGGTGAGCTATATAAACCGCTCAAAAAAAGAACTGAATGATTGTGTTGAAATATTACATTCTTTTAAAATACATACTACACCTAGATCGTTAAAAATTTATTGTTTGTTGTTTATATACATTTATCCATTCATTTTTGTTCCTGGGGTTTTGCACAATAACCTTGACTCACCTACCGCTCTTACCTTTTATTTACTATTTCTTTCCATGCTGATAAGTTTTGTGTTGATGGCTCTATATAATATTCAAGATTATCTTGAAGATCCATTTGACAATGAGGGACTTGATGATATTAAACTAGACAACTATGCCTTTGATGAATCTGAGCTCTCTACAACACATGATGACTAGAAATAAAAAGTAATCCCTAAACGTGGTTCACAATAGGAAAAGAACGAAATCTCATTTAAGTTAGGTTCATCAAACAGATCCTGACACTCAAAAACTTCACACTCAGGATCATCAATGTCGCAGCTACCCTTTCAACTTCATGTCGGCAAACACATGCCCAGTTGAATCCCCTGATACGCTCCTACAGAGAGTTTATACTTTTTCTTCTTGTAGAGCCTTTTGACTTGTGCGTAGCTTAAATCCATTACATAAAATTAAATTGGACTCAAGTAATAATGCTAAGGATTACTACAGGGTTGGAGTACTCAAATCTGGCATGCATGCAGCCGTTTTAAAGGAGATTAATAGTACTTGTGAGTGTTTCTCTAAGGAGGTGATGTTGGAGGAGTTTGAGGCTTATTTTGAAGTGTTAGAGATGGGGGTATTTCATGAGATGTTAAGGTGAGGGGTACTGTTTGATTTCTAAGATAACTTCTTTTAGTACGGTTTATTGGATGCTTTTTTTAACATTCTTTAAGAACCTATTTTAACATTCTTTATGAGAATTTAAAGTGGAGAATGATCCATCCTTGCCAATTTTGAGTTTTCATATAAGTGTTTGGTTTTAGTTGGTTTTTAAGGGCATGATTAGCAGGCTTCTCTCTTTCTGTTTTGATTGCCCTTATTTTTAAGACCCACAGGCTTCACACTCAGGATCATCGATGGAGCAGCTCCCCCTCCTTGAAGTAATAACCCCAATAATAATTATCAGTTGGGATATCCGTCTTAGGAAGTCTCCTATAGATAAATCTTTAACGATGTAAATGCTCAACATTTTTATGTGA
>Ga0075444_10002033_pt1 | contig 12315 bp, 10 predicted proteins | sample CoawatmetaG01DNA_FD_76836 | JGI IMG/M metagenome (GOLD analysis project Ga0075444, IMG submission 76836) | Marine microbial communities from the West Antarctic Peninsula - Coastal water metaG017-DNA | ecosystem: Environmental > Aquatic > Marine > Coastal | place: Atlantic Ocean: West Antarctic... | reverse complement strand
TCGGGCAACTTCATACCCCTAACTCCTCGAGCATTTCTCCCCATACTCCTAACAGCTGTTTCATCAAACCACACTGCCTTGCCTCCGTTAGATACTAATACAATATCATTACTGCCATTTGTCACTAAAGCACCAATTAAAAAGTCACCATTGTCTAACTTAATTGCTATAATTCCTGATTTTCTAGGGTTAGAAAAATCTGAAAGGGGAGTTTTTTTAACTGTACCTTTAGATGTTGCCATAAAGATATACTGATCTTCAACAAAATCTTTAACAGCCAAGATAGCATTTATTTTTTCTCCAGGCATAATTGGAAATAAATTTATTATAGGTTTACCCTTGCTAATTCGGCTACCTTGAGGAACCTCATAAACCTTTAACCAGTAAACTTGTCCACGACTAGAAAAACAAAGAATATTGTCATGCGAGTTAGCAACAAACATTTGCTCAATAAAGTCATCATCCTTAGTTGTCATTGCTTGCTTACCTCGACCCCCTCTTTTCTGAGCTCTATAATCATCTAAAACTTGAGCTTTTATATATCCAGAATTAGACAAGGTGACAACCATTTCTTGAGGTGTTATAAGATCTTCAATCGATAAGTCTTCAGCATTTTCAACAATCTCACTTCTTCTTTTATCTCCATACTCAGATTTCATTTCTTCAAGGTCGTCACTAATCATTTTCGTTACACGTTCAGAATTAGATAAGATATCTAATAAATCGACTACAGTATTCATAACCTCTTGATATTCACTTACAATTTTTTCTTGCTCTAAACCAGTTAATCTTTGAAGTCTTAGCTGAAGTATTTCCTGAGCTTGTAAATCAGATAATTTATATCCCCCCTCTTTTAAACCGAATTGCTTTGCAAGACCATCTGGTTTAGATAAATCTTCTGATGCTTTTTTTAACATAGCTTTAACAACAGGAGAATCCCATGATTTTTTCATCAATCCTTCTTTAGCCTCGGGAGGCGTTGGAGCTGCTTTAATAATTTTTATCATTTCATCAACATTTGCTAGCGCAACAGCTAGACCTTCTAAGATATGCCCTCGATTTCTAGCTTTTTTGAGTTCAAAAGTTGTTCTTCGAGTTATAACTTCTCTTCGATGCTTTAGAAAGGCATCTAAAATTTCTTTTAGATTTAACAATCGAGGCTGACCGCCTATTAAGGCAACCATATTCATCCCAAAACTGTCTTGAAGTTGTGTTTGCTTATATAAGTTATTTAATACGACGTCAGGAATTTCTCCTCTTTTGAGCTCAATCGCTACCCGCATTCCAGATTTATCAGACTCATCTCTTAAGTCAGAAATACCTTCTATTTTTTTATCGGTAACTAATTCTGCAATTTTTTGAATGAAGTTCTTTTTGTTAACCTGGTAAGGGAGTTCATCAACTATTATTGCCTCACGATTTCCCTTTTCAAGAGGCTCAAAGTGAACTCTACCTCTCATAACGACCCGACCTCTCCCAGTTCTATATCCTTCTTTCACACCATTTGTTCCATGAATAATCCCTGCTGTTGGAAAGTCAGGTGCAGGGATAAATTTTATTAATTCATCTATCGTTATTTCTTCATTTGATAGCAATGCCAAGGCTGCATCTATTGTTTCAGATAAATTATGTGGGGGTATATTTGTGGCCATGCCAACGGCAATGCCGGAACTACCATTAATTAATAAATTTGGAATCCGTGCAGGCATAATTAAAGGTTCGAATTCAGATCCATCATAATTAGGCCCAAAATCAACTGTTTCTTTGTCAATATCAGCTAATAATTCATGTGATATTTTCGACATTCTAATTTCTGTATATCTCATTGCTGCTGCATTATCACCATCAACAGAGCCAAAATTACCTTGACCATCAACTAGCATATATCTCAAGCTAAAATCTTGAGCCATTCGAACTATAGTGTCATAAGCTGCAGTATCTCCATGAGGATGATATTTACCAATAACATCACCAACAATACGTGCAGATTTTTTATACGGCCTATTGAAGCCATTACTCAATTCATGCATTGCATATAAAACTCTTCGATGGACTGGTTTAAGGCCATCCCTAACGTCAGGTAAAGCTCTCCCAACAATTACACTCATTGCGTAATCCAAGTAGGAAGTTTTCATTTCATCTTCTAGATTTACAGGGAGCGTTTCTTTTGCGAATTCATCCATATTTTTTAAAATTTAACTATTAATTTGAAGGAGGTAATGCCTTTATTTTAGCATGTATCTAGCTGAAAATATTGCTCGGAATTGCTTAATTTAGAGTGCTGATAAGTCTGCTTTTATATCATCAATATCCTCTAATCCAACAGCGATTCTGATAAGGTTATCACCGATACCTGAGCTATCTCTTTCTTTCTGAGAAAGCCTAGAATGAGTTGTTGATGCAGGGTGCGTAATGGTTGATCTAGTGTCACCTAAATTAGCAGTAATTGAAATCAAATTAGTTGAATCAATTAGATTCCATGCATCTATTTTACTACCATCAACTTTAAAAGATACAATTCCGCCACCAGCAGTTTGTTGCTTCATAGCTAATTCATGTTGAGGATGAGAAGATAATCCAGGATAATAAACTTTTGATACCTTTTTTTTCTCCTCTAGCCATATAGCCAACTCAATTGCTTTTGCAGAATGCGCATCCATTCTTATTTTTAGAGTTTCTAATCCTTTAAAAAAAACCCAAGCATTAAACGGGCTCATTGATGTTCCAGCTGACCTTAAAAAATTAGCAACCTGCTCCATTTGATCTTTTTTGCCCAACACAGCTCCTCCAAGACACCTGCCCTGACCATCAAGATATTTTGTTGCAGAGTGAATAATTACATCAGCACCAAATTGAATTGGTAATTGATGGGCTGGAGTGCTAAAACAATTATCAACAATAAGTAGACTATTTGACTGATGAGCTAATTCTGCCAAAGCGCTAATGTCGCAAATTTCTGTTAATGGATTTGAGGGAGTTTCAACAAAAAATAACTTTGTATTTTTTTTAACAGCATTTTGCCATTCATTTAAATTAGTAAGGGAAACATAAGTTACGTCTAGGCCCCATTTTTTTAAAATATTATCGAATAATTTTACTGTTGTTCCGAATACACTTTTAGATACAACTATATGATCACCAGTATTACAAAGACTCATTACACTAGCTAAAATTGCTGACATGCCAGTTGAGGTTGCAACACATTGCTCAGCACCTTCAAGACTTGCTAAGCGATCTTCAAACATTTTTACAGACGGGTTAGTGAAGCGGGAATAAATATTACCTACTTCAGAATTAGCAAACCTAGCAGCAGCTTCCTTTGCATTTTTAAATACAAAACTTGATGTTAAATATAGCGCTTCAGAATGCTCGCCTTGATCAGATCTTATTGAGCCAGCTCTCACCGAATTTGTTTCAAATTTTTTATTATTTTTCATTTAAATTTTTAATTCCTGTTTAGCTATTTTGACAAATGTCCAGAAGAAGCAAATTGGTATAAAGCCGCCTCTTGTTCTAGCAAATTTTTTACAAATATCTTGCTGCCCTATATCCAATAACTATTAAAATATAATAAACAACCAGTAAATCATAACCGCTTTGATTATTACATTTTCCATCTAAATACTTCGTAACACAATTTGTGTTTTAGCATATGATTCTTCAAATAAAAAAACCCGTTGAGCATTAATTTGCTAAAACGGGTATCAATCGATTTAGCAGTTATTTTTTTACGCCCTGCAATCTGAATCAAATCAGCGTATAAATATTATGCCCTTTATATAAAAAAATACAAGTATGGTTAAGGCTAAGCTAGTTCCTCTTCCTCACTCTCTGGAAGGGTAAAGTTAAAGTCTAATTGAGATGTTGTTATTGAAGAATCTGTATTCTTAATATTATCTGACCTTTGTGACTCAAGTCTGTTTAAATAATTTTCATCAATTCCTCCTGTTACATATATTCCATCAAAACAGGAACAGTCAAAAGTTTTTAGATCTTTATTTTCTTGAGTAATATTTTTCTTCAATTCATCCAAGTCTTGATAAATTAGACCATCTGCACCAATTTCTTTACATACATCCTTGTCAGCTTTATTAAAGGCGATTAACTCAAGTCTTGAAGGCATATCAATTCCGTAAACATTTGGATACTTTACTGGGGGTGCAGCAGAAGCTAAATAAACATTTGTAGCTCCAGCATCTCTTGCCATCTGGACAATTTCTCTTGCCGTTGTTCCTCTGACAATAGAATCATCAATTAATAAAACATTTTTACCTTCAAATTCCACCTTAATTGGATTTAGTTTTTGTCTAACAGATTTTTTTCTTAAAGCTTGCCCCGGCATGATAAATGTTCTTCCAATATACCTATTCTTAATAAATCCTTCACGAAAATCTGCATTTAACATAAGAGATACTTCAAGGGCACTTGGTCGACTTGTATCTGGAATAGGAATAACTACGTCAATTTTAATATTTGACCACTCTTTTTTAATTTTTTTAGCAAGTGATTTACCCATATTTAGTCTAGTTTGGTAAACAGAAATACCATCAATCATCGAATCTGGTCTTGCTAGATATACATACTCAAAAATACATGGTGATTGCTTTATATTTGGCCTACATTTTTTTGAATAAAAATTACCATCCATATCAATAAATATAGCCTCTCCTGGCTCAACATCCCTCAAAAGCTTAAAGCCTAGAACGTCAAGCGCAACACTTTCTGAGGCTACAATATATTCAGGCCCATCTTTTGTTTCATTTACACCAATAACCAGGGGTCTAATGCCATTAGGATCTCTAAAAGCCAGCAACCCAAAATTATTAATCATAGAAACAACAGCAAAGGCACCTTCGCATCTGTTGTATACAGAGCTAACTGCTTCAAATATTATGTCGGATGTTAAAACATTTTTTTGAGTGGCTTTTCCAATTGAATCAGCTAAAACATTTAATAAAACTTCTGAGTCGGAGTTGGTATTAATATGTCTAAGATCGTCTTTAAACATATCGTCCTTGAGTCGGTCAGAATTTGTTAAATTTCCATTATGGCCAAGAACAATTCCATAAGGGGAGTTCACATAAAATGGTTGAGCTTCAGCAGCAGAAGACGATCCAGCTGTTGGGTAGCGAACATGGCCAATGCCAATATTGCCAGTTAAATTTTTCATATGCCTTGTACGAAATACATCTTTTACAAGGCCATTATTTTTATGCATTTTGATCCGGCCTGCGCTACAGGTAGCAATGCCTGCTGCATCTTGACCTCTATGTTGCAAAACTAGTAAACCATCATAGAGCATCTGATTTACAGGATTATTAGCAACAATACCAATTATTCCACACATAATTACTCTCTTAAAAAATTAGGTCAGAATAGGATCGTATTTTACCTTGTTACTCCATTCATAGGGTAAATAAGATAAAGTTTTTTTTATGGCTAACTTGATAACAGGGATGGTTTTAGATTCAGCTAAGCTTACTTCACTTATAAAAGATGTTTTTTCAACGAGAAAGATTATTATAAAACTAATTAAGACTCCTCTCATTAATCCAAAAATACCACCTATAATTACGTTCAAAAAGCCTAAGCCAATATTTTTTATTAATTTATTAAATATAGTAGCTAATAAAGTTGCTAATAATAAAATAATTATAAAAATAGACATATAAATAATTATAAAATTTACATGCTCACCAAATTCAAAAGACACGAATTGTAAAAGATCGCCGGTAAAAAGGTTAGCAAAATAAAATGCAAACACCCACCCTACTAAGGAAAATAATTCTCGAGTAAATCCTCTAAAACAACCGACCAGTAGGGAAAGAAGAATGATAAAAATAAAAAAATAATCTAAATAGCTCATGAAATTATTGACGCTTAATTAAGCCAGGGAAATTAGAATTCTTTAATTTTCTTAAAGCCTGTTGTGCGTCTTTTTCAGAATTGAAAAATTCAGTTGTAAGTTTTATTTTTTCTTGGCCGGAAAGAGTTATTTTTTTTATTTGGGTTTTAAATCCCATATTATTTATTTGTCTACTCAGTTGCTGCGTTTTATTTTTATCGCTAAATATACCAATTTGTACAGTAAAAATTTTACCACTAGTATCAACTTTTTTAACTGCATTTGTTTTCTTTTCAAATTCTATAGTGCTTAATTTAACAACCTCAATTTTTTCAATAGTTTTTTTGTTATTAAAGTTTGCCGGGCCCATCTTTAAAAATGAAACTTTTATCTCTTTTTTGACATCTGTTTGACCTGTATTTTTCACAAAAACTAAAGACAATGAAAATAAAATAATTAAGATTGTAATTGCACCAATAAGCCTTCTTTTAGATCTTTTAATTATCACGCTCTCATGAAAAGATTCTTTCAAATCGACCATTATATTGTTACTCCATTTAAAATTTCACCTACCGTAAAAAAGGAACCGTATATTATTATATTATCATTCAGATCACTTTTTTTATAGACACTATTATAAGCTTCGATAAGGCTATCAAACTTATTAATAATTACCTGTTTATTATATTTTTTAAGTGTGTCTGTAATTACATCTATTTTTTGGGCTCTAGGATCATTAATTTCACTTACAAACCATTCATCAACAATATCAATAAATGGCATCAATACTTGCTCAATGTCTTTGTTTTCGAGTATAGAAAAAACAGCGTATACTTTTCCATTCTTCTTCGACGTACTGATAAAATTATATAAATTAATTGCAGCATCAGTATTATGAGCTACATCTACTACGATGAAAGGCTCAGCCGATAGGACCTGAAGCCTTCCCTCTAACCTTGCATCCCTAATACCTTCTTTAATTGAATCTAATTTTACAGGAAGTTTATTCTGAAGAAGATTAGTTACACGAAGACATCCCGCTAAGTTTGTGAGCTGACTATTTCCTTTTAAATATGGCTTAGGTAAATTGTTCATTGAGAAACTATGGCTTGAATAATTATAGCTTTCAGAATCAGACTTATAAGAATAGTCATCATTAAGAATTGATAATGATACATTGAGTTTATTTAACTCTTTAATCATTGATTTAGGTATATTTTCAAAGTTTAGGATTGCATGTTTGCTGGGCCTACATATTCCAGATTTCTCATGTGCAATTTCTTCAATAGTATCACCCAAATAGTCTTGGTGATCCATGCCTATTGAGGTGATTATAGATAAATCTGGTTCAAAAATATTTACTGCATCCAGCCTTCCTCCAAGACCAACTTCTAAGATAGCTATATCTATCTTTTTTGTAATGAATACATTCATTGCAGCTAACGTAGTTATCTCAAAATAAGTAAGCTCTATTGATTTTTTTTTGGTATTAATTATTTTTAAAGATTCAAGAATGGTTTCATCATTAACTTGTTCTAAATTTATTTTTATTCTTTCATTGAATTTAAAAAGATGTGGAGAGGTGAAGCAACCAACAGAATATCCCTCTTTACTATAAATTGTTTCTAAGAAAGCACACACTGAGCCTTTACCATTAGTTCCACCAACAATAATAATTGGGAAATTTGGCTCAATCTTAGCAAGATTTTTTACTCTTGAAACCCTGTCAAGTCCCAACTTTATTGGCTGATTAGTAGTATCAGGATATAAATTATTTATGTAATCTTGGAGTTTGCTCAATTAACGCTTAAATGGGTAATGAGTCCAACGAGAGATTTTCGCATTTGCCTTCTATCAACAATCAAATCAATTGCACCATGTTCTAATAAAAATTCAGCCCTCTGAAACCCTTCAGGTAACTTTTCTCTTACAGAGATTCTATTACTCTTGGGCCAGCAAAACCAATTAAGGCTTTTGGTTCAGCAATAATTATATCACCTAACATTGCAAAACTTGCTGAAACACCACCCATTGTTGGGTCTGTAAGAATTGAGATAAATGGCAACTTAGAAGCGCTGAGTTTTGTTAAAACTGCGCTAGTTTTAGCCATCTGCATTAAAGATAACAATCCCTCTTGCATTCTAGCGCCTCCGCTTGCGGCAACACATATAAACGGACATTTATTTTCAATAGCAGTATTAACTGCTAAAACAAATTTTTCACCAACTACAGAACCCATTGAGCCCCCCATGAAATTAAACTCAAATGCTGCTACAACAACTGGGATAGACTCAATTTTTCCTTCAATTACAATTAAAGCATCATTTTCATCAAGCTTTTCTTGTGTCGAGGCCAGCCTATCTTTGTAAGGTTTTGTATCCTTAAATTTCAACGGGTCTGTTGGCTTTATGTTGTTTCCATGTTCGACTTGGTTTGGGGTGTCCAAAAGCATAGTTAGTCTAAACCTTGCAGAAATTCTATTATGAAAACTACAATTTGAACAAACCTCCAAATTATTTTCTAAATCAGTTTTATATAAAACAGTTTGACATGTTGGGCATTTGTGCCATAGACCTTCAGGAATATTCTTTTTAACTCGCCCTACAATTCTTTTTATTTTGGGTGGGATAATATTTTTTAACCAACTCATTTTGTAATTGCCTTAGAATTAATAGAGTTTTTCATTTCGGTCATTAAATTCTTAATATTACCAATTAAATTATTGTCATTCGAATCTTCAATTTCTTGAACAATTCTACTTCCAATAACCACAGCATCCGATATTAATGCAACCTCTTTCGCAGTGCTAGCGTCCCTCACCCCAAAACCAACTGCAATTGGAAGGTCTGAAAATTTTTCAATATTATGAACTTTTTTGGTCACTTGCTTAATATCTATATTTGCTGACCCAGTCACTCCTTTTAAGGACACATAATACAAAAAACCGGTAGCTTGATTGATTATCAACTCAATTCTTTTATCTTCTGTTGTTGGTGATATAAGAAAAATACTGTCGATATTATTCTCTTTTAACTTTTTAACAAATAGCTCTGATTCCTCTGGAGGGTAATCAACTGTTATAACTCCGTCAATATCAACTTCCTTAATTAACGATATAAAGTTGTCAATACCAATAGCCTCAATTGGATTTGCATATCCCATAAGAATTAATGGTGTTATTTTATTAGTAACTCTGAATTCTGCAGCTAATTTTATAGTTGCTGAGATTCCACCGTTATTCTTCAATGCTCTTTCGCTTGCTCTTTGAATAACTGGGCCATCAGCCATAGGATCAGAAAATGGAATTCCAAGTTCGATCATATTAGCTCCAGATTCGACAAGGGCATGCATTATTTCAACTGTCTTATCTGGATGAGGGTCACCAGCTGTGATGAAAGGTATCAGTGCTTTTTCTTTGTTATTTTTTAATGCTTTAAAAGTAGCTTGAATTTTAGACATAATTTTTTATAAAGAAATTCCTGAAATATCTGCGACAGTATTAATATCTTTATCTCCTCTTCCTGATAAATTTACTAAAATAATTTCCTCTGGGGACATTTTTGCAGCAATTTTTTCTGCATAAGCCAGAGCATGACTCGTTTCAAGAGCAGGGATGATTCCCTCGATTAAGCATAAATTATGAAAAGATTCCAAAGCTTCCTTATCTGTAATAGCAACATAACTAGCTCTACCTGAGTCCTTTAACCAAGAATGTTCCGGTCCAACCCCTGGATAATCTAGACCAGCAGATACAGAGTGGGTATCAATTATTTGGCCTTCGTCATTTTGCATTAAATACGTTCTATTTCCATGCAAAACACCAATTGGGCTATTGGATGTTAATGGGGCAGCGTGTTTACCTGTTTCAATTCCATCCCCTGCTGCCTCTACTCCAACTAATTGCACATTTTTATCGTCTATATAAGGATAAAAGATACCCATTGCATTTGAACCTCCACCTACGCAGGCAACTATTACATCGGGCTGTTTATTTTCAAGTTCTGGCATTTGAATCTTACACTCTTTACCAACTACTGAATTAAAATCTCTAACCATCATTGGGTACGGGTGAGGACCAGCAACGGTACCTATAATATAAAATGTATTTGATACATTTGTAACCCAATCTCTTAAAGCTTCATTTAATGCGTCTTTTAAGGTCTTTGAACCACTCTCAACAGGAACAACTTTAGCTCCCAGTAGCTTCATTCTATAGACATTTGGTGACTGTCTTTTTATGTCTTCGGCCCCCATATATACTACACATTCCAAACCTAATCTTGCTGCAATTGTTGCAGTTGCCACTCCATGCTGACCTGCACCTGTCTCAGCAATAACTCGAGGCTTACCCATTCTCTTTGCTAGCAAAGCCTGGCCCACAGTATTATTTACTTTATGAGCACCTGTATGATTTAAGTCCTCTCTTTTTAAATAAATTTTTGCTCCACCAATCTTTTTAGTTAGTCTTTCTGCGAAATAAATAGGGCTTGGTCTACCAACAAAATGTTTTAAATCATGATGAAATTCCGCGAGAAACTTTGGGTCATTTTTATATTTCGCATACATATCCCGTAACTCATCTAGAGCTTCAATTAGAGTTTCAGCAACAAAAGTTCCGCCAAATTGGCCAAAGTGACCAAAATCATCAGGTAAATCATATGGTTGCATTACTTACTCCTAAAACAAAATTTTTCATCATTTTATGATCCTTTATTCCTTTATCTAACTCAACTCCGCCGCTAACATCAACTCCGTATGGGTTTACAGAATTAATCAATGAAGAAACGTTACTACCATCCAACCCACCTGCAATAATTAGTGGTGATGGCAAATTTTTAGGTATCAAGTCCCAATTAAAAGTTTTTCCAGTTCCACCCCTCATTTTCTGGGAGTAAGTATCTATTAAGATTGCTGAAGAGGAACTAAATAGTTGACAATATTCTAGCAAATTAATTCCATCCTTGAATGAAATAGCTTTAATATATGGCAAATTAAATTGATTGCAAAAATCTTCATCCTCATCCCCATGAAACTGAAGCATATTTATTCTTGACTCACTTATTGCCAACAAAACTTCTTCTTTTGAAGCATTAACAAATAAACCAACTCTAGAAATAAATGAAGGCAGTAGATCAATAATCTCACGAGCTTTTTTTGGCTCAATATATCGAGGACTGTCTCTAAAGAAAACAAAGCCAAGCGCATCCACACCTAGCTCAACTGCCTCAAGAGCATTTGAAAGCTTTGTAATTCCACAAATTTTAATTTTTGTTCTCAATTTAATAAGCTCTATGCCTTAAAGATATTTAATGTATTTAAGTTGTCCGGGAGACCCCAAGTTTTATCATACTTGATATTGGTCAAATATAAACCATTAGGAGAAAAAGTAGCTGGCGTGAGGCTCCGATCTTTTTTTTCAAATAAGGTATCAATATAATCAGCACTAATTTCTTTTTTTGCCACACTGATTATTGTTGCAATCATATTTCTGATTTGATGGTGTAAAAAACCATCTCCATTAATAGTAAATAGATAAAAGTTATTGAATTTTTCGACTCTAATATTTTCAATTGACCTTATAGGATATTTTGCTTGGCATTCAGAAGAGCGAAAAGCACTAAAATCATGTCGTCCTTCAAATTTTTGAGATGCGATTTTTAAAAGTTTTGGGTCTAGCTTATAAAAGGTCCACCCGCAATGATTTGACCAAATTGAGGAATTAATAACAGCATTATTTAATAAGTATTGATACTGCCTTGATGTCGCAGAGAACCGAGCATGGAAACCGTCGGGCACCTTCTTAACCCATTTAATTCTTATTGAATCAGGGAGGAAAGAATTTACTCCCTTCGTAAGAGACTTAATGGGTCTAATAATATCTGTATCAAAGTGAAATACCTGCCCTAAAGCATGGACACCAGAATCAGTTCTTCCTGCTCCCTGAATCCTAATATTTGTCTGGGTTATTTCTGATATTGAATTTTCAATCTCTTCTTGGATACTCTTAACTGATGACTGACGCTGCCAACCACAAAAATTTGTACCCTCATACTCAACAGATGCAGCATATCTCATATCCTATAAAAATTGAATCAAAATAAAAGTAGAAAAGAAAGCAACAATCAAATAATAATCAATTCTTGAGGGGCTAACTCTTGAGAAACTCTTAGCTTTAATAATGAAGGATTTATTTTTTAAATGCTTATCAATAACTTGAGTAAAGCTTGAAAATTTAAAAGAATAATTTTTATAATAATCAAGATAGTCAAAAGTCAAAAAAATCCTTGAAGTTAAGTTATCAATATTTAAACCAAAGTATTTTAATGGGTAGCAAATCTTAATAATAAAATTAATAAAAAATTTCTTAGGGATAAATTTCATTAGAATCATAATCGTCAAAAAAGTATTTATAATTCTCAACGAATTATTTATACCAAAATACAAGCCCTCATGTGTGACTGAAATAAATG
>Ga0075444_10002032_pt1 | contig 12320 bp, 10 predicted proteins | sample CoawatmetaG01DNA_FD_76836 | JGI IMG/M metagenome (GOLD analysis project Ga0075444, IMG submission 76836) | Marine microbial communities from the West Antarctic Peninsula - Coastal water metaG017-DNA | ecosystem: Environmental > Aquatic > Marine > Coastal | place: Atlantic Ocean: West Antarctic... | reverse complement strand
GTGGAGGTGCTAACCCAGATATAGATATTCCAAAATTTTCTAAGTTATATTGTGATGGTATTTTGCCTTTAGATAAATTAATAACTAAGAAATATAAACTTGAAAAGATCAATGATGCTATAGATGATCTTAAATCTGGAAAAGTAATTAGGCCCATAATCGAATTAGATGAATCGATTAAGAATCTAAATAACACGGTAAACAAATGAACAAAGATATAATATTTATATATGGAAATTTCAATATTGTTCATCCAGGGCATTTAAGACTTTTGCGCTTTGCAAAATCTTTAAATGGAGAACTTCATGTTGGCGTAGCATCTGATCAAATCGCTGCAGATGAGGCGCATGTTCCAGAAAAACTTAGATTAGAAGCGCTTAAAACTAATAATTGGGTAGATAAGGCATTTATTTATAAAGATCCAATTATAAAAGTAATTAAAAAATTAAAACCCCATATTGTTGTAAAAGGTAAAGAATATGAACATCAGTATAATGAAGAAGCAGATCTAATTGCTTCATATGGAGGTAAATTAGTTTTTAGCTCTGGAGATGTATCTTTTTCATCATTGGATTTGCTTAAAAAAGAGATGATTAGTTCTAGCTCACTTTCCATATTAGACCCAATAAAGTTTAATAAGAGACATAATATTGATAAAAAAATTATATCTACAATTGTCAAAAAATTTAAATCAAAATCAGTCTGTGTAATAGGAGATTTAATTATTGATGAGTATATTGCTTGTGAAGCACTAGGCATGTCTCAAGAAGATCCAACTCTCGTTGTAAAGCCAATTTCATCATCAGTTTTTATTGGAGGTGCAGGTATCGTTGCCTCTCATAGCGCTGGTCTTGGCGCTTCAACACACTTTATAAGTGCAGTTGGCAATGATTCAAATACATTATTTGCAAAAAAAGAATTGAAAACTAATGGAGTGATCTCATATCTAATTCAAGATGAAAGCAGACCTACAACATTGAAGCAGAGGTTTAGGTCAAAAGGAAAAACCCTTTTAAGGGTAAGTACCCTGTCAGAAAATTCAATCAACAAAGATATTCAAAATAAAATACTTAAAAAACTTAAAACTATAATTAAAGAGATTGATTTAATAATATTTTCTGATTTCAATTATGGTGTTTTGCCTCAGAATCTAGTTGATGACATTACAAAGCTTGCAAAAAATAACAAAGTTATGATTGCAGCAGATAGTCAATCATCCTCTCAAACTGGGGATATCTCGAGATTCTTAAATGTAGACTTAATCTCACCCACAGAGAGAGAGGCTAGATTAAGTTTGCGAGATAATCAAATGGGCCTAGTAAGTCTTTCTAAGAGTTTATTAGACAAAACTTCAGCAAGAAACATTCTACTCAAATTGGGCGAGGAGGGCATATTAGTTCATCCTGGTAAAGAAAATTTAAGCAATGAAGTTACAGATAGAATTGGTGCTCTCAACCAATCCCCTAAAGATGTTGCTGGGGCGGGAGATTCACTTTTAGTTTCAAGTTCATTAGCTCTGCTGTGTGAATCTAATATTTGGGAAGCTGCATATATAGGCTCTATAGCTGCAGCCATTCAGGTTGGCAGGGTTGGCAATTCACCCATGCAATCTAATGAAATATTGAATCACTTAAGTAAGCAATAGAGATTTAAAATGAAAGCATTATTATTAGCAGGAGGTTATGGAACAAGACTAAGTCCATTATCTGATATATTTCCAAAATGCATGATGCCAATTCATGGAAGACCTCTTTTAGATATATGGTTAGATAATCTACTATCTAACCATAATATAGAAAAAGTTTTAATTAACACTCATGCAAAAAGTAATTTTGTTAATGAGTATCTCTTAAACTCTTCATGGAAAAATTCTATTGATATTGTCCATGAGGATCAACTTCTTGGAACAGCCGGCACAATACTTGCTAATAAAAGTTATTTTGATAATAAAGAATTTTTTGTAGCCCATGCAGATAACTTGAGTATCTTTAATATGGATAGTTTTATTAAATCCTTCAACAACAAAAGTAAAAATATTATTATGACTATGATGCTTTTTAAGTGTGATAATCCTTCATTATGCGGAGTTGTAAAACTTAATGCTAATAATGAGGTGATAGAGTTCCATGAAAAGAAAAATAACCCTGAATCTAATTTAGCAAATGCTGCTGTTTTTATTTTTGATACAAATATTTTTTCAATTTTAGAAGAACTAGAAAATAATGTAATAGATATTTCAATAGACGTAATTCCAAAACTTATCAATAGAATTAATTGCTTCGAAAATACCACTTTTCACGTTGATATTGGTAATATTTTAAGCTGGAATATGGCTAATATTGATTGGCCATACTCTAATAATAACTTTGAAAATAGAGATGTTTGGAAGAAACTACTAGAAAAAAACTTTTTATGAAAACAAACAATCGGTTAATAGTTTCAATATCTAGTGATATAGGATACGAACTAGCTATTGATTGGATTAATAGGGGCTTTAATGTCTGTGGAACATACAGAACCATGTCAGAGAATTGCATTAAACTTAAAGAGTTAGGAGCTGAATTAATAGAGTGTGACTTGCTAAATACCTTATCAGTAAATGAGTCAATAAATTCTCTAAATAAAATTAAGCAATGGGATGCTATTGTGATAGCTTCAGGCAGTCAAGAACCAATTGGCTTGTTTATCGATTGCAATTTTGATGATTGGGAAAACTCTCTTCGAGTAAACTTCTCAAGTCCAATGAGACTTCTTCAAGGAATTTTAAAAAATAAAACTAACAAAACCTCAAACCAAACAAAGGTTATTCTATTTGCCGGCGGGGGATCTAATGGGGTTGTCCCAAATTATTCTGCATACACTTCTTCTAAAATTGCACTTATTAAAATGTGTGAATTGCTTTCGGAAGAAGTCAAAGATATTACAATAACTATTCTTGGGCCGGGGTGGGTAAATACAAAAATTCATCAAGAGACCTTAAAGGCTGGTAAAAGTGCTGGAGATGGCCTCAGCAAGACTAAAGAGTCCATAAGAAATAAAAATTTTTATCCCCTTGAAAAAGTTATACAATGCATTAATTGGATATTAAATTCAGATAAAAGTTTAGTCAATGGAAGAAATTTTAGTAGTGCTCATGATCCATGGGAGCATGACACCATAGATGCAATTTTAAGTAATAAAAATAATTTTAAATTACGAAGGTATGGAAATGATCTTTTTAAGAAAGAAAAATAAATAATATGTTAAAAAAACTATCCGACGTAATTGCTGAAACTCTAGTTGAAGAGGGAGTTGGGCATGTTTTTGCTGTTTCTGGTGGTGCAAGCCTTCATTTAATCCACTCGATAGCTGATAACCCCAGTATTAATCATATATGTAATCATCAAGAGCAAGCATCTGCAATGGCTGCTGATTCGTATTCTAGAGTTAGTGGAAATATAGGCGTTGCAATGGCAACAAGCGGCCCTGGTGCAACAAATCTTATTACCGGAATATGTTGTAGTTATTATGATTCTGTCCCCGCTTTATTAATTACAGGAAATGCTAGCACCAAGAGGCAAACTGGTTCAACTGGTGTAAGGCAGATAGGCTTTCAAGAAACCCCAATAGTAGAAGTTGTAAAACCAATCACGAAATACGCTGTTTCAATACAGAACTCTAATGACATTGTTTATGAACTTAAAAAAGCAATTTATATTGCAAAATCAGGTCGCCCAGGACCAGTTTTGATTGATGTTCCCGATGATCTTCAAAGAGAGATGATTGATATATCAAAATTAAAAAAATTTGATGCTCCAAATGAACAAGATCTGATTAAGACCTCTATCAATTCTATTAATGAAGCTCTTGAAATGCTTAAAGGTTCAAAAAGACCAGTAATAATTGCTGGATGGGGGATTCACTTATCTAATACACAAAAAGAATTTATTCACTTTGCAGAATCATTAAATATACCAGTTGCTTTTACATGGGGAGCTCCAGACTTAATGACTCATGAGCATGACTTATATATTGGAACATTTGGCACGCATGGAATGAGGCATGCAAGTTTTGCAGTCCAAAATGCTGATGTAATTTTTTCTTTAGGATCTAGGCTAGATACTAAATCAACAGGAAGTCCGGTTAGTTCTTTTGCAAGAGATGCAAAAAAAATAATGCTAGATATAGATATAAATGAGCTTAATAAATTTAAGAATTTTGATTTAAATTTCGATATTCTTATTCATGCCGACCTTAAGGACTTTTTCAACCATATATCTAACATCAATTTAACAAATTATTCTTTAAAAACTAAAGATTGGATATTGCAAATTAAAGAATGGGAAGAAAGTTTTAATAAATTTGATGGGTGCGAAAATATTTCAACTACACAAGTAAATCCTTATGTTTTTTCAAAAGAAATTTCAAAAAATTTACCAGATAATTCCAAATTATTAATAGATACTGGTTGCTCAATAGCATGGTTGATGCAATCGTTAGAAATTCCTGAATCTGTAAGGGTATTTCATGACTGTAACAATACAGCAATGGGCTGGTCTATACCTGCAGCCATTGGTGCTTATTTTGCATCAGATAGAAAATCTGCAGTTACTGTTGTAACAGGTGATGGAAGTTTTATGATGACTTCTTATGAACTTGCTACGATAATGCATCACAGCATTCCCATAAAGATATTTGTTATTAATAATCAAGGCTACAGCATGATTCAGCAAACTCAAGAGCAATGGCTAGATTCTAAATATATAGCCTCTAGCAAGTCCGGTGGTATCTCCTTTCCTAATTATCAAAAAATAGCTGATGCATATGATATGGACTATTTCGAACTGTCTGATAACTCTGATGTTTCAAAAATAAGCACCGTAATTAAATCTATAAAACCTACGATATGTAATGTTAAAGTTGATGATAACTTTAGAGTAACGCCTCAAGTAGTTTTTGGAAAACCTAATGAAGATATGGGCCCTTTAATGCCTAGAGATTTTTTCAATAAAAGCATGATAGTTAAGCCTATAGAATAATGCAGGCATTTAAAAAAAAAATTAATTTATTTTTAACTGTTTTTTTTGGCTTGCCTTTAGCTATCATAATAAAATTGTTAAACCCATTTGTTGTAATTAGAGTTGGCAGATTCCATGCTTCTCGAATAGGTCACTTTGCTCTAGATTTTGGTTTATATCTCTCAAGAAAAAGTCTTGCAAAGAAAAAAAAACTAGACATATTTACAATATCACAACCAATTTGCAATTATTATTTTTTTCAATATGTTAAAAGGAACGTCTTAGTAATAAGAGGATTATCTTTTTTAATTGCCGCAATAGAGCTTCTTCCAAACCCATCTGTTAACTTAATAACCCCAGATCTTGAGTTAAGTCAGTCATTTGATAGGGATAGGCTTTTGAGTCAGTCAAAAAATACCTTAAAGTTCAGTGATGAGGAAAATGCTTTGGGAAAAGCCTTCTTAACATCTATCGGCTGTGATGATTTGAGTAAATTAGTTTGTATGAATATCAGGGATGATGCTTATCTTAATCAAGCATATCCTTCTGATGGATGCTGGGAAGGTCATTCTTACAGAGATTCTAATATTCATGATTATAAATTAGGGGTTTTAAGTCTCTTAGATAGAGGTTATTTTGTAATTAGAATGGGTAAGGTTGTTAATAAAAAATTAGATATAAATCACTCTAAGTTTCTTGACTACCCTTTTAGCAGTCTTGGTTCAGATTTCTTTGATATATGGTTAATGGCTAATTGCAAATTCTGTATATCCTCATCAAATGGACTGGAATGTATCAGCGATATTTTTAATAAACCAATCCTTTTTGTAAATGCATCACCGATAGGCCACATAAATTCATGGTCAAAGGGATCTATTTGGACTCCTAAGATTATAGTAAATACAAAAACAAAGAAGCCAATTTCTTTACAAGATCAAATTAATAATAAGCTTATATGTCTTGCGGAATGCGATAAACTAAACATGTCATACAGTGAATATTTAGAATCTCTGGGGATGGAAATTCTTAATAATTCAGAGGAGTTGATTGATAATTCTTTTATGGAATTTATTGATAAACTAGAAAATAAATGGGATGAAAGCGATGCATATAATGAAAGACAGAGTGTTTTTTGGAGAACATTAATTCTGTGGGAACATTTTCCTAATTACCATAATGAACATATCGATAATGTTCATGGGTCTTTGAGTGACAGCTTTATCAAAGAGCACGGCAACTGGTATTTAGATCATGGGTGATATTCTAAAGTTTGTTAAAGTTTTTACTTTAAAATTTCCTGCGCAATTTAGTTTAGTTTTGGTAGCTGTTTTTATTCAAGCTCTTGCTAATTCTGTTTCGGTTGCATCAATTGGCCCCCTGGCAGAGGTATTGCTACAAACTAAGCCGGAAGACTATTCGCAAATTACATTAATGACTGCTAATTTATTTGGCTATAAAGAACTCCCTGTAAACTTTAGTTTTCTTCTTTTTGGAGCTTCACTTATTTTTGCTGGCCTTATCTCTGTAGTTATACAGTATATGGTTTTTAAAACTCAATTTACGATCTTAGAACAGATGATGTCAGAAACTATGGGTAATTTTTTTAATTCAAAATATGAATTTTTTTCTGAAACAGGAATGGGTCAATTACTTAATTCTTTTCAAAAAGAGTCTGATAAGCTAGGAGCATCTTTTGGTAGCCTAACCAAGCTATTTGTAAATTTCTTTCAAGCTATCATTTTTATATGCATCCCCTTTTATATCTCTACTCAACTAACATTAATTTTTCTTGCATGTTTAATTTTTACAGTCATACCTATCTGGCTCATAAATAAAAAGATTACACCTTATGGTCAATTAATAACCTCAACTGCAAATACTTTGACTTCAGTTTTGCAGGAAAACTTTACTGCAGCTAAATTAATTATGAGCTTTCACAGAAAAGATAGAGCAGTCGATGATTACAGAAAAGCTTTTTCTGAACATGCTAGAGCTTCTGTTATATTTCAAAGCATAATTTATGCAACTGCAATCTTATTTATGCCTTTAGGAATGTGTGCTGGTCTTATAGCAGTAAGTTGGGGTTACAAGAATGGAATAGAGATTGCCTCAATATCAATGATTCTCTTCGCATTTTTTAGAATGATGCCTGTGCTTGGTGTCTTAATTCAGGGAAGGTCTGAGATTAAAGGTTTTTTACCAGCTTTTGAGCAAATTGAACGTTTAAATTTAAGAGCAAAAAGTTTAGAGCATAGAGATGGCACAAAGGAATTTAATTCATTTAAAGAAATCAAACTAGTGAACTTAAATTTTTCATATATTGGAAGAGCCAATACTCTTAGGGATATAAATTTATCAATCAAACATGGTGATAATATTGCTATAGTTGGAAGTTCAGGGTCTGGTAAGACCACTCTTACAGATATATTACTTGGATTATATGCTACAAGTGAAGGTGATTTTCTTCTTGATGGAGTAAACTTTAATGAGTATTTGATAGGTTCATATAGGGATAAAATAGGCTATGTTCCCCAAGATCCCTTTCTATTTAATTGCTCAATATATGAAAATTTTAAATGGGCCAAGCCAGATTGTTCTGAGGAGGATATTTGGGAGGCATTAGAAAGCTCAAATGCAAAAGATTTTGTTAAAGCTCTCCCTGATGGCCTTGATACAAGCATGGGCGATAGGGGAAGTAATTTATCAGGCGGACAAAGGCAAAGGATAGCCTTGGCTAGAGCGCTGATTAAAAAGCCCTTAATTCTTATACTAGATGAGGCAACAAGCTCTTTAGACAATGACTCTGAAAAGTATATCCAGCAATCTATTAATGGCTTATCTAAAAACATTACTTTGATTACAATAGCTCACAGACTTTCCACTATTAAAAATGCTAATAAAATATTTGTTTTAGATCAGGGAGAGGTATTGGAGCATGGGTCTTATCAAGAGCTAGCTGATAATAAGAAAAGTAAATTCTCAGAAATGCTGTCACAATCCTAGTAAGCTACCACGAGGCCTCAATAAATGTCTTTTCTAATTTTCTTATTTTACAAAATATATAATTCTATGAGTATTGGGCTATTATAGTTTTACGTATGATAAGTTATGCAAAAGATATCTTAAGAAATCTATATGTTGAATATTCAATGCCAATCAGCGTATACGATAGCAAGGAATCTAAAGACAAGGTTCTAATTTGCTATATAAAATCTCCCTTTTACCTTAACAAAAGACCAATAAAGCATTGTAATGTTTTTGAGTCCAGGATAATTGCTAAAACTTTTTATAAGTTAGGATATTCAGTTGATGTAGTTGACTACAGATGTAAAAGAAAAATTGATTATTCTAAATATTCAATTATTTTTGGTTTTGGTTTACCTTATAGGAATGTATTTAATGAATCCATTCTAATAAAAAAAATATGTTACTTAACAGGCGCAAATCCTAATTTTTCAAACACTCAGGAAGCCCTAAGAATAAAAGATGTGTTTCAAAATAAAGGCATCCTAATGCGTCCAAGAAGAGAAGCTTATTGGCCTTGGATGCACACAGCAATCAATTCAGATCATTTGATAGTAACGGGAAATCAATTTACAAAGAATTCATACAATGGTTTAAATACAAATACTTCCCATATGCCTGTTCCTTTTATAAGCAGTACTTTAAATGTTAAATCTAATATTAAGTCTAATAAAGGCTTTTTGTGGTTTGGGGGTGCTGGAGCAATCTTTAAAGGGCTAGATCTGGTTATTGATGCAATTGATGAGTGTTCTGAGGATATTAAATTAGACATTTGCGGCCCCATAAAAGAAGAGAAAGATTTTATGAATTATTATGATGCGAGCATTAATAAAAATAAAAATATAAATTTTCATGGAATGCTAGATGTAAACTCACGTGAAATGCAGCTTTTGGTAGAACAAAATTCTTTTGTAATCCTTCCGTCATGTTCAGAGGGTGGAGCCTCCTCTGTACTTACATGCATGAATCTAGGGTTAATACCTATTGTTACCAAAGAGTGCAGCATAAATTTAGATGGCTTTGGTATTAAAATAGAAGGTTTCTCTAAAGAGCATGTTTTAGAATCTATAATAACGGCTCTTTCTATGACAGATGAAGATATAAATAATCAACGGTTACTTATAAAAAGTTTTTTAAAAGATAATCATTCCTCAGAAGCCATAGAAGCTAAATTCACCAGCATCTTAAAAAATATCATTTAATAAATGAACAAGATACTTAGGTAAAGTATAATTCATAAATTAACACACTAAGAAAAAAAACAATGGAACTAGACAAAGATACGGATTTTTTTGAAATTAATATAGCTGCTTTTATTCATTTAATATTTGGGCATAAGGGTAAGATAGTCCTCTTAACAATTATAGGCTCTATATTTTCTATATTTTATTCACTTTCCTTGAATCCAATATATGTTTCAGACTCTATTCATGTTCAAGCAGAGCCAAGCTTCACCTCTGATAGAGGTAATAATGGTATGAGTTCTGTTCTAGGTATTCTAGGGGGTGGATCTTCAAATACTGGACAAATTTCAAAGACAATTTTACACCTTAAATCAAGAACCTTTTTTCAAAATTTCTACCAGAATGATGAATTCTTAGCACAGCTTATGGCTTTTCAATCCTTTGATAAGACAAATCAAAAAATAATAATTGATTCAAATACTTATGATGTAGATTCTGGTCAATGGGTTTCTGGAAAGCCGTTGTTTGAAAAATCCTTTGAAGCATTTCATGGCAATCACTTTAATGTATTTTCAGATCAGATCACAGGGTTTATTACAGTTAGAGTTAAATACTATTCTCCAGAAATCGCTGTAGATTGGAACGATATGATTGTGGATTCAATAAACTTATACACTAAAGATAAATATATTAAAAAATCATTAGCAGCCATCGAATACTACAAGAAAGAACTTGCTCTCTCAGATTTAACAATAATTCAAAACGCTTTAATTAGAGGTATTGAAAAAGAGATGGGCACTATTGCTTTATCAGAAATTACTGATGAATTTTCTTTAGAAATAATAGATAAAGCCTTTATTCCTGTTCAAGCTTCTGAACCTCAAAAAACAATCATAGTGATTATTGGCACAGCTATTTTCTTCTTATTTGGAATATTCCTTGTAATTATTTATGAACTCTTCATTTTTAGCCGTAATAAAAATTTAATAGATAGTTAATGAAATTTCTCAATATTGCATGTGGGAATATCTTTATCAACAATAAAGATTGGACAAATATAGACTTTACTACCAACTCTCCGGACATTCAAAAAGTTGATTTGCTAAATGGACTACCCTTTAAGGACAATAGCTTCGATGTTATTTATTCATCACATTTCATTGAACATATTCCAAAAAATCATTTAAATACTTTTTTGTCTGATTGCTACAGAATCTTAAAACCTAACGGTGTAATTAGACTAATAACACCCGATTTAGAATTTCTTATAAGCGAATACTCTTTACATATAACAAATAAGGACTTTATCAAATCTGATTTTGTAATCGAGCTATTATTAGATCAAACTGTAAGATTAGTTTCGGGAGGTAATCTTGCATTAGTAATTAATAAAATTAAAAACTCAGAAGATGAAGATATTAAAAATTATGTAAAAAAATTACTAGGACCAAATATTTTTAGTGAAGTTATCATCTCATCAGAAAGTCGATTTAGACAGGTCATTGGAAGGGTGAAGAGGGATCCGAAGATAATTATAAATATTCTCTCTTTGATATGGATTAGATTGGTTATCAGACTTCTTCCCAAAGCTTTTAGAAATACCAATGTCAGTCTTGCATCAATAGGAGAAAAGCATATGTGGGTGTATGATTTTTTTACTTTAAATAATGCATTAAAAGAGGCGGGGTTTTGCGAAACCATAAAGTGTGACTTTGATAAAAGTATGTTCGATAGCTTTATATTTGAAGAACTCGACCTTACAGAATCATACCCTCGAAAGGGATGTCATCAATTATTTGTTGAATCAAAAAAATAAGTAATTTAAATATGTTAAAAGAATTTATTAAATCATTATCACCACCTATTTTATTAGATATTTACTATGGCATCAGGTTTAAGTTGATATATTTAAAATATAGAAAATATTTCATTAAAAATGAATATTTAAAAGATTCAATGGTTGGTCAAAGGTGTTTTATTTTGGGTTCAGGGCACTCAATTGATTCTGTAGATATAAATAGGTTTAAAAATGAGAATATTATAGGGCTTAACTCTTTTATGTTTCATGATGACTATAAATCTATAATAAGTCCGGATTTAGAAGGTGTTAAGTATCATGTTATTACTCCTCTTCATGAATTCGCTTATCCTAATATGCACAATGCTTATATCGATGAGCTTGATGCAGGCCTATCTAATAGTGTTAAGTATTTTTTTGGTATTGATGATTTTAAATTTAACTATATTGATGAGTTCAAGAAAAAGAAGAGCTTAGATGAGCCTAACAGGCACTATATCCATTGTAATATTCCACCTGAGAAAAAAGATAAGATTACAGATGCTTCTTATGATTGCTCTAAGATAACTTGGGCCCACAAAACTTCTTCCAACATGGCCTTATTTCTTGCCTTATACTTGGGCTTTGAAAATATATATCTTCTTGGAGTAGATCATGATCACATGAATGCTGATCCAGATAATGTTAAAGCAATTAAGAATGGCATTCTTTCAGAGTCAGAAACAGTTTTGTTGAAAGAGCTTTACACTGATGATAAAGGCTCTCAAGTTGGTCATTTCAATGATTTAATTGGAGTCATTAGGCCAATGGAATTAATTGAAGATAAATTCCCTTTAAAAGTTAAAAATCTTTCAAAAAAATCAATATTTTATTGTCACCAGACAGTTGATATTGAATCCCTTGATATTTAAAATAAATATAAATTATGCAAAATATAAAACCCCCTTTAGTGACAGTCCTAATGACTACCTACAATAGCGAGAATGAGATTTTAAGATCAATTAATAGTGTTTTATGGCAAAACTTTGATAACTTTGAGCTTTTAATTTTAAATGACGCATCCACAGACAATACAGAGAACGTTATTGAAAAAATAGTTGATAAAAGGGTAAAAAAGTTAAATTTTAAGAAGAACAGAGGTCAGTTATGGAGATTAAATGCTGGCAAAAAAATTGCTCAAGGCAAGTATATTGCTTTTATAGATACTGGCGATATTTGGTTTCCAGAATTTTTAGAAAACATGATAGAGGCTACTAGTGATGGAACTAGGTATGCATATTGCTGGTGCTCTGGCCAAATCAGGAAACCTTTTCTTAG
>Ga0075444_10002021_pt1 | contig 12369 bp, 14 predicted proteins | sample CoawatmetaG01DNA_FD_76836 | JGI IMG/M metagenome (GOLD analysis project Ga0075444, IMG submission 76836) | Marine microbial communities from the West Antarctic Peninsula - Coastal water metaG017-DNA | ecosystem: Environmental > Aquatic > Marine > Coastal | place: Atlantic Ocean: West Antarctic... | reverse complement strand
CTCTACTCCCACTCAATGATTGCACACTGATAAGTCTATGATTTAAAATTATTTTTTTAATGCTTCTCAAGTGCTTCGTAAGTTTGATGTTTTCATCAAACTTTATAAAAAGATTTAAAATACATTTCTCTATCATTTTTAAGCATTCCAGCAGTTTCGTCCATAAATTTATTTCTATCAATTCTTGTTTTAAAAACCCATATACAAATTGTATCTTTACTATGATAAATCGCTTTAAATTCATCATCAATATCACATATTTCCTGAGGAATTTCTGTTTTGATACAAATCATAATTTTATATAAGTCATTGATTTTAATATACTTCTAATGTTATTCCCACTCAATTGTTGCAATTTCTAAAACCCTTGCTACCATTGACTTGTAGAGTGTTTTAGCAACCTTTACTGCTATAACCCTCTGCGCGATTATGAAGATACTGTACTATCTCAAATCTTAATCTCGCCTTTCGACAACATCGCAACATTGACGTTAATCTTCTTGTTAGCTAAAAGCATTGTGTTTTCAGTGTTTGGTGGCTGTCATTAAAAAATATTATGTTAAGTGATGTTTCATTTACATATCTTAGATTTACCACATCTCTAGTTAGATGATAGTTATTATCCGGTGAAAAATTATGATGTAGCTATTTAAGTTTTTCAAATATCTCTTTTGCTATGTGCAAGTTAAACTCAGGAGTATAATGAACAGAGTCTACGTAGCGTGCTCCATTAAAAGAAATGGTTGTTAAATCAACCACAGAATGAGAAGTAGATCCGTCTTTTAATTCCTCATAGATAGTATTCGTGTGTTCAATTAAACCATCAGCCCGACTAAATCTAATAGGTATCGAGGATTTTTCATAATCACCTTTTTGAGGAACAGGCTGTAGCACAGTCACCACATTAATATTAAATGTATTTTTAATCGCCTCCCTCAGCTGTATATTAAAATTAAACCTTTTCAAAATTGCGCTAATTTGTTCATTACTTATTTCGAATTCACGATATTCTTGCTCTTTCAATACAAGAAATTTCAACAACTCTGACTGTTCAACGATACCGCGAGCCGCGAACAAAAACGAGTTGTAAAAGTAAGAGCCTTCTACTCTTCTCTGGATACCATCGGAAGCCATAGTTTTATCTGGAAATTGAAAGTTAGCCACATCATTAAGTCCATCTATAAAAACTACTAGCCCAGGGGGATTATATATTTTTAACAATTCTAAAAGACGATAATTCTCCTGTGTCGAATAATATGATGCTGCACCAAAATTATGAACTATTTTGTCATCGTAAAAGTCTGACAAGTAAGCTGAAATCGTTTCAGAATCGGCCACGCTGTAACCAAACGTAGTTGATCCACCAATTACCCAGATTTCATCCTCGCCGCCGTTTACTTCACATTTATCAATGGGTCTGTAATGACACCTATTTCCACTCGACATTACCGTTACAAAAGGAGTGTATCTTGGACGTTCAACATACTCTACAAAAGGTACATACATTTGGCCAAAACCCTGCGCTTCAAACATCTCGTATGCTTGGTCTACCCGGTCACCATAAATAGCCCTCATCAATTCCGGATCATTTTGAATTATATCTTTCGTATATACGGTACGAAAAATTATCTCAATCACAACAAACAGAAGAATCGTAATTAATGAAACAACGCTTGTACTCTTAATCCAACTCATAATGTTCCTCGTAATTCTCTTTAAGCGCTTCGTCTTGCTGTTCTTTGTGGGGCACGTAATTGCCAACAGCCAACACATCCATCTCAGTTCCCATGAAACACTTGAATGCATCAGCTGGTGTGCAAATAATGGGTTCACCACGTCCATTAAAGGAGGTATTTACGACAAGTGGACAACCAGTCTTTTCTTTAAACTTCGATATAACAGCGTGGTAAAGCGGATTAGTATCGTTATGCATCATCAAATTTAATCATATAATCACTTTTATACATCGTTTGTCCCATTTATTTGCAAACTTTGTAATTACATTATACATTTCCCGTTAGCCCCTAGAAAAACATATGTCCAATTGATCCAAGCATTTAACCTTTATAAGTTGACATAATTCCTTGAGCTGCATCTTCAATAACAATTAAATTATATCGATTAGCAATATTCATGATAGCATCCATATTACAAGCCTTACCAGCATAATGAACTGAAACAATAGCGCGTGTTTTAGAGGTAATCACATCCTCTATGAGCATTTCATTAATGTTTAGCGAAGAGGGGTGAATATCTACAAAAACTGGAACACCTCCACGCAAAACAAAAGCATTTTCTGAAGAGCCAAAGGTAAATGAAGGCATAATAATCTCATCTCCGGGTTGGATGTCTGCCAATATTGCTGCCATTTCAAGAGCGGCTGTAGAAGAATGAGTTAAAAGGGCTTTTTGAGTACCTAAATGATCTTCTAACCACTTTTGACAAAGCCTAGAAAATAGACCATCACCTGACAAAATTCCAACAGCATGGGCTTGGCTTATATATTTAAGCTATCTACTAGTCATATAGGGCTTATTGAATGGTATATTTAATTCACTCATCTAAAATTATATATTTCAGTTAATAAAATTAACATCAAGAATTCTAATTACTCATTATTTTCTTCATTCCTAACAAGCAATGAAAGATACTTAAAATAATCATTTTTAACATTATTAGCAACATACTTATTAAGCTGCTCACTTGAAATCCAACCATTTGCCCATGCAATCTCTTCAAGACAAGCAATTTTGATGCCCTGGCGTTTTTCCATTATATGAACAAAATGTGAAGCCTCAAGGATTGAAAAATGTGTTCCAGTATCCAGCCATGAAAAACCTCTCCCTAAAAATTGAACACTTAAATCACCATGCTTTAAGTATATCTCATTTATTGAACTTATCTCTAGTTCGCCTCGTGTAGATGGTTTAACTGACTTTGCAATTTCAATAACATCGTTATCATAAAAATACAAGCCAGTAACTGCCAGGTTTGATTTTGGATTATCAGGCTTTTCTTCAATAGAAATTGCTTTCCCATTAGAATCGACTTCAATAACGCCAAAATCTTTCGGATTAGCAACTTGGTAGGAAAAAATTTTGCAACCAGTTGAAAGTGATGCTGAATCTTTCAATACTGGACTAAAGCCTTGGCCATAGAATATATTATCACCTAGAATTAAACATACATTATCTTGTCCAATAAATTCTTCACCTATAATAAATGCTTGCGCTACACCATCTGGAGAAGGCTGCTCAGCATAACTAAGTCTTACTCCAAAATTTTCACCAGTACCAAGTACGTTTTGAAATAGAGGTAAATCTTGTGGGGTAGAAATAATCAATATATCTTGAATTCCAGCTAGCATAAGGACAGATAAAGGATAATAAATCATGGGCTTATCATAAACTGGCAAAAGATGCTTACTAATAGCCATTGTGAGAGGATACAAGCGAGTCCCATAGCCTCCAGCAAGAATAATACCTTTCATCTCTTCTACCCTATAAAAATTAAATTATCTAGCACCTAAACGCTCATACTTTTATTCACCATTCAAAATCCTTCTAGTCCATTTTTTATTCTCTAAATACCATTGGATTGTTTTTTTTAATCCAGTTTCAAAAGTGTCTTTTGGAGACCAGCCTAAATCCAACTTGATCTTACTAGAATCTATTGCATATCTTTTATCATGTCCTGGCCTATCAGCCACAAACTTTATTAACTCATTATAATTTACTACGCTACGCTGAGATTTAGGAATAAGTTTATCTAAAATAGTGCAAATACATGTAACAACCTCAATATTGGTTTTTTCGTTGAAGCCACCAATATTATAGGTTTCACCTAAAATTCCTTTTTCCATAACAGTTAATAATGCACTAGCATGGTCCTCAACATAAAGCCAATCTCTTATTTGTTTTCCATCACCATAGATAGGAAGTGTTTTTTCGTCAAGCGCATTCATTACAATTAAAGGAATAAGCTTTTCAGGAAACTGATAGGGACCATAATTATTGGAACAGTTTGTTATTAAAACAGGTAACCCATAAGTAACATGCCAAGATCTCACTAAAAAATCAGAAGATGCTTTGGAGGCAGAGTAAGGCGAGTTAGGATTATAAGATGTCAATTCAGTAAATAGCCCAGTACTGCCTAGACTACCGTATACCTCATCAGTAGAAATATGCTGAAAACAAAATAGATTTTTTTCCCTATTATTTAGTTCTAACCAATATTTTCGAGCAACCTCAAGTAATATATAAGTTCCAACGATATTGGTATTTACAAACTCTGAAGGATCAACAATAGATCGATCAACATGGCTTTCAGCCGCTAAGTGCATTATTTTATTAGGCCTATACTTAATAAATACTTTTTTTAGCTCTTCCTGATTACATATATCAACGCATTCAAATGAATAATGCTTACTATTTTCTATATCTCTTAATGACTCTAAATTCCCTGAATAAGTTAATTTATCAACATTAATTATTTGATGACTAGTATTATTAAGTATAAATCGAATAGCATTAGAGCCAATAAACCCAGCACCTCCTGTTATCAATATTTTCATAATTATTACTTATCAAATTTAGTGACTTTTTATATCGAAAAAAATACTAGAAAAATAGAAGGCCTTGTATCGTTCATCAAAATCTTATAATCACTATATCCTAATTTATTGAATGAGATATTTAGTTCACTCATTTAAACTTCTCTGATTACATTCCCTTGCTGATTATAAATATACCTAGAAGAATCAATACAATTCCGCAAATTTTATATATGCCAATATTTTCACCAAAAAAAATAATTGGGAGTTAAATATTAGACAAACTACCACTGTATTGTACAAACATATTTGTACAAAAAAAAGTCTTTGAAATCTAATTTTACCATTAATATTATTGATGTTCAGCAAATGAACAAACCATAGTTATCAACATCTAATCTAAACAAATATGATAAACTTTCTCACACAAGCAATTCTTCCAACACATCTTAAATTAGCAGTAAACAATGAATAATGATAGGTTATTATGGAAGTTAAAATAGAGGCGTATTGAATGGAATTTAAAGGTGATTATATTAAGTGGAAGAATTGGCAAGAAGGGTTTGGAAATTTTGGGCCTGGAGCTTCATTTTATTTTGATAGAATTTTCAATAAACCTAACAATTTAGATATTCTCGAAGTAGGGTTTGGTAATGGAGAGTTGCTAACATACTTGAATAAGAAAAATCGAGTTATAGGAGTCGAGCTAAACGAACAGTTGGTGAAACATGCAAATGCACAAGGAATAAAATCTTTTAATTCCTATAATAAAGTTCATAATTTTTTCGATATTATTATTGCTTTTGACGTATGTGAACATATGGATTATTCTGAGTTGTTAGTTTTTTTTGAATGGCTATCTAATCATTTAAACAAAAATGGCGTGGTTTATTTAAGATTCCCAGAAGGTGGCTCACCATTTGGCCTATTAAATCAAAATGGTGACTTTACACATAAAACATCCATTACACAAGAAAAGATTCGCGCACTTTGTGAGAGTAGTGGTCTAATTATTCAGAGATATTTTGATGATGACTTAATACCTTCAAATAAGTTAAGTAGATTTGGTTTAATTGGAAAGCTAATTATTTTATCAATGCAAATTTATTCCAAGGTATTTAAAACAACCTTAAAAATTATTTTTTACCCTTTATTTAGGAAACTTAATCTTGCCACAAACAGTATTGTTATGATAAAAAATAAATTGCCAAGTGAAAGTAGGCTCCCACCTCCTATACCTTAAGAGTCAAATTAAATAACTAAGACAGCTTCGGATATCCTTTTCATGCATAATTAGTCTCTTATAGCGAGATTGCATAAAATAATATTAGAATGACATATTATTGTTTTTTGAGAATTCTAATTATCTAAAATTTAGAGAAAAATACAATGACCATATTGAAAAATTCCCATCAGTTAATTGTGATGAAGCTGATATAGCCTAGTGAATTTATTATGAAAAAGATACTTAAGTTTACCGAGCCATCTTTCATAGGCAATGAAGAAGAGTACATTCTTCAGGTTTTAAAGGGGTTACGATTGTCAGGTGACGGGTATTTTACAAATAAATGCCACGATTGGTTTAGAGAAAATACAGTGGTTAAAAAACCACTCTTAACTACATCATGTACGCATGCCTTAGAGATGATCGCAATGCTTATCAATATTGAAGACGGGGATGAGGTTATTATGCCTTCTTTTACTTTTACAAGCACAGCCAATGCTTTTGTATTAAGAGGTGCGAAAATTGTATTTGTTGATATTCGACCGGATACTATGAATATTGATGAGAATAAAATAGAAAATGCAATTACCAGTAAGACAAAAGCTATCGTCCCTGTCCACTATGCTGGTGTTGTCTGTGAAATGGATAAAATTATTAGTATAGCAAGGAAATACAATTTATTTGTTATAGAAGACGCTGCTCATGCATTAGCATCAACCTACAAAGAAAGGTTTTCTGGGACTATTGGTGATTTTGGTGTTTATAGTTTTCATGATACAAAAAACATAACATCAGGTGAAGGCGGGCTCTTGTTAGTAAATAATGAGAAATTTAATCAGAGATCTGAGGTAATTAGAGAAAAAGGCACTAATAGAGGTCAATTTTTTAGAGGTGAGGTTGAAAAATATGAGTGGAAAGATATAGGTAGTAGTTATTTGCCAAGTGAATTGAATGCAGCGATACTTTTTGCCCAGTTAGAAAAAATAGAAGAATTACAAGAAATAAGATATTCTTTGTATGAGAGATATTACAAAGAATTGAAAAATCTAACCAATAAAGTTGAATTGCCAAATGTCACTAGCAGAGATGATCATAATGCTCATATGTTTTATATAAAGTGTAAAGATCTCGAAGAAAGGACTAATTTAATAGGTTTTCTAAAAGAAGATGGCATCTATGCGGCATTTCACTATATTCCATTACACACTTCGACAGCAGGAAAGATTTTTGGTAGATTTGATGGTTTGGATGAATACACTACTATTGAGAGTGAGAGAATATTAAGATTGCCATTCCACGCAAATATGCTTGATGATGACGTACTTAGGGTAGTATCTAAAGTAAAAGAGTTTTATGGCTAAAAAAATAGCAATATTGCAGTCAAGCTACATACCGTGGAAAGGATATTTTGACATAATTAATATGGCTGACGTACTTGTACTGTTTGATGATATGCAATACACAAAAAGAGATTGGAGAAACAGAAATATAATACAAACACAACAGGGATTGCAATGGCTGACAATTCCAGTAATCGTAAAGGGTAAGTATCTACAAAAGATTCGAGAAACGAAGGTGGCTGATATTGAATGGAATAAGCAACATTGGATAAGAATTAAACAAAGTTATTCAAAATCGAAATATTTTAAAAACTATAGCGATATTTTTGAAGACATCTATATGAATTTTGATGAAAAATATTTGAGTATGATTAACTATAAATTAATAGTAACAATAAATAATATTCTTGGCATTAGAACAAAGATACGCTGGTCAGATGAATTTAATTTAGATTGTAACAACCAAACTGAACAAATAATAGGAATTTGTAAAGAATGTAATGCAGATATTTATATTAGTGGTCCAGCTGCAAAAGATTATTTTGATGAAGGGCTAGCCGAGAAATCAAATATCCAGGTCAATTGGATGGGTTATACTAACTATAAAGAATATAAGCAACTATTTACCCCTTTTTCTCATCAAGTTACTATCTTGGATTTAATATTTAATGAAGGGCCAAATACAAAAAAATATCTAAAGAGTTTTTGAAAGTAATTATGAATAAACTAAAATTTGGATTTCAAAAACATTTAAACAAAACATTTCCATCTCAAGTAACAGTAGATTTAACGCAATTTTGTAATTTAGCGTGTATACATTGTCCCCATCCTGAGTTTAAAAAATCTAATGCATATAGTGAGGCGCATTTAGATTTAAACTTACATAAAAAACTTATCGATGAAGTGGCAAGTGATGGATATGGAATATGCCAATATATAAGATACACTGCAAATGGAGAGCCTTTGCTACATCCCAAATTTGATGAGATGATAAAGTATGCAGGCATACATTCTAAAACAAAAATAAATGTAACAACTAACGGTGTGCTTCTTACAGAGAGAAGGTCTAAGCTTATGTTAGATGCAGGTGTAAACGTATTTGATATAAGTTTAGATGCTTATTATGAAGAAACTTATGAAAAAATTAGGCCTGCATCTAATAGGAACATTAAAGGCAATTTTATAAAAATTCGACAAAATATTTTAAATCTCATAGATCTTATTAAAAATGAAAAATATAATTCAAAAATAGTTGTAAGCTTTGTTGAGCAGCCGTTAAATACAAATGAAACTAAACTTTTTGAGAATTATTGGAATGAGGCTGGTGTTAGCTTTGTTGTGATTAGAAGGTTGCATTCAGCAGCTGGAGCAAAGGATGATGTAAAGAAAATGATGGAGATTGATCTCAAAGGTGTAGTTAGGAAGCCTTGTTTGTATCCTTGGGAAAGATTAGTGCTTACACCTGAGGGAGACCTTAGCTTTTGTCCAGCGGCATGGACCGGAGAATCCCATTTTGCAAAATTTAAAGATGCAACAATTAGTGAGGCCTGGCAAGGCGACTTTATGAATAGCCTCAGGAAGGCTCATTTAGATAATAATTATGATTGTTTTGGGTTCTGTGAGCAATGTCCTGATTGGGTTTATACTAAATGGCCAGAGGAGTATGGAGTGAATTATTCTGACATGATGTCAAAAATAGTTCCTATTGACTTATTATGAGAAAAATTTCTATCATAGTGCCCATATATCAAAATGCATTAAATATAAATAAATGCATTGAGTCTTTAGTCAAATTAAATAAAAAACTTAATCAATTAGGCTACAAATTAGAGATTATTTTAGTAGAAGACGGCTCTATTGATAATTCATATACACTCTTAAGAGAATATTTGAATATTGAAGATTTAGCAATAGTGAAATTAACTAGAAATTTTGGACAAATTCCTGCAATTCAGGCAGGATTAAAATATGCAAAAGGGGTGTATATAGGTATTATTTCTGCAGATTTACAGGATCCGCCAGATCTTTTTTTAAAAATGGTACCAATCTTAGAAAGCGGCACTAAACTTGTTATTGCAGAAAGAAAATCAAGGGATGAAGGTTATTTTCAAAGAATTATGTCAAAAAAATATTGGTGGTTGATTAAGAAATTTAGCATGAAAGACTTTCCTGCTGGAGGGTTTGATTTTTGTATGTTTGACGAACAGGTTGCAAAAGAAATAGACGGTATCAACGAAAAAAATACTAATATATTTCCCCTTATATATTGGTTGGGCTTTAAACCCAAGGTGATCAAGTATTCAAGAAAGCAAAGAGATGAAGGCGTGTCAACCTGGACCTTTTTCAATAAAGTAAAACTTACTATTGACACAATCATAGGTTTTACTTATATACCAACAAGAATTATATCAATAAGTGCAATTCTAACGTCTATTTTTGCTTTCTTGTATTTCTTGTATATTTTAATTATGTGGTATTTTGGTTATGGAAATTCACCAGATGGTTGGACTACAATTGTATTATTAATTTTGGTCGTCGGTGGGATGATATTATTTTCTCTAGGGATTCTTGGTGAATATTTGTTAAGAATATTAGACGAAGTTAGAAATAGACCAAATTTTGTTATAGATGAAGTAATAAGGAAAAAGCCATCAGAATAAAATGAAATTCATATCAAATCATTTTTACATATTCTTGTCGATATTGTTTGCGGTGACGAGTCAATTAATTATAAAGTGGAAAATGTCAGCTTTTGAGTTTAATGACTACGTCACAATGCAGGACAAGATTACATTAGCGCTTTCTATGCTTGCTAATCCATATATAGTACTATCTCTAGTCTTGACACTATTTTCGGGCCTTAGCTGGATGATAGCAATGACAAAATTCGAGATAAGTTATGCCTATCCATTTACAGTGCTTAGTCTTGTTTTTGTAACTATTTTTTCAGTACAAATTTTTGGAGAGACTGTAAGTTTTGCAAGAATCCTTGGGATTTTGCTTGTTATTTTTGGGATATTTATAATCAGTCAAAGTACGTAATGTCTTTTAATTTAGTTGGAAAATTTGTTGTGGAGAATAAGCTTACATTGTTATCTTCAATAGCAAGTGTCTTAATAATGTTCCCACTATGGTTATCTGCCGATAGCGCTATACTGGGCGACGAAAACATTATGTTTCAAAGGTATGAGGCGTTTCGTCAAACAATTGTTAACTATAACCAATGGCCTGGCCTAAACCCTTGGAATGCTGGAGGACAACCACTAGAGGGATATCCAAATGTGTTTGCATTCTCAATAAAGAGTATCTTGGTTTTGATATTTGGCACACAGTTGGGAATTGGAATTTCAATAATATTATATATATTTATTGGCTATATAGGCTCATGGTTATTGGCATCAATATTTTGGAAGAACGAAGTTGTAAAGAATATTTTTGCAATTCTAGTTGTTTTTAACGAGCCATTGTTTTTCCACTTAAGTGCAGGACACATTATCTTTTATGTGTACTATCTAATGCCTTTAATATTGTATTTTTCTCTTAGGGCACTAGATGATAGTTGGTCTGGACTGAAAGCAGGCGTGGTTTTTGGCCTTGCATTTATTGATACGTCAGTATATTTATTACAATATTTGTCAGTTATATTAATGTTATTATATTTTTGGCTTGTTATTAAAAGTGACACTAATGGAAGAAAGATGATGTTTCGATGGCTGGTCTTATTTGTCTGTGCTGTACTAACAATTGCCTCTTATCATACAATTACTATATATCAAGTTATAAGTGAATTTCCTAGAATATCAAATTTAGTTTTTCATTATTCATGGGCTGATATATTTAGCTCTTACTTTTATCCATTCACCGAAATTGAACACGCTTTTTCACTTCCTTCAGGAGTGCCTCAATTGTCCTGTGTGACTTCAACACATGAAGTCTCGGCTTATTTAGGCGTTATAGCTTTTTCATTAGTAGTTATAAGCTTAAAAGATGGGGTTAAATGGTGGCATTCTTTAATATTATTTCTGTTTTTTTTAGGCATTGGAAATGATACTATTTTTCATCCAATGTATTGGTTGCAAAAACTGCCATCATTCTCTTCTCATTTATGCTTTTCAAGAATCAGAATTATAACGCACCTGTTTTTGCCTATTGCAATAGTGGCAGGGTTATGGGTGCTGTGGTCTAAACTTCACCTAAATAAATATGGAAAAATTGTTGTCATTGTTATTGGTGCATTCTTAATTTTAGAAAGATTGATTGTTGGCTTTCAAATAGTCAAAGATATACATATCAGTGAAAGTGCTGATCCATTTTATAGTAGCCATCTTAAGTACGTTAATAAAGATAATCGTTTTATAAATGTAAGTTTTATCCCGCCATTCGAAGCCACACAACTCAATATAGGAATATTAAGAGGTTGGGGAGATTCTCATCTTCCCTTGAATAATATTAATGTCGTTGGTGGTCCAATAGGAGTAGATGAAAATGGTTATATTGCTGAATTTCATCAAAATGGTGTAAGTGTAGAGCCAGATTACTGGAGCCCAAATAAAATAAAATTCTCTAATCTAAATACGGAAATTCCGCTCATATTAAATATGAACCCAGGAAGCCCTTGGCGTAGCAATGGTGTGCAATTATTTCCAGATTATAAGATTGTTGAGGTGAATAAAAAGTTTGAAGTAATGCCTAATAAAAATGGAGTTATCTTTCTTTCATATGAGTATCCAGGTAGAAAATTTGGAATAGCAGTAACTGTACTTTTTTTTATTTTATCTATTTTTATTATTGTCTACTATAGAAGGAGGACTATAAATCAACAAAAAGAATTTGGTTAAACTAGAGATAATCAACAGCAGTTTCGGCCATAAATTTATTTCTATCAATTCTTGTTTTAAAAACCCATATACAAATTGTATCTTTACTATGATAAATCGCTTTTAATTCATCATCAACATCACATATTTCCTGAGGAATTTCTGTTTTGATACAAATCATAATTTTATATAAGTCATTGATTTTAATATACTTTTAAGGTTATTCCCACTCTATTGTCGCAGGAGGTTTTCCTGAAATGTCATATACAACCCTAGAGACTCGTGAAATTTCATTCATGATTCGATTAGAGGCGTGGTCTAAGAAGTCATATGGAAGTCTTGCCCAGCGTGCGGTCATAAAGTCAATCGTCTCAACAGCGCGAAGCGCTATGACATAATCGTATCTTCTTTCATCACCCGTAACGCCTACTGATT
>Ga0075444_10002016_pt1 | contig 12393 bp, 12 predicted proteins | sample CoawatmetaG01DNA_FD_76836 | JGI IMG/M metagenome (GOLD analysis project Ga0075444, IMG submission 76836) | Marine microbial communities from the West Antarctic Peninsula - Coastal water metaG017-DNA | ecosystem: Environmental > Aquatic > Marine > Coastal | place: Atlantic Ocean: West Antarctic... | reverse complement strand
CCATAAAACTTACTCACCGATTTATTTTAAGATTACCGTAAGTTGTGAAGATAAGTAAAGTTTGTTCAATTGTTGAACGCGAACCAATATAAATGATAGAATAGGTTTTTTTCACGATTTTTTTTGCAAATACACTTGCAAGATATGGCGGTAGCGTGCCTAAATTTTTTTTCCTATACTAAATGAATAGCCAAGATATACGCCTTGATCTACTTCGTAAGCTAGAGTCAAACCCTCAGTTAACCCAAAGAGAGCTCTCTATTGAGATGGGTGTGAGCCTGGGCAAGGTAAACTACTGTATAAAAAAACTGACTGAGAAGGGGTGGGTAAAACTAACAAACTTCAGTCATAATCAAAATAAAATGGGCTATGCGTACCTCCTTACCCCTAGCGGAATCGAAGAGAAGTCAAGGCTAACTTTTTCCTTTCTTAAAAGAAAAATTGTTGAATATGAAATACTCAAAAAAGAGATTAATGAGTTACAACTTGAATCTGAAGAAATAGCTAATCAAAAATGATATTTACTGAATTATTGATTGTGGATCTTAAATGAAAATAGCTATTGTCGGTATCGGCTATGTCGGCCTTTCCAGCGCCATGCTTTTGTCTCAAAACCATGAAGTTGTTGCCCTTGATATCATCCCTGAGAAGATTGAACAACTTAATAATAAAATCTCTCCCATTGCGGATAAAGAAATTGAAGATTTCTTAGCTAATAAAGACCTTAACTTTACAGCTACCCTAGATAAAGAACTGGCCTATAAAGATGCTGATTTTGTCATCATTGCCACACCCACTGATTACGACACTACTAATAACTACTTTGATACTTCAACCGTAGAAGTAGTTATACAAGATGTTATCAATATTAATCCTCAGGCTACAATGATCATTAAGTCAACCGTACCGGTTGGCTATACTCAAAGCATTAAAGACAAGTTTAATACGGATAACATCATCTTCTCACCAGAGTTCTTAAGAGAGGGTTCAGCTCTTCATGACAATCTATACCCATCACGCATTATTGTCGGTGAGATATCAGATAGAGCTAAGCAATTTGCAGACCTTCTAGTAGAAGGCGCTATCAAAGAAGATATTGATGTTCTATTTACAGGCTCTACTGAAGCAGAGGCAGTTAAACTTTTTAGCAACACTTACCTTGCTATGAGAGTCTCATACTTTAATGAGCTAGACTCATATGCAGAAGCACATAACTTAAACTCTAAACAAATCATTGAAGGCGTGTGTCTTGACCCAAGAATTGGATCACATTACAACAACCCATCATTTGGTTATGGTGGTTATTGCTTGCCTAAAGACACCAAGCAACTTAAAGCTAACTATAAAGATGTGCCCAATGCGTTAATCAGTGCGATTGTTGATGCCAACTCTACCAGAAAGGATTTTATTGCTGATCAAATCCTCAAACAGCTATTTACCATTAACAATAAACCATCAACTGGTGTGGTGGGCGTCTATCGCCTGATTATGAAAAGTGGCTCGGATAACTTTAGAGCGTCTTCCATTCAAGGTATTATGAAGCGCATTAAAGCTAAAGGCATTGAAGTAATCATTTATGAACCAGCACTTGAGTCAGATGATTTTTTCAATTCAACAGTTATTAAAAACTTAGACGAGTTTAAGAAACTTTCAGGCGTTATAGTTGCCAATCGTATGGTTGGTGAGCTCAACGATGTAAAAGATAAAATTTATACAAGAGACTTATTTAATAGTGATTAGCGCATCTAACAAATGAAAAAAATAATAAGTTAGAGTTCAATAAACAAATTAATAAGAATTAATCAAAAAATATGAAAATTTTAGTAACCGGCAGTGCCGGGTTTATTGGCTCCGCTCTCACAATCAGATTGCTTGACAGAGGTGACAAAGTCGTTGGTATTTAATTACAATGATTACTACGATCCAGCCCTTAAAGAAGCGCGCGGACGATGTTATGGGTAAGTTTGAAGTGTTTTCGGGTGATGTTCGTGACCCGCATGGGGTTAAGGAAGCGATGAAGGACTGTGATGTTGTGTTGCATTCGCCCGATACTTATGTGGATAATACCATCGAAGTTGCTCATAAAATTAATCACTAAGTTATATTAATCAAGGAAATAACGTGGAAAAAACAATCTTAATCATCGGTGGAGCAGGTTACATTGGCCCTGTGCTTACATCTCATTTTCTCGCCGCAGGTTATAAGGTAAATTGCTTGGATCTTCTTCTTTACCAGAACGATATCTGCGTTACACAGTATCTAGGTAATCCAAACTATAGGTTTATCTATGGTGATATGAGTGATTTGAGCGCAATGAATCGCGCTTTGGAGGGGGTCACGGATGTTGTCCTTCTGGCTGGCCTTGTTGGTGATCCGATTACCAAGAAATACCCGGCGGCTTCACATGCTATAAATGATGTGGGAATTTTGAGTTGCATTAATTATCTTAATGGCAAGGGTTTAGATCGTGTCGTATTCGTCTCTACTTGCTCTAATTACGGGCTAATCAAATCGAATGAACTTGCTGATGAAAATTTCCCTTTGAGTCCGCTTTCACTTTATGCGAAATCCAAAGTTGCTGCTGAGCAGTCTCTATTATCTAAAAAAGATGAAGTTGACTATACGCCTACGATTCTACGGTTTGCTACCGCTTTTGGTCTTGCGCCTAGGATGCGTTTTGACCTCACTGTTAATGAGTTCACGCGAGAGTTAGATTCGGGGCGTGAGTTGCTAGTCTTTGATGCACACACATGGCGACCATACTGCCATGTCAGGGATTTTGGCAGACTCATCCAGTTGGTAATTGAAGCGCCCCGTGCCAAAGTTGCATTTGAAGTATTTAACGCGGGCGGAGAGGTTAATAATTTTACTAAACAGGGAATTGTCGACACCATTCTTGCCTTGCTACCTAACTCAAATGTACGTTATCAAGAGCATGGTATGGATCCCAGAAATTATAGAGTTAATTTTGGAAAAGTAAAAAAAATACTTGGTTTTGAGCCTCAATATACTGTCGAATATGGTGTAAAAGAATTGCTTAGTGCAATCCAGGAGCATGTTTTTGATCAGGTTGACACTAGGAAAAATTTTCATGGTAATTATGAAATTGAATACAATGAGCTATGATTAATACACTAGATCAAAATATCGTTGCTGCCATCCACTCGGTTGTTGGTGCAGGCCCAGTTGGCTTGCACGAGCCAACATTTTCTGGCAATGAGTGGCTTTATGTTAAAGAATGTTTAGATTCTACTTTTGTATCGTCCGTTGGCAAATTTGTTGATCGCTTTGAGGATGATTTAGCGGCTTACACTGGTGCAAAGCACGCGGTGGCCGTTGTTAACGGCACAGCAGCACTACACATTGCTTTACTGCTTGCGGGGGTTAAAGCTAATGATGAAGTGCTTGTGCCTGCGCTTACCTTTATTGCGACCGCCAACGCTATTAGTTATTGTGGTGCCACGCCACACTTTGTGGATAGCGAAGACACCACGCTAGGCATAGCAACAGTCAAGCTGCGTGATTATTTGCAAACGCATACCCAGCAGCATAGCGGCCAGTGCGTTAATATCGTCACGGGGCAAGTCATCCGTGCGATGGTGCCTATGCATACTTACGGTCATCCAGTGGATATTAATGGCTTACTTGCAGTGGCACACGATTTTAATATAGTAATGGTTGAAGATGCCGCAGAGTCACTGGGTAGCACCTATCATGGCCAGCACACAGGTACATTTGGTTTAATGGGCACGCTTAGTTTTAACGGCAATAAAACCATTACTACTGGTGGTGGAGGCGCTATTTTAACTAATGATGCCACCATTGCGCGGCGTGCTAAGCATATAACCACCACCGCTAAATTGCCGCACGCTTGGGATTTTATTCATGATGAGATTGGCTATAACTACCGTTTGCCCAACCTTAATGCTGCTTTAGGTTGCGCCCAGCTTGAAAAATTGACAGCCAAGTTAATCGCTAAAAGAACGCTATTTAAGCACTACCAAGCCGCCTTTGCGTCAGTGGAAGGCGTTAAGCTGGTAGCCGAACCCGCACAATGCTTTAGCAATTATTGGCTGCAAACAATCATGCTTAATGCCGATCAAGCGCATCAGCGTGATGCCGTATTGCAAGCCACTAATCAAGCGGGGTTGATGACACGCCCAGTTTGGCGGTTACTACACCAGCTAACACCATTTACTAACAGCCCTCGTATGGATTTATCAACAGCTGTTCAGCTGGCGCAACAATTAATTAATATACCTAGCAGCCCAAGTTTGATATGAAAAAAATAAAAATAGGTTATTTTGCTGATGGGCCATGGTCACATAAAGCCTTGGATAAATTATTTACTGATGATACATTACAGGTTGGATTTGTATGTGCTAGAAATGATAAGCCTGATCCAGTTCTTAAAATAAAGGCAGAAGAAAAACATATAGATTTTATTACGCACCCAAAAATAAACTCTGATGAATTTATTAACAAATTACGTAATTATAACTGCGATCTCTTTGTATCAATGTCATTCAATCAAATTTTTCAGAATCAGGTTTTAAATTTGCCGCCACTAAAAACGATTAATTGTCATGCTGGAAAGTTACCATTTTATCGTGGTCGCAACATTTTAAATTGGGCACTTATTAATGATGAAAAAGAGTTTGGAATAACAGTTCACTTTGTTGATAATGGTATTGATACTGGTGATATTATTAAGCAGGATTGTTATCCTATTACAGATCAGGATGATTATGAAAGTTTGTTGGTTTGCGCCTACGATGGATGTGCAAGTATTCTTTACGAAGCAATCAAATGCCTTCAAAAAAGTAAGGCAAACCCAATTGCACAGAAGATAATTCACCCGTTTGGGTTTTACTGTTCTGCAAGGAGGGAAGGGGACGAGGTAATTGTATGGAATCAAAAATCACGCGATATTTTTAATTTTGTCAGATCAATATGTAAACCAGGTCCAGAGGCCCGAACTTTTTTAGGTGAGGATGAATTAAAAATCAATAAAGTAATTTATTTGCCAGATGCCCCAAATTATAAGGGAATTCCAGGTGCTGTAGTCGGTAGTGAAGACGGTGCTTTTTTTGTAAAAACTTCAGACAGCTACATTAAAGTCACTCAATGGAGTGGCGTTAACCCGCGCATTGGAGATCGTCTAAAATGAGCATTCTCATCATCGCCGAAGCCGGCGTAAACCATAATGGTGACCTTGCCTTAGCCAAGCAATTGATAGACGTAGCAGTTGATTCTGGTGCTGATTTGGTTAAGTTTCAAACTTTTAGCGCTGACCGTTTAGCCACTCGGCAAGCTAAAAAAGCAGATTACCAAATTGTAACCACAGGTAACGCAGAAACTCAACACCAAATGTTAAGCCGATTAGAACTCAGTGTAAGCATGCACCATGAGCTTATTGCATACTGTGCCATGCGTAATATTGGATTTTTCTCTACGGGATTTGATATTGAAAGTGTTAATTTTTTAATGAGCCTAGGTATAAATCATTTTAAAATACCCTCTGGTGAAATAACCAATCTGCCTTACTTGCGCCATATTGGCCAATTTAGTAAATCCGTTATCCTATCAACTGGCATGGCAACGATGGGTGATATAGAGGCAGCTATTGACGAGCTAGAACAAGCTGGCACACCACGGCCACTTATTACAGTATTGCATTGCACTACCGAGTATCCCACACCTATGGCAGAGGTTAATTTGTGTGCTATGCAAAGTATACAAGCGGCTTTTGGCGTTGCGGTGGGTTATTCTGACCATACTGCTGGCATAGAAGTCTCCATTGCCGCTGTAGCTTTGGGTGCAACTGTCATTGAAAAGCACTTTACATTAGATAGAAACTTGCCAGGTCCAGATCACAAAGCTAGCTTAGAACCCGATGAGCTTAAAGCTATGGTGTCGGCTATTCGTAATATAGAGATAGCATTGGGTGATGGTATTAAGCGCCTCACTCCAAGTGAGGCACGTATCAAACCTGTGGCAAGAAAGTCGATGGTGGCGAGCAAAGCCATTAAAGCCGGTGAAAGATTGAGCACTGAAAACATTACCACCAAACGCCCTGGCACTGGCATATCACCTATGCGATGGGATGAGGTTATGGGACGCGAAGCGGTGCGAGATTTTGCGGCAGATGAGATAATTGAATTATGAATCGAAAAATTTGTGTTATTACAGGCACCCGTGCCGATTATGGTTTGTTGCGCTGGGTGATGCAAGGCATTAAAGACGATGCCGATTTAAACCTACAAATTATAGCCACTGGTATGCACCTGTCACCTGAGTTTGGCCTTACCTATAAGGCTATAGAGGCGGATGGTTTTGACATTGACCGCAAGGTTGAAATACTCACCAGTTCTGATACGCCAGTTGGTATTGCTAAATCAATGGGCTTAGGTATGATTGGTTTTGCTGATGCCTTAAACGAACTGAACCCCGATTTAATTGTTGTCTTGGGTGATAGGTTTGAGATTTTTTCAGCAGTAGCAACCGCACTGGTGTCACTCATACCGGTGGCGCACTTGCACGGTGGTGAGACTACTGAGGGTGCTTTTGACGAAGCTTTTCGGCATTCAATTACTAAAATGTCGCATTTCCACTTTGTGGCAGCAGACGAATATAAACAGCGTGTGATTCAACTAGGTGAACAACCAGAGCATGTGTTTTTAGTGGGTGGGCTGGGTATTGATAACATTAAAAGGCTACAGTTGCTTGACCGCAATGTACTAGAAGCTGATTTGGGTTTTACATTCGGCAAAAAAAACCTGCTCATCACCTTTCACCCAGTTACGCTAGAAACTGCCAGTGCAGTAACGCAAATGCAAGAGTTATTAGCAGCTTTGGCCAAATTAGAAAATACACAACTTATTTTCACCATGCCCAATGCTGATACTGATGGTAGAGCGTTAATTAAAATGGTGGAGCAATTTGCATCACAACATGCCAACGCCCATGCGTTTACATCACTTGGGCAATTGCGTTACTTGTCATGCTTAGCCCAAGTAGATGGTGTAGTGGGCAATTCATCTAGTGGATTAGCCGAAGTGCCTAGCTTTAAAAAAAGTACAATTAACATTGGAGATCGTCAGCGCGGGCGGTTGCAAGCCTCCAGTGTTATTAACTGCGAGCCTAATCAGAAAAGTATATCTGATGCGATTAAAATTCTGTATTCACCCAGATTTCAAGTGGGTTTAAGCCAAGTATGCAATCCTTATGGTGAGGGTGGTGCTAGTGAAAAAGTAGTGAATACATTAAAAAATATTAATATAAAAAACATTCTTAAGAAAGTTTTTTATGATCTATGTGATATGGATTTCAAGCATAATTTGAAGTAAATTAATCAACTTATTGGATAAACGATGAATGCAGTATATTTAGGGAAAAAATTAGCTAATCAAAAGGCTAGCTATATACAAAATATCCCTCGCCCAAAAGGGGATGCTTTTGTAACTTATGAAGATTTAATTATTGGTAAAAAAGAAGGGGAATGGATTGCTTACGATAGAGTTTGCAACCATGATGGAGGCACTCTAAATTTAGATAAAAATAAACAAACAGCAACTTGTCCTATGCATAAATGGACACTTAAATTGGAGGAGGGTAAGTACGAAAACAACTGCCCAAAGAAACCTTTAGAAGTAATGGACTATGGAGCTCATCTCGAAATTAAAAGATTTTTTTATGAGTTTGATGATATAGATACTAGCGAATTAATTGATAAAAAAATCGATCTGAACTTTAACGCTCATGCATCTATTACAATTACTATTGATGATATTAAGTTAACTTCTGATCCATGGTATATGGGATCTTGTTTTGCTACAGGTTGGTGGCATGTTAGTCCACCAAGTGAAGAATCCATTGAGAGGTTAACCAGTAGCGACTTCATTTATATTAGCCATAATCATTCTGACCATCTACATATTCCAACACTTGAGAGATTTGTAGCAAAAGATACGCCAATTATAGTTCCGAACTTCGAATCAAGATCTGTTGAATCAATTTTAACAAGATTAGGTTACAAAAATTTAATAATTGTAGATTTTTTGAAAGAGTTAGATATACGAACTCCCAAAGGAAAGTTTAGAATAGTAATTGTGAAATCAGGCGATGAGCGGGATGATAGCTCCCTATTGATTGTAACAAAAGGGAATAAAGTCTTTCTCGGGGTAGATACAAATATGCCTAACGACTGGATACTGCCAGGCATTGATATCCTCTACACCGCCTTTGCTGGAGGCTCAAGTGGTTTTCCCTCAAGGATAGACAATTTTTCATTGGAAAGGAAAAAAGAGATTATACGACGTAACAGATTGTTATTTTTAAGTACGCATGTAAGGAAACTGGTAACCGTTACAAAACCTAAATATGTGGTTCCATATGCAGGTTATTTTACTGAATCATATCGTGACAATGATGTAAAACTAATCAATCAAAAGAACACTCCCGATGAAGTTATTGATTATGTTGAAAATTTATTTCCAGGAGTTAAGGGCATAAACCCGTTACAAAATCCACATGTAAGTTTACATGGGAATAAATTTATAGTTGATGATAAAAATGAATCTCCTTCTTATTTTGTGGATGAGAAATATATAGAGGATGATGTGAAACTTTTCACTGTCGAAAAGTGTATAACAGATGAATTTTTAATTAACGTAGGCATTCAATATTTGAAGTCTGGTTTTTATGATGATTTATCAGTTGTTTTTTTACCATCTAACGATGATATTTCTTCCCCAGTAAGTAAGGCGCTTGTAGTTGATTTTTCGAATAAAAATAGGTCTTACAAATTAATCGAATGTAGGGATATTGGGAATGAAGAAATTGTAAAATCTATTGAAAACTCATCTAATAATATTGAAATATTAAGATTACGAGCCGATAGTTTTATTGGAGTTTTGGAAAATGGATTGCCATTAGAAGACTTATCTATTGGATTTCAAGCCAAGATGTTTCGCTATCCGAATGTATACAACTTCGATTTTTGGAATCATTTTACAACTATAGAGTTTATAAAAACATCATAATTTTTGATGTGCTCAAATGGTTTCGTATTTTATCATTCCAATCAATCAAACATCAAAATTTTATTTTGAGTTCGAAAACATTGTTAAGAAAGTTTTTTATGATTTGCCTAATTGTCAATCTGGGACATAATAAATGAATACGACTGAAGAAATCTGGCGTCAAGCTATCCTCCAGGAAAGTTCTACAATAGGGCAGGCAATTCTCAACCTTGACCAAGTCGCAATTAAGATTGTATTGGTGGTGGATAAAGCCAATAGCCTGATAGGTGCTATCTCAGATGGTGATATACGACGTGGTTTACTTAGGGGCTTGGATCTTAATAGTTCTATTGAGAGTGTTATTCATCACAACGCTCTAGTGGTACCGCCAGAGATGTCTCGCGATCTGGTGATGCAGTTGATGGTAGCCAATAAAGTCCAGCAGATTCCTGTGGTGGATGACCAGCAACAGCTCGTTGGCCTGCATCTGTGGGATGAAATCACCACATCAGCCATCCGGCCTAACTCGATGGTGATTATGGCAGGGGGCAAGGGTACGCGCTTACTTCCACATACACAAAACTGCCCTAAGCCAATGGTGTTAGTGGCTGGTAAGCCTATGCTAGAGCACATTATAGAGCGTGGAAAACTAGAAGGTTTTAATCACTTTGTACTGGCTATTCATCATTTAGGTCATGTTATAGAAGCCCATTTTGGCGATGGTGAGCAGCTAGGCGTAAAGATTGATTACTTACGTGAACAGTCGCCACTTGGTACTGCTGGTGCATTGGGTTTGCTAAATCCTAGGCCAGATACCCCCTTTGTGGTTACTAATGGTGATGTCATTACCGATATACGTTATGGCGAATTATTGGATTTCCATAATCGCTACCAAGCAAGCGCCACAATGGCAGTACGAATACACGAATGGCAGCATCCATTCGGCGTAGTGCAAATACAAGGCGTTAAAATTGTGGGCTTTGAAGAAAAACCAGTAGCACGTAGTCATATTAATGCTGGTGTTTATGTATTATCACCAGAGGTTTTAAGTGAACTAATAGCAGAAAGGCCGTGCGATATGCCTACGCTGTTTGAGCGACTGCAAGCAAAAGCGAAACGTACTGTTGCGTACCCAATGCATGAGCCATGGCTGGATGTGGGTCGTCCTGATGACTTAGCTAGGGCTCAAGCAACTATGCTAAAGGACGTGACGTGAGAATTTTAGCTTTAATCACTGCTCGTGGCGGCTCTAAAAGACTTCCAGGCAAAAATATTAAACTATTAGGTGGCAAGCCTTTAATTGTATGGAGTATCGACATTGTCAAAAATATCGCCGATATATGCGATATTTTAGTTACAACAGATGATGTGAGCATTGCAGACGTTGCACTCAATGCTGGAGCGTTAGTTCCTTGGCTACGTCCTGCAGACTTGTCCAACGACACAGCATCTTCCGTAGATGTTGTGTTGCATGCGCTTAATTGGTATGAGCGTAAGCATGGCAAGGTTGACGGGCTGTTATTATTACAGCCCACATCTCCATTTCGCACCCGTGAAACCGTATTGAGAGGGATAACTATTTTCCGTGCAAATCAAGGTCAGCCAGTAATTGGAGTTTCACCTGCCGAATCTCATCCTATGTGGTGTTTTAGTATTAATGATCAATTAATGCAACCTTTTACTGAAGGCGGTGGCTTACACTTAAGATCACAAGATTTACCGCCAGCCTATGTGGTGAATGGTGCCTTTTATCTGGTTGTTCCTGATCAGTTGCGAGCAATAAGCTCTTTTTATGGTGAAGGTATGGTGCCATTAATCATGGATAAAGCTACAGAAGGTATCGATATTGATACAGAGTGGGATTGGAAGATAGCTGAGGCTGCTTTAAGTGTCACAGATGTGCTTGAGCGACAACAAAAAGAAGCTAATCAATAGAAGGTAAGTAATGTTCCAGCTACTAAGTAAGTTTTGGCAATATATTAAATATTTCACTAATGCCAAGAAAATATGGCGCTGGCCGCTCCAAAGTGGTGTATTGATTTTTGATGCTTGTGGGCAAGAGATTTTATTAGAGTACGTGCGGCCATGGAACCCAGAAGTTTTACATGTACGCAATGAGTTTATTAATGTACCCGTCTTGCTTTCCAGCATTTTTAGAGATGGCAAAAAGTCGTATGCTTACATCGATTGTTTTATCGAAAAAGTGCGTCCAAAATTAGTGATTACTTTTATCGATAATAACCCAGACTTTTATGCCATTAGCCTGAGGCACCCTTCAGTTAAGACAATGTTCATCCAAAACGGACTTAGGGCTCGCATATTGGAAGGGGAAAAACCTGCGGGTACACATGGTAAGGTTGATTATATGATGGTATTTGGAAGTAATATTGGGAATGAATATTCGAAATATATTCGAGGAATCAGTGTTTCAATGGGTAGTTTGAAAAACAACCACCATCCAAAAAATAATAATAAGGCCCTTGGTACGATTGCATTTATATCTCAATACAGGGATATTGAAAGTATTATTGTAGGCGGTAAGGTATTTACACATAAACAGTACTTTCAAGCGGATAAAATTGTTCTTGAAAATTTGGAAAGGTATGCGGATAAAAATGGAAGAAGGATTATAATTATTCCTGTTTATGGGGTTGAAAACCCACTATGGATAAAAGAAAAACTTTTTTATAGCGACCTATTAGGGCCGGACGTTAGTTATCGTGAATGCTGTAGTGGCTACTATAATACAGATATAGCTGAAGTCGTGGTTGGTGTGGCCAGTACCTTATTGTATGAGTCTATTGCACGCGGGAATAAAACGGCAATATTTTCTCTTAGAGGTCAATTATTAGATGCAAAAGACCATAGTTATGGCTGGCCTGGTGAATATGTAGATGATGGCCCCTTTTGGACTAATCATCCAAATCCAGAGAACTTTAAGCGAATTATGGATCATCTTTTTGAAATCAATGATGAACAGTGGCATGCCGAATTGGCAGAGCATTCTTTTGATAAGGTGATGACCTATGATTCTAGTAACGGCATATTAAAGTCGATTTTAACAAAAGAGTTGGGCTCCATGCCTAATTCATAACAATAGGTTTATTACTTAAACTTACATACAAAATGCTATTGCTGTATGTAATGTTAACGTGAGCCATTTATCATTGACGAAAATCACTTTTAAATTAAGAAGCTACTACAACTTTAAGGAAGAGCTAAATGCTAAATAATTCATCTATTCTCATCACTGGCGGTACTTGTTCTTTTAGCCATACTTTTGTGCCTATGACGCTTGTTAAATACAACCTTATCTCTTATACTGTGGCCAGTTTTACTTGACCGTTAAAGACCAAGTCAAAAAAGCTTG
>Ga0075444_10002009_pt1 | contig 12422 bp, 11 predicted proteins | sample CoawatmetaG01DNA_FD_76836 | JGI IMG/M metagenome (GOLD analysis project Ga0075444, IMG submission 76836) | Marine microbial communities from the West Antarctic Peninsula - Coastal water metaG017-DNA | ecosystem: Environmental > Aquatic > Marine > Coastal | place: Atlantic Ocean: West Antarctic... | reverse complement strand
TTATCTCGGATTGTATGCGCGCGGCGAAGGCAATCTTCCGCAGCCGATCGCTAGTGAATACCGGTATTCACTAGCGATCGGCTGCGGAAGATTGCCTTCGCCGCGCGCATACAATCCGAGATAAACCTCATTCATGTGTGCGTCTTGTGCGACGGCGACAAACTCGGCATCCGACGTGTCCAGAACCTCCGCCGCTACAGCAGCGAGAGAAGACACAGGAATGATATTGAGTCCCGCACCATGAGCCAGACCCTGCGACACCGATGCCGCAATACGCATGCCGATGAAAGAGCCCGGGCCATTGCCGAGAACAATCGCATCAAGATCAGTCAGCGCTACCCCAGACTCATCCAGCACTCCCCGAATCATCGGCATTAGCAAGCGGGTATGTTCGCGTGGCTGCTCAACATGACGCTCGACCACCGCGTCGCCATCAGACACGGCACCCGTGCATGCGACGGATGAGGTATCAATGGCCAAAAGCTTTGTGTAGCGTCTCATTTGTGTGCAGCCAGAAAGCTCGACACCTCATTCAAGGCCGATGTCGAAGGCATGGGTGAGAGGCAGTCGAGGAATATCTTGCCGTAGCGCTTACCTTTTATTCTTGGATCGCACAGCACCACAACACCATAGTCAGTCTGATCACGCAGCAAGCGTCCGGCACCCTGCTTTAGCGACAGCGCTGCGAGCGGCAATTGATGCTCCATGAAACCGTTACCGCCCTGTCGTCGAATAAATTCGAGCCGCGCCATCATCAGTGGATCGGCTGGCGAGGCGAACGGTAATTTGTCGATCGCAACGATACTCAATGCCGGTCCACGAACATCGACGCCCTCCCAAAAGCTGCCAGTACCCAGCAATACAGCATCGCCGGCTTGCCGAAAACGGCGCAGCAGGTCATCACGAGGCGCGTCACCCTGAACCAGTAGAGTCCTGCCACTGAGGGCTTTCTTGTTGACCTTAAACCACTGCCGCGCATTATTCAGCGCTCGATGACTGGTGAACAGGCAAAACATGCCACCAGTCGTAAAGTCCAGCATCGGCATGACCGCCTCGAGCATTACATCGGTGTGTCCCGGATCAGACGGCTGCGGCATATTTTCGGGCAAATAAATCAGGCCATTCTGTTGCAGCGGAAACGGACTTGGAAAGGTAAGCCCCGCAACGCCAACCAGGCCCATGCGAGTTCCGAAATACGAAAAGTCTTCTGCGATCGCCAGTGTGGCCGACGTGAATATCCAGGACTGAAGGCCGTTTTCGATCAACTTGCTCAGCTTCTCAGAAACGTCTAGCGGCGTGAGATGAAGGCGCATACTGCGAGGATGAACCTCCAACCAACGCAGTCCATCCCACGAGTCATCGCTAACTAAGATTGCCAGTCGTTCTGCCATGCTGACCAGTTGCTCGTGTATTTTTTCAAGCTCAATTGACGCATCGCCAATCTCGGCGACGGCGACCTGCACATCGTGAAGAGCGTGCATAAGCGTGTCGAGCGGCGCCCGGAGTTCAGTCATGATCTCGTGGAGTTCGTGTCGTCCTTCACTGCGAGGTGCATCGGCACGCAGGTTGCTGATCGCCGTTTGCAAACTGTCAATACGGCGATTCAGTTCTGGCTGTGAGAACGGTAGTGTTACCGTGCGTGCTTCGTCGACGAGCCTCTCGAGCTCACGACTGCCAAGCGATACACCAAAGAACTGCACTGCCAAATCGGGCACCTGATGTGCTTCATCGATAATGATGGCATCAGCACCGGGAAGAAACTCAACGAAGCCTTCTTCCTTCATAGCCAGATCGGCGAGCAACAGATGGTGATTTACAACCACCAAATCCGCTTCCTGGGCCGCTTTTCGCGCCTTCGCGACATGACATTTGGAGTATTCGGGACACTTTTGACCCAGACAATTGTCGGCAGTTGACGTAACTAGCGGCCAAATTGACGAGTCTTCGGGTACTTCAATCAGCTCGGCTTTGTCGCCACTCGTCGTACGATATCGCCATTGCCGAACTTCATCTAGGTCTTCTAGAAGCATCCGCGATGGATCCATTAATTGATCCAGACGTTGCAGACATAGATAGTTCGCTCGCCCTTTCAACAGTGCGGTTGATACAGGGCGACCGAGCGCTTTGCCCACTAAAGGAAGGTCCCGGTGATACAGCTGATCCTGTAGCGCCTTGGTTCCGGTACTGATAATTGTTTTTCGGCCGCTCATCAGGGCTGGAATCAAATACGCTAAGGTTTTTCCTGTGCCCGTACCGGCCTCGACTACCAATTTGTCCGAGTTTGCGATGGCTTCGGCCACAGCCTCGGCCATCCACCCTTGCCCAGCTCTGGGCTGGAAGCCCGGCAGCAGATCTTTGAGTGGGCTTTGGTCGCCAAAGAATTCGGTGAGAGTCGTCACCGGCCGAAGATTACACGGTTCATGATAAATTGGCGCGGCCGAATCGCCGTGGTACTTGGAATAACATCTACAGTTAACACGCCAAGCGATTAATAATAATACTATTTTTCTGCGACGACATACGCGATCCACGCAAGATCGGCTTCGCCTTTTTCATCGGGCGTAAACTCACCATTACCTTCACCGTCTTCGTCTTCGCCTTCCCAGTAAACAGTCGCCTTACTAAAACCAGCCTCCAGTAGTAATTCCTTGATTTCAGGGGCTGACCAGAGTCGCCACTCGTAGGTGAACGCCTTCTTGATCTTCGAACCATCTTTAAAATGAAAGTGGATATGGCAGCGAATAAAATTGGTGATCGGGTGAAATTTGGCCTGATGCCAGATGTATGAGAAACCATGCTCCTCATGCTTAGTCTTTTCCTTGGTCTCTTCTTGTGCCTCTGGCCCACCAAACATGTCACAAAAGAAAACACCATCGTCTTTCAAAGCCGCATGCGCTTTTTCAAAGTACGTCCGCAGCGAGTTGCGTGTATCAAAAATGAAAAAGCTAAAATTAAACGCCGCTAACAGGTCGACCTTGGGCGTCTCGACCGTCAACACATCAGCCTCAATAAGACTTACACGGGCCTGATTCTCTGAGTCGAGCTTAGCGATACGATTTAAGCGCCCCCACTCCAATACCGATGGCTCGATGTCCACACCGATCGCCTGAAAATCACTGCCCTGCCGCACCCATTGGCACGACGCGCTTGCCGTGCCACAGAAGTCTTCGCGGAACAAGTATGCGGTTCGACCCGTCAACGACTTAAACGTAACCTGCAGGAATTCAATCTCATGTTCGACATTCTGTACAGACAATTCATAGAGTTCATGAATGTCGGCTTTATCGGCCATCGTCTGATGCTTGCTTGCAGATTTAGCGCTCATACTCGAGTCATGTCCGGGATGTTGTTGTCAAAGCGTGGCTATATATTGTAGCGGTCTACGCAGCAATTGGCATAGCGTTTAGTGCGTTAATCAGTACTTCACTTCCCGCGCCTTCGCGGTGGGCATTTTCGGTGATTGAACGCCGCCAGGCTCTAGCCCCCAGTTGCCCAGCATAAAGACCGAGCATATGCCGCGTTACGCGGCCTAGTGGTTCGCCGCCTCGCAGTACTTCATCGATATATGGCAACATTTGATCCACAATATCTCGCCTATCCGGCAAGGAATTCTGTGGGTTGAAGTGTTGCTCCAATTCCGCGAGGAAATATGGTTGGTGATATGCCTGTCGTCCTATCATTGCGCCATCGAGGTACTGTAGTACCTGCTCGACTTGAGCGATATCTGCCAATCCGCCATTAATGACGATCTCCAAGTCGGGAAAGTCACGCTTTAGTCGATAGACACGATCGTAGTTCAGTGGTGGCACCATTCGATTTTCTTTGGGGCTCAGTCCGTCCAGAATCGCAATCCGGGCATGAACGATAAATTTCTGGCATCCAGCAGCTATCAAAGTTTCTACAAAATTGACGAGAAATGCGTAGCTATCCAGATCGTCTATCCCGATTCGCGTTTTCACGGTAATCGGAATATCGGTAACGTCGCTCATCGCCCGGTAACATTCAGCCACTGTATCGGGAGCTGCCATCAGACAGGCGCCAAACTGACCGCTTTGAACTTTGTCACTCGGACAACCAACATTTATATTAATTTCGTCATAACCGTAGTCATGGGCCTTCGACGTAGCGCTGGCCATCCACTCAGGATCGTTCCCGCCAAGCTGCAGCGCCAATGGATGTTCCTCATCATTGAAGCGTAGGAAACGCCCGGAATCGCCATGATGAATCGCAGCGGCTGTGACCATTTCTGTATAGAGAAACGCCGACGGGCTTAGCAGCCGCATGAAATAGCGGCAATGTCGGTCGGTCCAATCCATCATGGGGGCTACAGAGATACTAGTAGTCATCAGATTCTTCATAATTTACACGTGCGATCTATAGCATCACTGATGAGCAAAAGTCTACCGAGCTTGTTGAGTGAGTCAAAACGACCACCACTTCCATCAAGTTGCCCCACGGTCACTTCCTAAATTCCGCAGCCAAAATCACAGTCATCGAACCAAGCCAAAATACCTGGAACAGCAATAACCCTATGACTCTCGACCGAATGACTCATGACGGTGACTACATGATCGAGCTGTTTATCGACCCAGACTGACCGATTGCGGACTTCATGCCTTTCGCCAAGAGGCTAGCGGATTAACCAACAGCGTTGTCTGCGTAGAACATCGGCCCGCCTCTCGCTGCCGGGAAGCCGTAACCGTAAATGTAGACGATATCAATATCGCTCGAACGTTGCGCAATACCTTCGTCCAGGATCTTCCGCCCTTCGTCGACAAGAGATGATATGAGTCGCTCTACAATTTCGCCGTCCGATATTTCTCGTCGCTCAACGCCGAGTTCAGCGGCTACTTTTTCAATCATCTTGTTAACAGCGGGATCGGAAGTCGCTTTGCGATTGCCCTCATAAGTGTAGAAACCAGCCCCCGATTTTTGTCCCATCCGACCAGCCTCAACTAGTAAGTCCGGTACCCGATAAGACATTGGATCGCCTTTCTGCTCATCGGTCAGCGCCTGACGCGCCGTGTAGTCTATATCGAGCCCCGCCAGATCAAATACTCGCAGCGGGCCCATCGCCATACCCCACGATTCCATCGCCGAATCAATCTGCTGTGGTGTTGCGCCCTCGAGTAACAACATCTGCGAAGTCTTTCCGTACGGCTGCAGCATTCGATTTCCGATAAACCCGTAACAAACGCCTGACACTACCGCGACCTTACGGATTTTCTTTGCCACAGCCATTACGGATGCTAAGACATCATCTGCCGTCTTTTCGCCGCGAACGACTTCCAGTAACTTCATGATGTGAGCCGGGCTGAAAAAATGCATTCCAACGACATCTTCAGGACGACTTGTGACCGCAGCGATAGCATCGACGTCCTGGTAGGACGTATTGGTTGCCAATATCGCACCCGGTTTGCACACATCATCCAACTGCTTAAATATCTTCTTTTTGAGGTCCGGATTTTCGAACACAGCCTCGACCACCATATCGACGTCCGCAAGAGCTGCATAGTCGGTTGATCCAGATATGAGCGCTCTGTAACTTGCGACTTGCTTCTCGCTTAACTTGCCTCGTTTGACGCTCCCGGCGTAATTGCGATCAATAATGGACAGCCCGCGAACCAAAGCCTCGTCGCTGATCTCGATCATAGTCACTTGTATGCCAGCATTCGCGAAGCTCATGGCTATGCCACCGCCCATTGTACCGCCCCCAATAATGCCGACAGTCTCGATTGGCCGTTGGACGATGTCACGGGGCAAGTCATCAACTTTGGACGCCTCTCTTTCGGCGAAGAAGATATGCCGCATGCCTGCCGACTCCGGGCTAGCCATACAATCAAGAAATGCTTGTTTTTCTATCGCAAGGCCATCCGTAAAGGACATCGTCGCAGCAGCCTCAACGGCGGCTACGATGCGGCCAGGTGCGATCTGACCGCGGGCTCGCCTTCTCAGGGACGTCCGATATTCTTCAAAAATAGCAGCGTCATATTCGGGCACAGCCTGCTCACTGCTGCGGCGAATCGGCGCTTGGTCGGCAACAAGTTGTCCTGCCCAGGCGATCGCACCACTGAGCAGATTGCCATCAATAATCTTATCGATTAAACCAAGCGATTTGGCTTTTGCGGCCACAATCGGAACACCGCTCGTAATCAAGTCTAGAGACGCCTTCACACCTGCGAGTCTGGTTGTTCGTTGCGTGCCGCCGGCACCCGGAAGAAGTCCAAGTTTTACTTCGGGCAAGCCGACTTTAGCGAACGGCATCGCGCATCGATAATGCGCTGCCAACGCCATTTCGAAACCACCACCCAGTGCGGTGCCATGCATCGCTGCCACCACGGGTTTGGACGATGCTTCAATCGCCTTGACGAGATCTGGTAGGCCCGGATCTTTGAGGGGTTTGTCAAATTCCGTTATGTCCGCACCAGCGAAGAATGTCCGGCCATCGCAGCTAATGACAATAGCTTCTGACGAATCACCTTGAGCCTCACTGATCGCGTCAAAAATTCCCTCGCGCACGGCGTGAGACAGTGCATTGACCGGCGGACTGTCGACAGTAATGATGCCTATAATACCTTCGAGCCTGTAGCTTACGGGTGAGGCCATCTTGATTCCTTATTTCGGACGTACGTAGGTTATACTGCGCGCATGTATCATCAACTCACAGACCAGGCTGAGAAATATCTCCTGTCCCTTTACAAACAGGACGATATCGTAGGCGAGCTAAAACGCAAGCTCGGTGACCTTATGGCGTGCGGCGAAGCTAATGCCGACGCCGCCTGTCATGCATTAAAGCTCAGTCGCCGAACCCTGCAACGCCGCCTCAAGGCGGAGAAGACGAGCTTTCAAAAAGTCCTGCAGGAAGTGCGGGCCGTCCTGGCCGTCAGCTACCTCTCGGACGACAGGCTCCAATCTCTTGAGATCGCCATGTTGCTGGGCTACTCAAATATCAGCACCTTTACGACGGCGTTCAAGTCCTGGTATGACATGCCACCGGCCGAGTATCGGCAGAAATTCCTCAGCATCTAACACGACCGCGATTCGGCAGCCACCTTCCATTATGAATAAATTTTTGGAGGTCAAGTCGGTCTACGACTACGAAAAGTGAACCAATTGATGAAGCAGACATTTATATTATTGGCGCTCACCAGCATGCTCATTTTGGGAGCTTGTAGCAGCGACGAATCCGCATTACCACCAGAAGCCACAGGTAAAGGGAGCATTCGGATGATTAATGCTATCAAGGCTTCGCCAGAGGTGGCGCTTCTTATCCAAGAGAGCACCATTGGAGTGGCAGATTATCGCTCGACCACGATGCTGTCGATATACGACGACCTCGACTATGTGTTTAGTTTTGAAGTTATTTATGCCGGTAGCGCAGGCAGAGTTCGTTTCGCCAGCCAGCCCCTCAAAATGGTTCTGGGCACCGAACACACAATGCTGCTGAGCGGTACGCTAGATAGTCCAGCAGTCACAATCTGGGAGGCTCCAGAACGAGATTTTGGTGCTGCGGAAACCATTTTCGAAGCTCGATTTGCCCATACGGCCGAATCTCGCGGCAATCTGGATTTCTACTTCGCCGCTCCGGGGGTTGCTCCGGCTATAGGTCAAGCTGTTGGCACTCTCGCGTTTGGAGAGATATTGCCGTCAGTCGACTTTGAGGCTGGTGATTACGTGCTGACTCTTACCGAAGCAGACCTTCCTGGTAGCGTCGTGTTCGAATCGGATGCCACTCCATTTCTACTCGGTACTCAGTCCACTATTGCTTCATTTGACGGCGGCGCAAATACTTCGGCGCCGATGATCGTGAAGACGTACACGAGGTCTGGATCGTCAGTTAGCGAAGCGACGATTCTAGACATTAATTTCCCCTCTATGTCCGAGTTTGTACATGCTTCACTTGCCATGAATTCTGTCGATATATATAACGAAGAAATAACAGCGACGAGTCTTCCCTGGGTTTCCGGACACAATTTCAAAGACGTTACGAATGAAGTGGCATTGCCAATTGGCGACAATCCGTTTATTTATGTGCCCACCGGACTAATAGCGCCAGCATTGATCAACTTTGTTGTTAATGACAGCGGTGGTGGTCGGGCCAGAACACTCGCCGTCGGGCTCGACGCTGCATTCCTTATTAGTACTTATCTTCCCGATCGGCGCCCATTCGATACCGCTGCGAAATTGCAGGTTTATAATTCAAGTACCAATTTCGGTGCTGTTGATATCTACATTGTAGATGCTGATACGCTGATCGATGAACAATTCCCCAAAATATATGGGGTGCCCACAGCAACGCCCACGGGCGCCGCTTTATTGCCTGCAGGTAGTTACGACATTTACCTTACCGAGCCCTCAGAGAAGGAGGTACTCGCAGGCCCAATTAGACTGAATGCAAACCTTGGTGATGTTTTCGGAGGCATTATTTACGATATGGTGGACCCGGCCCTTCTCGAGTTCGTATTAATCACGGAAAGTCAGAACCCCTAAGGATTAGGTCGGCCTGCCTACGAGGCCATCTCGGCTTCAATGTAAGCGGCGCGATCATTTGCCACTTCTTCCTCTAGGGTGCTCTTCGCTTCGTACATCACAACGTCGGCGATACTTAAGAGTATTTTCAGTCACCGCTAAGCACTCGCACCTCATCACCATCCTCGGTTACCTGAATTTCGCCATGTTCGATGGGCGCGGTCGATACCTTCCCTACGTGAATTGGAATGGCTGTGATTGTAGATACCGTGCCATCGGCGGTTTCAAAGGATGCATTGACGCTCAGATAGATGCGGCCTTCTTTCTGTGGAATGATCGACACGCGCTGCAACAGCGTATTGTCATTCGCGGCGAGCTCCAGATCGATAGTTTGCGGCTGCGCTTCCGCGAAACTCATCGACGAGGCGTCGTTAATGTTGAATTCGAGGTGAATCGGCCGAGGCCCCCACGTCGACACCAATCGCAATTGCACCGCCACTGGGTTGCCAACAATAGGCGTGCCGATGATCTCGTAGTCAATTTCAAATGGGGCGTGCGCAGCTCCAGGAGGCTCGTAGGCCGCAGGTTTGTCTTTCACTGCCACCGATTGCACACTGGTCTTATCGTTCTTATCAGCAACACCGCATGCAGCCAGTAATGCCACTACCGAAGTAAACCAAATTACATCCCTGATTCGTTTCATAGCCTTCAACCTTTGACGATTCAAATGTAGGAGGCAGGCTGCCCTACAATGTCCTTGACGACGCAACGATTCCGCCATCAACCGGAATTACCGATCCCGATACGTAGGCACCCGCTTTAGACGCAAGATAAATAGCGGTTCCTGCCATGTCCGCCGGTACGCCCCAGCGCTTAAGGGGTATGTTCTCTGTGATTTGATCACCCATAGCGCGCTGAATTCCAGCCGTCATTTTACTCGGGAATGGACCAGGTGCGATAGCATTGGCTGTGATATGGCGGTCAGCGAGATGCGATGCCAGGGTGCGGGTCAGATGATGAATCGCCGCCTTACTCGGGCCGTAGGAATATGTGCCCATCTTATTGATATTCAGTCCGTCGATTGAGCCGACGTTTATTATTCTTGCAGGATCGCCGGCAGATGCAGATGCCTCGAGCAACGGCAGCATCGCCTGGGTCAAAAAGAACGGCCCTTTGACATTGATGTTCATGACCTTGTCCCAGGCAGCCTCGGGGAAGTCTTCGATCGAAGCGCCCCATGTCGCGCCCGCGTTATTCACGAGAATATCAAGTTGACTCTCGCGTGACTTAATCTCGTCTGTAAGCGTCTGTATCCCCTCCAATGTCGAAAGATCCGCAGGAATCGAAATGCATTCTCCCTGCTCCGACAGACGTGCCGCAGTTGCATCACACGCGTCCGCTTTACGGGCCGAGATATAGGTTTTCACTCCGTTCGCGACATAACCCTCGGCGATCATTTCGCCGATTCCACGCGAACCACCGGTTACCAAGGCAATCTTGCCGCTTACATCAAATAAATCATTCATCGATTGCAAATACCTCGGAAGTGCTTATGAGCGTCAAATATTGCTCATTATGTGGGCAGTCCCCTATTAGCAGCAAGGGGGGCGGATTTCCTCAAAAAAGTAAGGGGTGGGATGCTCCCCATGTGAGCCTGCCTATCACTACAGACGGCCAATAGCTCAAGACGGATGGAGCATGAGAGGGTCCGAAAACGCGCTGGATCAATCTAGTCCGCCTTGGACGACGGGGCATGAGATGCAATGACCTAGCAGAAGCGACACCTCGGTTTGTGCGTAATGCTATTGACAATCATTCGCATTTGGTTTTGAATCAAGGCATGTATGTATGTATCTGCAATGCTGTCACCGACAAACAGATTCGCAAGGCTGCGCAAGCGGGTGTTGAGGACTTGTGGGGCCTGCAGCGGGAACTTGGAGTTGCCGTTGGGTGCGGGGTTTGCAAGGAGATGGCTTCGGAGATACTGCGGGAGAATCGGCAACATAAGGTGCAGCTTGAGCCGGTTCGATACCAACCTGCGAGTGGCTGAACCCCGCCCCCCTCAGTCATAATTGAATAAATAAAAAGCCCCGCAACGCGGGGCTTTTTATTTAGATTTGCGGAATCGCCACAGATTTTATCAACGGCCATTGAGATGCCTCGATCGGCCATAATGGCTTCAACTGAGTGTCGAGATCATACAATATATCCCAGTGACGCGGGCTGCAGGCCGCAATGAGAATCGCAATAAGAATTGTTCTCAAAAACCAATTAAATTCATATACTTATGAAATTATGCTGATGCTCAGTAATTGCCGTAACCTTTCCCCTCTCAATTACTTTGGAGCCCATCATGAAAGGTGATGTAACTGTTATCGAGCACCTCAATAAGGTACTCAAGAACGAACTGACCGCCATCAATCAATACTTCCTGCATTCGCGCATGCTGAAGGACTGGGGGCTAAACAAGCTGGGTGATTACGAGCATGGCGAATCCATCGATGAGATGAAGCACGCTGATCAATTAATTGAACGGATCTTGTTCTTGGAAGGACTACCGAACTTACAGAAACTCGGGAAACTGAGAATTGGTGAAGACGTGCCTGAGATTTTGCAGTGCGATCTTGATATGGAGTTGGATGCAATTCCTGATTTACGTGCTGGTATCACTTATTGCGAAGCGCATAAGGACTACGTGACACGGGATTTGTTTGATTCGATCCTGGTTTCAGAGGAAGAGCATGTGGATTGGCTGGAGACGCAAATGGGCTTAATCGAAAAGGTTGGGGTTCAGAATTACCAGCAATCTCAGATTTGAGACCTTCTCGGGTTCACAAAAACGCCCGATCTAGTTTTATCAACTAAACCAGGCGCTTACGTCACGTAATGTGGCGTCCCCAAGGGGATTCGAACCCCTGTTGCCGCCGTGAAAGGGCAGTGTCCTAGGCCTCTAGACGATGGGGACGCAGTTTTTCAAAACAGTAGAAACTATGGTGGAGCTAGGCGGGATCGAACCGCCGACCTCTTGCATGCCATGCAAGCGCTCTCCCAGCTGAGCTATAGCCCCACTGAGCGCCGCACTTTACGGGCATCAGTACAGGGTGTCAAGAAGTACTTTCTTCCCTATTATTCCCTTCCTAATCAATAGCTTGCAGGGCCCTAACCTTGATGAATTCTATCGCAGAATCAAGCCGGGCAATGGTCTTGTCCTGCCCCACTAGCATCAACGTAACATCTAGCGGTGGCGAAACAGACCCACCGGTCACGGCCACCCTGATCGGCTGGCCGAGCTTGCCCATATTGATCTCAAAAGATGCCGCCACTTCTTCAATGGTCTTAGCAATCACCTCTTGCGTCCAGGCCGGCAACGCAGCGAAGGCATCCCGAACTGCTTTGAGTGGCCCCAGAATCACTGGCCTTAGATTCTTTTTCGCAGCTTTCACATCGATCTCGTCGAAATCCTCGTAACAATATCGAGCGCTCTGGGCCATTTGGCGTAAGGTTTCAGCGCGCTCCCTGAAACTATCAGCAACATCTCGTGGCGCCGGGCCATTCGATGGATCAAGACCTGCCTCTTCAAGAAATGGCACCAGGGCCTGGCCCAAGCGCTCTGCAGACGCATTAATGATGTGCTGCTGATTAATCCATAGCAGTTTTTCAGGATTGAATGACGACGCTGAATGATTGACATCCTCGATATCGAAATGCTCGATCATTTCATCGAATGAGAATATCTCCTGATCACCGTGCGACCAACCCAGTCGAACCATGTAGTTGAGCATGGCTTCCGGTAAGTACCCTTGCTCACGATAGTCGCGAATATCCACTGCACCATGGCGCTTTGAAAGCTTGGCGCCGTCTGAGCCCAGGATCATCGGCAAATGAGCGTAAACCGGCGGCTCGGCACCCAGTGCGGTCAGCATGTTCATCTGGCGCGGCGCATTGTTAAGATG
>Ga0075444_10002006_pt1 | contig 12435 bp, 10 predicted proteins | sample CoawatmetaG01DNA_FD_76836 | JGI IMG/M metagenome (GOLD analysis project Ga0075444, IMG submission 76836) | Marine microbial communities from the West Antarctic Peninsula - Coastal water metaG017-DNA | ecosystem: Environmental > Aquatic > Marine > Coastal | place: Atlantic Ocean: West Antarctic... | reverse complement strand
TTAAAAGCTTATCAAGTCGAAAATTAATTTGATTAAATAATTCATTTGCAGATAAACAAGATTCGCACGCCAAACTAAATGAACTTTCCTTACTGAGTTTATGGAGACTTTCAATAAAAATTAATGCTTGATCGATATGCTGATCTTCAATCTTAAAAACACTCTCACCCTCAATCCATTCATAAAGTGCAAAGTTAAGATTCTTATCAAAAGCAATAACCTTGGGTGTTTTTTTTAAACTTTTAATTAAGTCTAATGCATTAATCTCAGTCTCCAATCGAGGCCTTTCATCTAATAATAAGTCTGGATATTGTTTCAATAAATAACTATTTTTTTCATAAGTAGATACTCTTGATACTCTACTATTCCCCCTACCCTTTATCTCTTCAATATTTTCAACCTCGCCATCATAAAAATAGCTAATAAGGTTTTTTTTCTCCTTGTTGGTAATTTCACCTAAAATATTAATTTCTATATCTGTCCAGTTCGTGTAGATTTTAGAATTACTTTTAGTTGACAATTGATTACTAAATAATATTTTCTTAATATTAGGAAATTCATAATGTAAAAATATTTCCTCTAAATCATCCACAAAAAAGTCAAGTTGCAAACTCTGAATTTTATTAACCTTTTCAGATTGTGTATTGGCAAAAAAAACATTTTTTTTAACTAGACCAAACTTATTAGGCTTAAAAAAACCATTAGCCTCCATCCAATTTAAAGCTGCATCTCGAAGTAACGTTTTAGTTTTATCGAAGTGTCCATATTTTGTCTTGTGGCTTACGATATAAACCTCATAACCCAATGACTTGCATCGAAGTAAAAAACGAGCCACTCCAGGAAATAATTTTGCTTTATGCATGATGGGACCATACACTTTACCCTGTAATTTTTGCCATTTAAGTTGAGATTCATCAACTTTAGATATCAAGCGCTTTATATCACTCTTATTTCCTTTCCAACTATTAACAACTAGCCCACTTTTTTTTGCTTCTGCAACAAAAAGTTCATCATAACATGCAATTGTATTGTCAAAATCTAATCCAATTCTCATATACTATTCAAGATTTAAAATTTTATATTAATGCCTAGGATATATTAATATTATTCATTCTTTTGATATTAAAGTACATCTCATCATCTAAAGAATTTGGCAATAAACCTTTATCAAAAGCCTCACACAAACCAATTACAGCATCTCTAATTGTATGCTTTGCAACAAACCCAAGTTCTGCTTGAATCTTTTTAGATGAAACATGATAAGAGCGATTATCATCTGAATGAGATGTAATGAGGGTAACGTCTTCTCCAACAGCATTTTTCACGGTTTCAGCTATATCTTTTACTGAATGATTTTCATAACCTGCATTATAAATTTTTCCTGCAATCTTCTCTTTTGGTGCTCTCAGAAGAACCATATAAACTTCAACCATATCTTTAATATGAATATTAGGACGAAGCTGATCTCCACCAAAAATTGAAATCTCTCTTTTATGGTAAGCAAGATTAGTAAGAATATTTACAACAACATCAAGGCGTTGTCTTGGCGAATAGCCGCAAACTGTAGCTGGACGAATTGTTGTCGTTGTGAATTCATCAGATTGATATTTTGCTAATATTTTTTCACAATCTGCTTTAAAGATAGAGTAATCAGTTAAAGGCTCCAGCTCCATTTCTTCATGAACATTTGGCTCATCCTTAATTCCATAAACGCTTGATGAAGAAGCATAGAAAAAACGTTTAACGCCAGATTTTTTTGAAATCTCAACCAAAGGCTCAAAGGCATCTAAATTTATACTCTTGCCTAATTTGGGATTCATTTCAAAGCTAGGGTCATTAGAAATACAGGCTAAATGAATTACAGCATCATGCCCAGGTATCAATTTTTTTAATAAATCTTGATCCCTAATATCACCTTTAACAGAAATTAAATTCTCATTTTTTGGCAAAACATGTTCACCATAAATCATAAGATCTAGAACTGTAACCTTAAAACCCTCCTTAAGCAAATGAGGAACCATCACAGCACCAACATACCCAGCACCACCTGTTATAAATATTTTTTTCATTTTTTCTCCATTAACTTAAATACTTGAACCACTTTTCAGTAGCTTTCTCTATAGATTCCTTATCCCACACAACTGCTTCACGCCAGTAATCAATATTTTGCAGTAGGATCTCAACGCCCTCTTCCAATCCAACTTGTGGCCTCCAATTTAATAACGTTTTAGCATTATCAATATCAGCCCATGTGCAGTCTGGCTCTCCTGGGCGTTTAGGAATATAAACCTTATCTCCACCAAGAAGATCAATAAGCTGATTGATGCTATATGAATTATCTGAACCAATATTAATAATTTTTCCACTAACTTGACTTTCTGCAGCAGTACAAATTGCATTGACGATGTCAGAAACATATGTGAAATCCCTTGTTTGACTCCCATCACCAACAATTGTGAAAGGTTTTTTTGCAAGTTTTTGAGCAAGGAATACGCCAAAAACTGCACCATAAGTACCCGACGTTCTTGAACGAGGGCCATACACATTAAAAAAACGTAGTGATAATGCTGGTATTTTATAGACTTGACACCAGTGCATTACCAATTGTTCGCCTAAGTATTTAGTTAGCGCATATGGGTATTGTGGACGAATTTCTGCTGTTTCATTTGTTGGAAATTTATCAGGAATGCCATAACAAGAGGAAGAAGCAGAATATATTATTTTATTAATATTAAATTTTTTACATGCCTCAATTACATTAAATGTACCGTTAACATTTGTATGGTAATATTCTTCAGGTTTTTCAATTGATGGAACAATATCAGCAAGAGCAGCTAAATGAAAAACTTTATCCACTCCATCAAAATAATCTTGCCACTCACCAGGACTTGATATATCACACTCGATCAGTTTAATTTTGTCGACCACATGATCAAGATTTTGAGGTCTGCCAGTACTATAATTATCTAGAACAATAACTTCATTTCCTTTATCTAGAAGTGAATCAACAAGATGACTTCCAATAAAACCCGCACCACCTGTTACTATGACTTTATTTTTTAACATTGCATTTTAATAAGAGTTGAATAATGAAATAACTAAAACATATAAATTAATTTGCTGAATAGACTGACTTACCTATAATCAAGTCAACTACAGCTAAAAGCCAAAATTGATGGATATTTTCTATTTGGTTATAGGCATCACTTTCTAACCAGAGATTTATATCACCCATAAGCCTAAGAGGGTTGTTAGATTGCATGCCAGAGAGTGTAATTATACTCGAGAAATTCATTTTTCTAGCAGCATTACAAGCATTCAAAATATTTTTTGATGAGCCACTTGATGAAATTCCAATAAAAACATCTCCCTCATCTCCATAAAATTCAATTGCTTTTTCAGCCCAATGTTCGTATCCATAATCATTTGAGAAGCAAGTTATCAAATCTGACTCATTAAAATTTATACACCTTACCTTCGCATTTTTAGTTAAATCTACAGCAAAATGACTCGCAATTGCTGCACTACCACCATTACCTGCTATTATTATTTTATTATTATTTTCTGATGCTTCAATCAGTAAGTTTTTTACTAAAATTAAGTCACTTATTACCCCTCTTGATTCAGAGATCAATTTAGTAAACTCATTAAAATAAACTTGTAAAAATTCATTATCCATATCTTTGCCTTTCTATTTAAGCATAGCCTCTATACTTTTTAGTAGATTAGTTTTACTTAACTTCATACCAGTTCCAATTGAAGCCACCATTTCTGCCGCCGCAAGATTACCAATAAACATTGTTAAATCTTTTGGTACACCAGCCATCAAACATAAAGAAGTAATTGCAAATAAAGTATCTCCAGCACCTACCCTATCAACCACATTTTTTGCATACGCAGGACAATGTGAAAAATCATTATTATCATAAGCTAAAGCCCCTTTGTTCCCTTGAGTAATTAAAATAAAATTTGACTCAATACGTTCGGAAAGATTTTCTACTAAATGCTCTACTTTGTCACTTCTATTTCGATAGTCATGTCGTAACTCACCCTCATGAATACATACATAATTAGCTTTACTATATTTAGAAATTGAATGATACCCAATATTACTTGAATTTAACTGTGTGTTTACAGCTAAATAGTTTGACTTTTCTTGCAATAATTTAGAAACCTTTGGAGAAATCAAGCCATGTCCATAATCTACAACAATAACAAGATCATAATCCTGGATGCAGGAATCAATCTTTGAACATAATTTATCTTCCTCCTCTTCATTTATCAACTCATCATTTAGGTCATAAACACCAAAAGTTTTAGATTTTGTATAGTTATCAATAAATCTAGTTTTAATTATGGTGGGAGAGTTTAACTTACTAATAAAATCTGTGGAGATGTTCGAGGCTAGACTAGTCTTAACAAAATTATCTTTAACATCTCGATCACCAAGGTAGCTTAAAACCTTTCCTTTTTGACAAAAATCAGAAACATGACTTGACACAGCCAAAATACCTCCAGCATACTTTTCAATTTTCCCTTTTTTACTAACCAGAACTGGTTCTTTACCTGATTTACCAATAGTGTCACAAAAAATATATTCATCAATTATTATTTCGCCAACTAATAAAACTTTTAATTTACTTAATTTTTCAAAGTATAAGGCAACCTCTTTAAAAGTGTACTTTCCTTTTAGTTTTTCTATAAAAAACTTTTGCTCACTACTCAAACTAGAAAAACGAAGATTTATTAACGAAGACGAGCTAAATGTAATCCCAGATGTGTAAACAATCTCTCCACCACAAGAGACTACTGCATTTGCCTCAAGTTTAATATTTCCAGTTACATCATTTTTAACATCTTTATAGTCTGGACCTTTAACATAACAATCAGGTTTAATCAGCTTAATAGTTTCTATAGCTGTATCCCATTGATTTATGGCAACAAAGTCAACGCAATCAAGAGCAGCAATTGATTCTGCTCGATATTTTTCTTGAAAAATTGGTCGATTTTTACCCTTATTAACAAACTGATCAGGAGTAAGAGTAACAATTAATGTATCGCCCATTGACTTTGCCTCTTCAAAATATTTAATATGTCCAATATGAAGAAGGTCAAAAACCCCATGACATAATATTATTTTTTTTCCATTTAACTTTTGAGATTTAATTAGGCTACAAATGCTATCTAAATTATTTATCTTGTTATTTGTCATATGATTATTATTTTTTTGTTAACTTAAAATCTTCCATACAAATCTTCGAATCTTTCAATATCATCTTCACCAAGATAACTTCCACTTTGAACTTCAATGATTTCAAGAGTCTCACTAGTTTCATTTTCAAGCGAATGTTTTACACCAATTGGTATGAAGGTTGACTCTCCAACATTTAAAGTAAATACATCATCCGCCTTAGTAACTTTTGCAATGCCACTTACCACAATCCAATGCTCTGATCTTTTATGGTGCAACTGCAAAGAAAGCTTTGAAAATGGCGCAATATGCAACTTCTTAACCTGAAAATTCTCACCTGCTTCAATAGAATCAAACCAACCCCAAGGACGATGTACTTTTCTATGTGAAAACTGTTCTTCCCTTCCCTTTCTCTTCAAGACTTCTAAAATATTCTTCACCTCATGTGCTTTTTCTCTGGTTGACACAAATGTTGCATCAGGAGTATCAACCACTATTAAATCTTTAACACCAATAGCAACAACCATATGATGATTTGCATTAATATAGCTTCCAGAAACGCCTTCAACAAAGACATCACCTCTTAAAACATTTGCATTTTTATCTTTTTTATTAATCTCATAAATAGCTGGCCAAGAACCTAAATCATTCCAACCAGCATTTAGTTTAACTGCAACAACATTGTTACTTTTTTCTATTAACACATAATCAATTGATAGTTGAGAATTATCTATAGGCTGCTCAAAATCAAAATTAGCCATGCGGATAAATTCTAAATCCGTTTTTGATTCTTGTATTGCAAATTTGGCAGCCTTAAGAACTCCAGGTGCGTAAGTATTAAGTTCGTTAATAAGAGTTGTTGCTTTAAACATAAACATCCCTGAATTCCAAAAAAACTCAATAGGAAGACCTTGATTCTTCAGCTCAGAGTTTATTTTTATATATTGAGATGCAGTCTCGTGATCTGGCTTTTCATGAAAAGATTTAACATTTGAAACAGAATTTAAACCGAGGTTATTATCAGCATGAATATAGCCATAATTTGTATTGGGTGAATTTGGTACAACCCCAAAAGTTATTATTTTTCCAGCCTCAGCTTGAAGAGTAGCAATATTAATTGCTTTATGAAATGCAGGAACATCATCAATAATATTATCAGCTGGTAAAATTAGTAGAAGTGGGTCTTGGCTATTAGGTTTTTTATTTTTAAGAGCCTGAATTACAGCTGCAGCAATTGCAGGAGCAGTATTTTTAGCTTTTGGCTCAAGAAGAATTGTTGGATTTTTAATATTGATTTGCTTACATTGTTCTGCAACTAAAAAGCGATGATCTGAATTACAAACAATAATTGGACTTAAAACACCATCTAAACCATCCAATCGAAGGATAGTATTTTGAAGCATTGTAAGTTCATTTGTAAACGTTAAAAACTGCTTGGGGTAATGATGTCGGGACAAAGGCCATATTCGACTTCCTGATCCACCTGACAAAATAACAGGAATTATACTTTGCATATAACTATATTTACCTAGCTCAATATTTAAAAAAATTAATTATACTTCAACCTTAGTATGGGGGTTCTTATTATAAAAAATTTATTGTTCACACTCCTTTGATAAATTGTTTTTTGAAACTTACAATTAAAAACTATGTATTAGCAAAGTAAAATACGTTTATCATAGCATCTTAGAATTCAAACTAGATTTTTTTAATGTCTTATACAGAAATTGACTTTAATAATAAAACAATTTTAATTACTGGTGGAGCGGGTTTTATTGGAAGCAACTTAGCTCTTTATTTTCAAAAAAAATTTTCAAAATCTAAAATTGTAATTTTTGATTCCTTCAGAAACGATGTTACTTTTTCTAATGGAAATTTAATTAGCTTTGGTCATTTTGGCAATCTTATTGGCTTCAAAGGTGACATTATCTGTGGCAACATAAATAATCAATTAGATGGAAGGTTATTGGATAAATTCAAATTTGATTTTATTTTTCATCAAGCTGCAATTTCTGATACACGTATTTATAATCAAGAAATAATAATGAAAACTAATGTGAATTCATTTTATGATCTATTATTTCGAGCGAAAAAAGATGGCGCTTCAATGATATATGCTAGTTCTGCTGCAACATATGGAAATTTGCCCTCACCTCAAACTGTTGGCTATGAACAACCAGAGAACCCTTATGGTTTTAGTAAGTACGCTATGGACCAAATTGCCATTAAATACTCAAAAGAAAATCCAAGTTTATCAATAGTAGGGTTACGATTATTTAATGTTTTCGGTCCAAATGAATTTTATAAAGCAAAAACAGCTTCTATGGTAAGTCAGCTTGGACTTCAAATTTTGAATGGCGAAGCACCAAGATTATTTAAGAATTCAGCCAAAATATTTAGAGACTTTATATATATTGAAGATGTAATACAAGGATTTTTAAGAGCTTGCAGTCCTAAAAAAAATGGAATATATAATATAGGTACTGGTATTTCTAGAAGCTTTCAGGAGATTGCAGATATCCTTCAAAAAGAGTTTGGAACTAATCTAGACTGCAACTATTTTTCAAATCCTTTTGATGACTACCAAACCCATACACAAGCTAATATTAAAGACTCCACAATAAATTTAGGCTTTATCCCAAATTATTCATTAGAGCAAGGAATTAAATCATACTCAAAAGAAATTAAAAGACTCCATAAAAGTAAAATTATATGACTAAGTATACAAATATGTCACCCAAAATTCTAGTTATTGGCGATCTAATGATTGACCAATATTTATGGGGCTCATGCGATAGAGTATCTCCTGAAGCGCCTGTTCCAATAATTAAAATAAATGAAGAAAGCTCCATTCTTGGTGGTGCAGGAAATGTTGTTAATAACCTTAAAAAATTTGGTGCGAAAGTTGATATTATTAGCATAATAGGTAGTTGTGAAATTTCTAATGAATTAAAAAAATTACTGTCTAAAATCAATGTTGGAACTAGTTTCTTATTTACTCAAGATGATAGAATAAGTTCAAAAAAATCAAGAATTATCGCATCTCAACAGCAAGTAGTGAGATTTGACAGAGAGAGTTCAGATGATATTAATCTTAAATCACAGAATCTTATTATTCAAACTTTTAAAGAAATAATTAATAGTTATGAGTTAATCTTAATTTCAGATTATGGCAAAGGAGTAATGACAGAATCTTTAACAATGACTTTAATTAAAATTGCAAATAAGCACAATAAAAAAGTCCTAATTGATCCAAAAGGTACAAATTACAAAAAATATAAAGGTGCATTTGCTCTTACTCCAAATAAAAAGGAAGCAAGTGAAGCGACAAATATCAAAATTTCAAATGATGATAGTTTAAAAAAAGCTATTACTCAATTAAAATCTATTTGTGATCTTGATGTTTCATTAATTACTCTTAGTGAACGTGGTGTGGCAATTTATGATGATGATTTCAGAATTTATCCCACAGCCTCTAAAGAAGTGTTTGATGTTACTGGAGCAGGTGATACTATTCTTGCTTCTCTTGGATTTTCAATTGCTTGTGGTTCAAATATAAATGAAGCTATTAAATTTTCTAATCTTGCAGCTGGAGTAGTGGTTGGTAAAATTGGAAGTGCAACGGCTTCTTTAAATGAGATCAGTGAATATGAGTCGAGTATAAATAAATCTACTAGTGATAAACATATTAAATCAATTGATGAAATAGCACTCCTTGCTAAGGAACTAAAAATTAGAGATAAAAAAATAATATTTACAAATGGTTGTTTTGATCTTCTTCATGCAGGACATATAAGTTTTTTAGAAGCTGCAAAAAGTTTTGGGGATATTCTTATACTTGGACTTAATTCTGATCGCTCAGTTTCAATATTAAAAGGAAAAGATCGGCCTATTAATAATGAAGCTGATAGGGCATATACTCTTGCTGCAATAGAGGTAGTTGATTATGTTGTAATTTTTGATGATGAGACACCTTATGAATTAATTAAATTAATTAACCCTCATATCTTAGTAAAGGGGGGGGATTACAAAGGAAAAAATGTTGTCGGACAAGATATCGTAGATGAATTAAGATTAGTGAAATTCATTGATGGCAAAAGCTCAACCAAAACTATAGAAAAAATCAAAAACTACAACTAATAATGCGATCAATTATCAAAAAAGAATTTAATGAAAATATAAAAACTAGTAGAAATACATTAAATTCGATTATTGAACAAATTGAAAGTGCTGCAAAAATTTGCATTAATTGCCTTAGACTGGGTCGAAAAATATTAATTATTGGAAATGGTGGGAGTGCAGCAGATGCTCAACATATTGCAGCTGAACTAGTTGGAAGATATAAAACTACACGAAAAGGCTTACCAGCTATCGCTTTAACAACAGATACCTCTGCAATTACATCAATATCTAATGACTTTGGATTCGAGCATGTATTTGATAGGCAGGTTGAAGCCATAGCTAACAGTGGAGACGTGTTAATTGGAATTAGTACAGGTGGATCTAGTACTAATATAATTAATGCAATTACTCTTGCTAATAACCTTGGATGTAATACTATTGGATTTAGTGGAAAAGACGGAGGAAACTTTAACAATATTTGTGAATTAAATCTAATTGTTCCATCTTATGATACTCCACGTATTCAAGAAACACATATGTTGATTGGTCATATAATTTGTGATTTAATTGATTTAGAGTTTAGTAAATAAAAAATCTTGAATAAAAAAATATACCTAATACGCTCCAGAAAAACAAATTTTGGTGGTGCAGAAAATTACCTTAAAAGGTTATCAAAAGCTTTAAAAAAAGAAAATATTGAGCATGAAATTATTAATTCATCCTTACCAAAGTTTCTCCCTTCTTGGGTACAAGTAATATTATTTAATATTCACCTCAGCCTAATAAAAGATGATAAATTTTATTATTCATTGGATCGTATTAGTTGTCCTGATTTATATCGTGCTGGTGATGGAGTTCATAAAGTGTTTTTATCGATTGAAAAAAAGTCAAAAATTAACTTACTTCACCCTGTTTATTTATATTTAGAAAGAAAATGTTTTGTAAATGCAAAAAGTATTATTGCAAACTCAAAAATGGTTAAAAAACAGATAATTAATAGCTACAACATTAATCCAGATAAAATTAATATTATTTACAATGGTATTGAATTAAAGAAGTTAAACTATCAAAAGTCATACAAAAAACTCTCGAAAGAGTTTGCAATTAAAAAAAAACAACCCTTACTTCTATATGTTGGTAATGGTTTTAAAAGAAAAGGTGTAGCAGAATTCTTGCATATTGTTTCCAATCTTAGTTCTAAAAATATTAAGGCCTTTGTAGTTGGAAAAGAAAAGAATATTAAATATTATAAAAATTTATCTAAAAAATTAAATATTGATTCTCAAGTCGTTTTTACTGGAGCAAGATTAGATGTGGATGATTTTTATAACATTAGTGATGTATTTCTTTTCCCAACTCATTACGATCCATTTTCGAATGTTGTTTTAGAAGCAATGAACTTTCGAAACGCAGTATTCACAACCAATAATAATGGAGCTAGTGAGATTTTAGAAGATCGCTTTATTATTAAAAACTCTTATGACCAAAAAATTTGTAAATCAATTGATAGCTTGTTAGAAGATAAAGTAACCTTAGAAAAAATAAAAAGTCTAAACAGAAAAAAATCTAAATTATTCTCAATTGAAAGAAATTTAACTGAAACGCTTAATGTAATAAATAAAATTTCATAAAATGGATCAAAAAAAAACTGCGCAAATTTTAATTGAACTTCCAACATGGCTTGGTGATTCTGTTATGGCATCGGCTGCTATTGAAAATATTGTAGATTATTATGGTGCTATTGAAATTACTATTATTGGATCTTTTTCTTCAATTGAGACTTTAAAACACCACCCAAAAATAGTCAAGTCTATAATTTTTGAATCAAAGTATAAATCACTGTATAAAAATTATAGTCAACTTGGTGGTTTTGATGATTATTTTACTTTTAGAAGCTCATTTAGAGCAACATTATTAAAACTCCTTGTAAGATCTAAAAACAAGTACCAGTTTAAGAAAAAAAATTCAACTAAAAATACTCATCAAGTAAAGCAATATGTTGAATTTGTAAACAAGAGCTTAAATATTGATTTTCCTGCAGGTAATTTAGTGGTTAATAACGTTCAATGTAGAACTTTAAACTCAACTAAAATAATTGGAATTAATCCTGGAGGTACATATGGTAGTGCAAAAAGATGGTACCCAGATGAATTTGCAAAGATAGCAACAGAACTATCTGATCGATTTGATATTGTTATTTTTGGAGGAGAAAATGAACGAATATTTGCAGAAGAAATTGAAAAAAAATTAATTCAAAAAAAAATCACTAATTATCGAAATCTTGCTGGAAAAACTTCAATTTCAGAATTAATAAATGAAATAGGAAATTTAGATCTTTTTATTACTGGTGATAGTGGGCCAATGCATATAGCTGCAAGCTTAAAAATTCCTACAATATCAATTTTTGGACCAACTAATGACCATGAAACTTCTCAGTGGAATAACTCAAATAGTTTGGTTATAAAAAAGCGCTTAGATTGTCAACCTTGTATGAAAAAAATATGCCCATTAAAGCACCATAACTGTATGAAGCTTATTAAAGCTGAAGATGTAATAAGTGCTATACCCTCTATATATATTGATTTTAAAGTTATAAACAAGTCAATGATGATATAATTTTTTTTTTTAAAAATAGTGCTCTTCCAAAAATATCTTTTTTAATTAGTTTCATTTTTAGTTTATGGCCACTAGTTTTTTAAAATTATTCTCTTTTTAACGCCTCCTTTTTCATCAATAATAATTTGAAATCCCCTTTGTTTATCAGTTTTTCTGCCAAGAATATCTGTTTGACCCATCTGTCTTAAAGTGTTTTGGCTAAAATTTTCATCACTACTACTTAATGATTGAAAAGCAGCTTTTAGGTAAACAATTTTATGCTCTGTACTGTTTAAATATACCAAGTGAATATTTCCATTTTTAAACTCTACATCTGGATCTATCTTTTGTCCAAAAAAACTAGTATCTGTAAAAGACAAAGACCCTTGCAGGGCATGAGCTCCTTCACTAGAAAAGCTAATATAACAATCTTGATAGCTTTCTCTGTTATCCTGCCAAACAGCCACAACTGTATCTCCAGAAGCAGATATCTCTGGATAGTTTTGAATAACCCCACTCATTAAATC
>Ga0075444_10001993_pt1 | contig 12484 bp, 10 predicted proteins | sample CoawatmetaG01DNA_FD_76836 | JGI IMG/M metagenome (GOLD analysis project Ga0075444, IMG submission 76836) | Marine microbial communities from the West Antarctic Peninsula - Coastal water metaG017-DNA | ecosystem: Environmental > Aquatic > Marine > Coastal | place: Atlantic Ocean: West Antarctic... | reverse complement strand
TCTTTATGTTGATAAATTATCCCATTTTCTTCATTACTAATATAACTACTCCCAGCAGTATTACTGGAAACAATCGAAGGAATTCCTAATTTTCCTATTTCTTTAATAACAAGTCCATCAGTTTCAAAAATTTCACTGGAAAAAATACTAAAGCGAAGAGTCTTATAAACATTGTCTAATTGATCTTGTTGCAACCATCCTGTAATCTGATATTGATTGCTTTTTTTACGAATATAGCCTTCTAATGGACCACTGCCAATAAAAACAACCTTATCAGCATAGGGTAATAATACATCAGCTAAAAACTTAATCCCTTTTTCATCTGCAAGTCTACCTATGAAGCCAATCATTTTATTACTTGAAACATCTATTTTAGGTGCATACTTAACTCCAAACACTGGAGTAACTATAATTTTAGAGAAATAATTAGATGGTAGATATTTTTGCATCTTTTTTTCACTAAATTTAGATACAAAAATTAACTTACCACCATGTTTTACATATTTCACCAAAATATTTCTAAAAATAAATTGCCTTATAACTCTCCAAATTTTGATTGAATAGCTCCTGCTATCACAATTATTAGATATACAAGCTAAGCTCAATGGCTTTAATTTACAAACCTCTTGTTGATTAAAATTATAAAAGGCACCATTAGGGCAAACTGAAAAATAATCATGCAAAATTAAAGAAGATTCGAATTTAGCTTTAATAATGGAAGAAAATATTGATGCAGAAAGTGATTTAGTCCATGAATGTATAAATATTTTTGTATCAGCTTTGTTATATTTTTTTAAAAAGCTTAACAATAAACTTCCAGATCTAATATTCCATAACCCATTTAAAACTGATTTCATTCGGTTAGTTTTAAGTTCAGAAGATTCAATACAAACAACTTTAACTCCATTCAATGCTAAATTAGCATCTATTGGCGCTAAAGATGAAAAAAAAACTACATTATGCCCAGATTTTGCAAAGGCTATTGCTGAATTAATGGCAACACTCGAAGCACCTCCCTCAATATGTGCATAATCTGAAACAATAATAATATTCATGAGTTCATAAAATCTTTATTTCTAAAAAATACTCCTGCAATAAATAAGAATAAAGCCATTACCTTATAAGAGATATTAACATCAATAAACACCATGTTAAGAAGAAGGATTAAAATTATAAAAATTGAATTTCTATTTTTTTTAAATACTTCATACAGAAATGAAAAATAGAAAATTGCTCCAATAAGTCCATTTTCAATAAAAAGCCTTAAGATTCCTGAGTCAAGTGAGGGTCCAGACCAACCAGGGCCAATGCCGATAAAGATTGATAATGGCATCAAGGAAACGAATGTTTTAATTGCATAGGCCCATTTTTCAATTCTTTGCACCAAGCTTAAATCTATATAACTAAGGTCTGCCCAACTTCCAATAGGAATTCTAGAGTATCTAGTAGTAATAATATGATCAGCCAAATCAACATCAATGTAATTATAGTAACCAATAAAAACAGTAATAAAATTAGTTGAGTTAAATATTGAAATAAATCTCCCAAGAGAATCATATGGATCAAATAAAAAGCCCTGACTTTGATAAATTAAATAGAAATAGTAAATAATTGGAGCAAGTAAGAATATTATAATGCCCTTAACATTTTTTAAATATTTGTAAATTCCAACTCTTACATAAATACTCAATATAAAAACTAAGAAAACTGCCACTATTGGAGAACGTTGTCCTACTATAAGGAAAATAAAATTTGTAAACATAAACACTAAAAAAGCATTTTTATATTTTTTATTCAATAATAAGTAATCAAGAATTACTATCACTGACAAACTTAAAGTGGTGGCAACCTCCCATGGACCGCCTGTTGTTCCAGTTAAGTAACCAAATATTAGCCCATTAGTTGAGGAAAACGAAGGAAGAAGTGAAAAGTACTGAAGAATTAATGCTACAACCTGAATTACAAAGTAAGTATATAAAAATTTTATAAGTTTTAAGGGATTTGCTAATAATGTACCTGCTACAAAAAATATAAAATATTCTAAATTTCTTATTACATAAAAAAGAGAAGGCTCATCTGAAAATACTCGATTAAAAAAGTAAGAAATAAGTGCAATAAAGACAAACAAGTAATAAATCAAGAATGCTCGATCAATGTTTACTGGAATAAGTTTATTTTTAAAAAATAAAACAAAAGCTGATGCAAGAATAATTATGTCATCGATCCTTAAACCAGCTGACTCACCCGCAAAACTTATTAAATTTACTTTTGGAATACAAATCAAAGTGAATAATATTACAATTATCACTTCTTTATAATTAAATTTTTTTTGACTATAGTTCATTTATAAATTAATAGTAATTAAATCTAAAAATATTAGCACAATCAAAAACTGCGATATTTATTTAAGATAAGGCTCAGTAAAATAGACTTCTTATGGGTTTAAATAATTTTAAATTAACCTTAATAGAAAATTTATTCAATAAAATTAAAATGGATATCTTGGCCTTTCCATCTAAAGTAATATTTGATACATAATTTTTTAATACCTTAAGAACATTAATGCTTTTTTCAAACTCCCCTAAAGAATTTAACTTCGTAGAATTATAAAAAAGAATTTTCGTAATAAATTTATTTAGATATTTTGAATATTTATTATTATATTTGTCATTCCATCGTTCATAAACTGAAATCATTTCTGGGATTTTTTCATAATTTCTAATATCAGAAGACTCTTGGGCTTCATGTTCACGCCAACTCATTAGTTTTTTATTAATCAATTTTATTGGATATTTTTCAGATATTTGAAGCCAGTGATCATAATCATAAGTAAAATTAAAAGTTGTTGGAAATTTTCCAAGCTGATCATAAACATCTTTTTTTACTATTACTGATGGACTCATTATTACGTTATCTTTTTGAAGAATCGCCTTAAACAAATCATTAAACTTAATGGTGGGGAAATCTATTAAGCTCTTAGGAATTTCATAATCGTCAATGACAACTCCATGAATATCAATTTTATTACCATACGTTGAAGTCATACCAATTTCAGGATACTCTTTAAACATCGAAACTGATTCTTGGACAATATTTATATGATAAACGTCATCTGAATGAAATATCCCAATTAACTCTCCATTTGCCAAATCAATGCATCGATTAAAATTTCTCGCAGAACCTATGTTTGAGTCATTTTTATAAACATGAATATTAGTTACATGCTGATAATTCTCTTTAATCATTTCATACGTTTTATCTTGAGAATCATTATCGACAATAATGATTTCTAAATTCTTATAGCTCTGTTTTCTAATACTTTCAATAGATTCTAATATATGTTTTTCCCTGTTAAATGTGGGAATACAAATACTAACTAGGGGGTTATCAACTAACATATCATTTTTTTACTCGAAGAAGCATCAACTTTGAATATACTCATTTATCTGAGTTAAACATAATTCATTACAATTAATTCCATTTTGCTCTAATCTATGCCATTCAATAATTTTAATTAATGATGTCTCTAAACTCCATTTAGGCTCCCAATTTAATTTATTAAATGCTTTATCACAATTTAATTTAAGATAACTTTCTTCATGAGGATGAACATTATTATCATAAATCCAATTAGCTTCACCATCCCAAAATTCTGAAATTTTATCAACAATCCACTTGACTGGCTTTACATCATCTTCTATTGGTCCAAAATTCCAAGCTTCAGCAAAATTATTTTCATAATTTCCTAAATGTTCAGCTAACTTTAAATACCCAGCTAATGGCTCGAGGACGTGCTGCCAAGGCCTAATTGCATTTGGATATCGAATTTGCACAGAAATACTTTCTTGAAAACAACGAAGAATATCTGGGATAAGCCTATCTTTTGCCCAATCACCGCCACCTATAACATTGCCCGCTCTGACTGATGCAATTGAAGTTTGATGTTCTTGAAATTGACTTTCTGCAAAGTAACTATTCCTATAGGAGGCAATCAGAAGCTCTGCAGCACCCTTGCTGCTACTATATGGGTCATACCCTCCCATAGGATCATTTTCTGAGTATCCATTCATTAAATCAAAATTTTGATAGCATTTATCTGAAGTCACCATAATCGCTGCAATAACTGAATCAATACTTCTAATTCCTTCCAATATATTTAGGGTTCCCATAACATTAGTCTCATAGGTTTCAACTGGGTCAAGATATGACTGCCTTACAAGAGGTTGTGCAGCCAGATGAAAAACAATTTCTGGTTTATGCTTTTGAAATAATTTTTTGATAGATTCGAGATTACGAATATCCTCACGCAAACTTACCATTCCCTCAGAGACATTAGCTTTACTATAAAGATTCGGGGTGGTTGGTGGCTCTAAAGATATCCCAACAACTTCAGCGCCAAGTTCCTTTAACCATATTGTAAGCCAGCTACCTTTAAAACCAGTATGGCCAGTAACAAAAACTTTTTTATTTTTCCAAAAACTTTTATTAATCACCAAATTTTCCAAGGAGCTTTTTTATTAAGCCAGAGGCTTTCAAGTTTGTTTTTATCACTTAAGGTGTCCATTGGCTGCCAAAAACTATCGTGCTCATAAGCTGATAAATTATTCTGTCTTGCTAATAACTCTAGAGGCTCTCTTTCCCAAATTGTTTGGTCATCTTCAATTAAATCGATCACTTTTGGGGAAAGAACAAAAAAACCTCCATTAATACGTCCGCCATCACCCAAAGGCTTCTCACTAAAATCTAAAACTTTATTTCTTGATAAATTTAATGCGCCAAAACGGCTAGGTGGGAAGACAGCAGTTATTGTAGCTAAAGTTTTTTCTTGTTTATGAAATGCAATTAATTTGGAAATATCAATATCAGCTACACCATCACCATAAGTCAAACAAAAGAAATCTTCATCTTGTATATATTTTTTTACTCTTTTAATTCTTCCACCAGTCATAGAGGATTCACCAGTATCTATAAGTGTAACTTTCCAAGACTCTGCACGTTTATTATGCACATGCATCTCATTATTTTTCATATCGAAAGTAACATCAGACATATGCAAAAAGTAATTTGAAAAATACTCTTTTATTAAGTATCCTTTATAGCCACAACAAATTATGAATTCATTTATTCCATGAGCAGAATAAATCTTCATGATGTGCCACAGTATAGGCTTACCGCCAATCTCTACTAATGGCTTTGGCTTTAAATCAGTCTCTTCACTTAGGCGAGAGCCGAGACCACCTGCTAAAATTACTGCCTTCATAAGTATTTTCCTAAAATTTTAATTTTCCCATAAAAAACTATTGGCAATAGCAATTAAATATTAATCATCTTTTGTTATTATTCTTATAAAAGTTTTTGAAAAATTTAATGCAGAATATTTTTTTATATAAGGACTTTTTAAAAACGATTTAATCGATCCAAGGTAATTGTTATATTCCTCATTTGTCATATTTAACATATACTCAAATAGTTCGTCATTGCTATTAAAGTCGTCATACTTAATATAACAACTACTTGGAATATGTTTTTCTATACTAGGATCTCCAAGATATACAGGAACTGAGCCAGAAATCATTGAGTCAAATATCTTTTCTGTCAAGTAGCCAGAAATTAACCTAGCATTTTCAAAGCATATCGAAAATTTATAATTAGCCATTGTTTTTATTTTAGAATCTGTCTCACCTTTGTAACATTTATAAACTGAACTACCAGTATGAGTAAAGATTTTAAGTCTATTTAAAATTCTTAAAATTTTTGGAGATCTAATATACCTCTTATCCCAGTCATACCCAAAAAGATCAAAATGTTCAGATTGATTTTTTTCAAACCACTCTAGAACTGATTTTCTTGATGAATAAAGTTCCAAAGGATGTGTAGAGTTCTTATTAGATGCAATTAAAACACATAGTTTTTTTGGTTTAATAGAAAAATACTTATTAAAATTATTCAAATTTTCATCTGTGTAACAAAAATGGTTATTTATACGAATTGCATTAGAAGCTTTTTTTAAGACCTCATCGGACCAGGTTAAAATATAATCAAAAAGGTCATAATAAGTATCGTCATAATTCCAAGGCTTAAAAAGAACGCATTCAGAAAAATAAACAATTTTTTTAACGCCATAAAGGTTAGGGCTTTTTAAAATATTGATATTTTTTGGAATATCGATAAAAATTATGTGAGTTGGTTTGATGCCTTTTTTTAAATAATTTTCATAAGTATCGACACTAGATCCAGAGTTAATTAAATCAGAGTAAAGCTTCCTGAAATAAAAATTATGATCATCACGATTAAAGGGATGTCCTTCTTGTCGTTCGGTGTGAATTGAATCATCAATAAAAGCATCAAGTACAGAACCACTCTCTTCATTAAATAATGCAATTGAAGGATCATTATTTAATTGTTCACTTATTTTTTTCTTAACCATCATTAACCTCAAAAAAAGAGTTTATTTCTAAAGCTAATTCTTTGTATGTTTTAATAAAAGAAAAGTCTCCATGACCAATTTCAAGTCTAGACTTATATTGTTTAGGGTCCCATTCATTAGATTTTTTTAATAAATCTATAAGATAAAAACTTCTCATATTAGAAGAGGATTTTAGATTCATTACTCCAGCAGAAACCAAAGTTAAAACTACACAGTTATTAAAATTAATATTTTCTATAGGAAGGTTATTAGGTTCAAAATAATTAATAGACCTTGTAAAAGAACAATTTTTCATTGAAGAGAAATAATCTGAATGCCCTGGATGCAACTTATACAAAATATTCGAATAATTCTCATGCAAAAAACTAAAAAGCTCTCTTAGGCTACTAGAGTCAAAATAATGACTATCAACTTTAAATGAATGGCCGAGAATAAAAACTATCTTTTTATTTATAGAATGAGATTTTATTTTGAAGTCATCTACAAGGTAATCAATATCATTAAATGATATTTCAGAATAATCTTTAGTATTATGTATTAATGGCTCTCCATTAATGATTCTTGCCTTTAAATCCAACTTATATATTTTAGAAAAAATCCAAGCATAGACAATAAAATATATGTTTTTCAATGAAATTTTTAAAGTCTTATTACTATCATTTTGATCTTTGAATTTAAAAGATCTAAGTTTGTTGTTTTCCTTACATTTTTTGAGTAAATATAAAAAACATACATCAACACTTTCAACATTATGAAAAAGCTTACCGCCCTCATATTTATTAAAAAAGCTTTGAACTCTTTTCTTAAATTTATATAATTCAAATAAATATCTTATGCAATTTAGTGGATTTTTGATATCAAGATCAAGCTTGATGGGCTTAAAAAAATATACAGGAATCTTAATTGATTTTGCATAGTCATAGATACTTCTTGAAGTTGTCATTAAAATTATATTTTTATTAATGCTCCTCAAGTAATAGAAAACTGGAAGGAACTGGTAACCTCCACAGTAATAAAATACATTACTATCACTAAAAATATAATTATTTATATCGTCATTTTTCTTAGAAGTTATCAAGCGATTAAGTAGACAAACTAATCTTTAATATTATCATGCCACCATGATATTGTTTTTGCAATTCCATCATCTATACTTGTCTCAGGAGTCCATCCAAGTTCTTTCTCTGCCTTTTGGCAATCAAGACTTAAGGAGGTTTTAATTGAAGCCTGACTTAAATCATGGTTAATAGCCAATTCTTTACCAGATGCTAAAATAACTTTATCTACAAGGCTTTTAATTGAAATTGCACTACCATAGCCACAATTGTAAAGACCAAATTGAGATTTTTGATTTTTTATAGCACACCCTACAAAATTTACCAGATCATCAACATACAATAAATCTCGCTCTTCTTCGCCAGTTCCCCAGACTGAGATATTTCCATCTTTGGCAGACAAAACTTTTGTAATCGTTGCTCCAAAGACGTGGGAATGCTCTAGATCATATTTATCATATGGCCCATATATATTAGTATGCCTAACCACTGTGAATTTAGTTTCTCCAATACGTGAATAAAAGTCACACATCTTTTCAAGATATAACTTTGTATGACCTACGCCAAAATATCGAGGATGCAAATCCATATTAGCATCATAATCTTCTTCAGTTTGAGCCTTATCACTTGACTGTAACATTACTGTGCAGCTAAAGAAAATAACTTGCTTAACTTTTTTTGCATAAGCAGCACGGAATAGTAAAGAATTCATCACCGCATTATCTGTAACGTGAATGTATGGACGCGCTACTATATCTTTAGATCCAGACGTCGTTGCAGCTGCCTGAATTAAGATATCAACTCCATCTAAAATCTTATCAACATCAGCAGTATTATTTAAATCTGCTTTAATCCAGTTGAGATTTGGAAATTCATATGTTGGTCGTTTATTATGAACCCCATAAACCTCAAACCCTTCAAGCTTTGAAAAGTGTTCTGCAATATTCCTTCCAATAAAGCCAGTTGCGCCACATACTAATATTTTTTGCTTATTTTTCACTTTTATCTCGATAAATTATTAATAAAATTTTTAATCACTTGTCTGCTACTTTTTTTAAAGATTGGATATTCTGCAATAATTTTTGATGTATCAATAGAAGTAGTTTCATAGAAATATTTTCCAAAACAAATATCATTTAACTCATACTCATCTTTAATATCAATAAGAGTGATATTTTTTTTTGATGCTACATTATATACGCCTGCAATCTTATTGGAAATACAATGCTTAATAAAGCTTCCAACATCTTCGTGTAAAACATAATTAAAGGATGAATTAGAAGAAAGTGTGAGAACAGATGGACTCTTACTAAACATCTTTAATAAACTATTTTCCCTCATGTATGCACCTAACATCACACTAGGACGAAGGATAAGTGGATGAATTCCATAAAGCTTAACTAAAGATTCTGACATTAGCTTAGAAATAGAGTAATCGTTATCTAAATCCAAGTAGCTAATATTCAGATCCTCTGAACCAATACTTTTAGATGGGTACACATCAACTGATGAAATATATATAAAGCACTTATGCTCAATACCTAATAACTTTCGAGTAAGCTCTGTATTACTCTCTATTTCATTTACATCGGCAGTAAAATCATACGCGCAGTGAACAATAACATCATATTTTTTAAATTTGAATTCGTCAATTACGCTGCCTCTGTTAAATTCATCAGAATTAAATAACTCTTTGAGGTATTTACCTAAACCACTTCTTGCTCCACTAACTAGAATTTTCATAGTACTCTAGTAATAAAATTAATTATTATATTTTACATGCAATTCAATTTTTTCTATAATTAATGAAACTTTTGATCTTAAATAAATCATATTAACTCCATGAACTAATTGCTTAGAATCAACATCAAATACAAATAATTTTTTATCTGTATCTCTTTCTAGGCTCATCAAATCTTTTCCATTAATCTTGACATCTATATTTCTTAAATCTGAAAAAATTTCTTCAGACTTATTAGAAACAATATTATCTTTAATTTCATAAACAAGATGGAGGTTAAGTTTAGAAATGTTTGCAGTTTGATTTGAAATATCATCACCAATATCAATCTTCAAAACTAAAGGCTCATTTGATTTAGTTAATGCTGGCAAAGGATTTTCAAAATTTAAATTTGCATAATTATTCCATCTATACTCATTATCAGGACTTGTTGTCACTCCAAATCGCCTTGGAATTACAAATGTTTTATTTTTAAAAATCATTGTTTCATAACTACCAATCTCTTTATAAGCTTGTTGATGGGACTTAGGCATATAGTGGTTATATTCCAATTTATCATATAAGTATTGTGATGCAAAACTCCAATTAAAAGTTGCAACCGAGTCAGCACCTTGATGCCACCAGTTAGTGAATACCCCTCTCTCAAATTCGATTCCTGGATCATGGTATCCAGATGGAAAATGAGCTGCATCATCGAAACAAGGGATTAACTTAATATTAGTACCCTCAGTAATTTTTTTAAAACTTGGCAAATCGACCTTAATAGATCTGGTGCCAATTATCATAATATCGACTAATTTTTCTTTAGCCCATTTTTCTATATCTATTCCAATGAAATGGCATCCTTCAATATTTCTAGGAATTCGAATTGATAACAAATATGGCCTCCCTCTTTCTTTAGCAATACTTGTTAACATTTTCCTTACACTTCTCATAAGTTCAGTCAAAGACTCTCTTGAAGTCCAGGCCTCACCATTTGGAAAAAAAGGTGGCGTACGCATAAAATCAAGATCAATTCCATCTAAATTATAATTTTGAGCTAGCTCTGTTAGAACTTGTAATTTATGCTCTCTAACACCCTTCTTCCCATAATTCCATAATCCAGGTTTCCATTGAGCTTCTGGTATTAACCAATTTGGGTTTTTCTCTTTTAATGGAATGATTGCTGGCGAATGACTTACATCTCTATCTGATCCATTCATTCTATGACTATAAAAAGCCTCAAGCTCTCTTTTATGAGTCTCTTCAATAGATATTTTGAGAATATCTATTCCAGAATTTAGCCACTCATTAATACCCTTAGAATTTATCAATGGAAGAATTTCACTAGGATAATATGAGATATTACCTCCATCTAAACAAAAATAAATTGAATCTATTTGGTTATTAGGCTCATCTACAAAATTAAAACGGAAATCCACCCATTTGTTTACTTCTATTCCAAATATATGATTCTGGCCTGCATTAATATCAAAATAGGCAACAATTCTCCTGGATTTATTAAGCTTTTCTAAATGAGTTTTATACCAGGAATTATGTTTAGCAAATGCTCCCTTGGAAATAACCAAAGCACCAAATAAAAGCTTAATAAAATTTCGTCTATCTAGATGCAAGTTTTTGCCATTTTGGTAGCTCAATTTGTGAACGGTTATAATCTAAGGGTATTCCAATATCAATAAAATATCCACCACACTTTTTTCCTATAATTAACTCCTGATGAACTAATTTTGGAAATAAATCAGACTCTAATGAAAAATTACCATCAGGGATAAACTCCAAAACCTTCCTATTTATTAAATATACCCCGCCATTTATCAAGTTATTATTATTGACATCTTTATTTTCACTAAACCCCTTAATCTTTTCATCATCGATTAACACTTTACCATAACGACTATTGTCTTTAACTTCACGAAGAGCAAGAGATACTAATGCCTTTGGAAATTTTTGTGAAAACTTTATTAAATTCATATAATTTATATCAAATAAAGAGTCACCATTAATAACTAAAAAGTGCGGATCTAACTTAGATGATGCAAGTTTTAATGCACCCCCAGTACCCATAGGGTTATGCTCTTGGACATACTCTATACCTTTGATATGTTTCAATTCTGAATTGATGTAAGAGATAATTTTTTCAGCTTTATATCCAATTGAAATAATAACCTTATTAAACCCTTGTCTTTTAAGATTCCATATCAAATATCCTATGAAAGGATGCCCTCCAACTAATAACATGGGTTTTGGAGTTTCCTTAGTTAGGCCTCCAAGCCTAGAACCTAAGCCACCTGCTAAAATTAAAGCTTGTTTAATCATTAAGCCATTATTAATTATTAATGGTACCTTTCGAAGTCTCTGACTCAGTAAAAACGTTATAACGATTTTCAACATCTTTTTGATTTTTTTGAAACCATTCCATAGTTTCCCGGATTCCATCCGAAAGATTAATCTTAGTTTCAAAACCAATTAACTTTTTAGCTAATGACATATCCATTAATCTTAAAGCATCACCTTTAGGTTTGGTAATATCCCATTCTATTTGTCGCCCATCAGTCAGATTTGAAACAATCTGATCAACTATTTCACGAATTTTTACGCCATCTCCACTTCCTAAGTTAATAGGAACATTTATTCCTTTTTCAACTGCAATCATCATTCCTCTAGCTACATCATGAGCATGAATAAAATCGCGAACTGGAGAGCCATCCCCCCAGACTGAAAGAGGAGATTCACCTCCCAAAGCTCTGCGAATTAATGATGGGATTACCATAGCATTTTCAGGATCAAAATTATCATAAGGCCCATTAACATTAGCAGGCCGAACTATAGAAATTTTATCCCAGCCATATTCAATTTGATAGGCTTCGGCTTGAAGTTCAGCCATACGTTTCGCCCAACCTGCAAAGCGATCATTAGGAGATGGGAAAGTTTTCCACACATCGTCTTCACGAAACATGTCTGCTGGTTCATAAACACCAATTGAACTAGTAAAAAGATAACGCTCAACTCCCTCTCTTCTTGCAGCCTCCATCATATTGAAACTAAAAGTAATAGTGGGCACAAAAAAACTTGCTGGCCTTTCAGCACACATCTTAGGTGAGCCTTTTATTCCAACCAATTGAAATACTATTTCTTGGCCTCTACAAGCCTCAAGACATTCATTAAAATCTCGTAAATCAGCCTTCTTAAATATTGCACCATCAGGACATCGCGATGAATCATCTAGTGAGACTACAGTTACTTTAGCCCCTTGTTTAAGTA
>Ga0075444_10001992_pt1 | contig 12484 bp, 7 predicted proteins | sample CoawatmetaG01DNA_FD_76836 | JGI IMG/M metagenome (GOLD analysis project Ga0075444, IMG submission 76836) | Marine microbial communities from the West Antarctic Peninsula - Coastal water metaG017-DNA | ecosystem: Environmental > Aquatic > Marine > Coastal | place: Atlantic Ocean: West Antarctic... | reverse complement strand
TCTATTGTTTTCTAAATAGTTCAACTTTCTGCCAAGTGCTTCTTTTTCAGCAGCTGCAGCTTTTTCTTTTCTTCTAGCGGCTCCACCACCGAATATACCACTAAATAACTGTATACCTCCTGACACTAAAGAACCTACAGCCATTGCTGATAAAGGATCTGCCATTTGAACATTTCCTCGTCCAAATAAAAATATTTCTAAAAATTCTATCATGTTATTTATTTTATCTTCCGTATGTTGTGCCTACTGCAAACAACTCTTTTAATCCACCTGGATTAGTAGTTGCATCTGTTTTCATCGTAACTGTAGCGTAGTAAGCTTTTATACCTGTATTGTTAGGACCTATTAAAACTTGCCCAGCTAAAGGTATTGATGAATTATTTTTTATAGCAGCCACATATCTATTTTGTTTTCTATCAAACCCAGCTCTATACTGCACATTGTCTTCTACATAAAGACCCTCATCATAACTCCATATTTTTGACGATGTATCTATTGTTTCGCCCCATCCAGCATCTCTTTCGTCAAAACCAGTCGCGTCGGAAACTAAAGATATTACTTCCCAGCCATTTGTACCTTCGTAGTTTATAGTTTTAAATGTTTTAACTCTTGTAGGATCTGGATTAAGTACAAATTTAATAGTAGCGTCATTATCAATTCCATAAAAATTAGCTCTATAAACGTTAGTTGAATAATGTTTCCAAACAGAAGTTCCATTTGTAGTAAAAAATCCTCCTTGAGAACTAAAACCATTACTAGGCTTGTAATCAAAGAAACTTACCCAACCATTAGTGGCTTCATCAAAGCTAAGTGTATTATAAGCGCCGTCAGAATCCTGCAGTGATACAACATAGTTTTTATTATGAATATCATATGCACCAATTACTTCACCTGTTGAATTAACTTTAGATAATTGATCTCTAAAGAAATCAACCATACCATAACTAGATATTTCTGTAATACCATCTCTAGATAATCTTAGCACAGCATTTCTATTTTTATCAACAAAATATTTTTGATAACCGTAAACAGCAAATGATTCTGGATTTGTAGATATTCCATATTCACCAGCATAAGCTATTATTTGTCCAATAACTAAATTAGCAGTAGTTGTAATTGCACTTCCTTCCGCAGAATATATAGCGTCTTTATCTATTAAAGCCCTGTTTACTTTATCTTCTTGAAATATTATTAAGTTAGTATCTTCAGCATATAGCTTCTGTATACTACCATTTACAGGATCTACACTTCTAGTAATTTCTTCAGCTGTACTAAATTGATTAGATTGATTTACACCTGTTCTAGAATTAAATATACCGGAGTATATTAATGAATTAGATCTGCGTTGTTGAGCGTCATTATCTTCAACAATATAAGCTTTAACACCTAAGTCAATAGAAGTATTATTATAACCTCCTCGTATTCTTGATTCCTCTATATACCAATCTTCTTCTATAACAGTAGTAGTAGGTGTAGTGTAATTGGGAGCACCAGTCTTACCTTCTCCAATAGGTAAATCAGCTAAGCGCTTCATATAAAATGAGTTAAAATATCCTACTTCTAATGTTATTGGCATATTATAATTATTACTTGTTTATTAAAGATATTACAGAGGACCTAAACTGCAATTGCTTGTTCCGTATGTTGCATCACCAAAGTTAACAACAAGTGTAGTAGTGCCGGACCCTTCGCATGAAACATTCGTTGTTATGACTCTATATTCTCCAACTGTGTTAAATGTTAAAGTATCAGTTCCAGGTGTTCCGCTAGTTGCTGATATTTGTAGTGGACCCATTCCGCTACCTTGGCCAACAGGTATTGCCGCACTCCAACCTGTACCACTAGCATTAAAACTAGGGCGAGTTTCTACAATATAGTAAACGGTTGCAGTAGTTGCGGCTGTTGTTAATAAAGGAGTTATAGACATAACACCTTGAGTTAAGCTAGATGTTGTAGGTGAACCGATAGTTGAATTGCCTTTTACGTTATAAAATTCTATATTGTTACCTGGAAAAGACGGAGTGTATGAGTTATATGGTCCCGATGAAGTAACCACACCGCTTGCTCCAAAATAAGCTTCATAGCTTTCGCCGCAACCAGCTGTTAAACTTCCTTGTCTACCAGCACATATAGTTTGAGGTACACGCTGCTCTCCTACCGTAAAAGAAATACTACATGAACCAGATAGTCCTGCTCCATTTACATCTGTTGCTAAAACAACAATAGTGTAAGTAGTATTATTAACTACCGCATATGGAGCTTTTGGTTTTAATTCACCTGTTGATGAATTTATTTCAAACTGCGAATTTAGAGTTGAGTAATTTGATTGAGAAGGATCTAAAGACCAAACTATTTGACTAGTATTTACACTTGCGTCCGCCGAACCATTTACAGCAGTAAATGTTTTTATAGTTGTAGCACCTACGCTAATAGAAGGGTTTGAACAATTAGTTACTGTTGGCGCAACATTTGATAAAGAAACATTCGGTAAAACAATGTTATCTGTTAACCCATTATAGGTAACGTTAGCTGTTATAGTAAACACACCTGATGAAGGACTTGCATCTACATTTGTATTGTAAAAAAAGTATTGACTACCTGCTGTTTTAATTTGAAAAATACTTCCGCTAGGAGTTGTAGGTGTTATTGTAAATATAGCTCCGGGGTTAGTGGGTATTTCATTTTCAATAGAAAAGCTATTAATAACAATACCAGATGTAATAACACTACCTGCTCCATCTAAAAAACTAAAGTTATTGCCAATTTGTGTTGTTGGAACTATGCTTTCCGAAAATTCAGCAGCGGTAAAATTAGAGCCCACAACTCCCGCATATTGAGAATCAATAGCATTGTTTAATTCTACCAAATCACCTGATAATGTTGTTTCCCAAAATATATCTAATAATGAAAAAACGGGTTTAGTTTCTGCTACAGATAAAAAAGGCTCCATAGATAATACCAACAATCCACCGGTAGTAACATCGTCATCAGTAACATACGCTCCAATGGGATTTCCTATATTTTCCGCTTGACTGCCACGTATAATAAATGGATTACTATCAGCATTATATAAAGATGGAGCAGCTCCAGTAGTCCCCCAAGGTATTTGGCCTGTAGGGGTAGTAACTTCAGATACGCTAAGAACTTCTGCAGCAGGAGAGCCGTAATTATATTGATTAATTGTACCTATAGACCCGTATTCACCTTCTAATACACCAGCAACAAATGGTATTGCTACTATTTCAAGTTCTCTTACTGTAGCTATTTGTATAATTTCTTGTTGTATACTTCCTGGATAATATTGAGCGTTCCAGGGTGTGTTTTTTTGATAAGCAGCTGTTGATTTATTGTCTATTAAAGGATTGTTTACTCTAATAATTAAATTTTCGCTGCTACTAAAATCCCTGTCGTCAGGTCCTACTTCTTCTAAATCTCTTGGTATTTTATTTATATTATCGCTATATACTGTTGAAAAAAAGCTTTTATTTCTTTCTTCATTTTGTATTATAGGGTAGCCATTAACAAAACCAGGTAAATAAACGTTGTAATATTCTTGCTCTTGTTGTTTTACAACTATTCTATAAGAATACCAACCTAAAGGATTAGTAGCTGAATAAATTCCAGGAGTACCTAAAGCTGCATTATATGTAGATTGAATTGCTGAATTTAGTTTAACATTTAAACAGTTGCCTATAAAATCTAAAACAGGTGTTGTTGTTTGAGTTGCTAAATCATTATAAGGTTGAAAAACAGTTGAACCAGGAACATTAGGGGTGCTATCGTTACTAGACAATATAACATCTGATTGTCTACCGTATCTATCTACTAATACAAATCCAACTTGATAAGTTCTACCTTGCTTTAATTGATGTTTTGGGTATTGAGTATAGTTGTCATACCTAACAGATTTGTTTTGAGCAGTAGCTTCAAAATTTATAGAATCAGGTCCGGTGTGTTTATCTAAATAGTTTCCATAAACAATTCTATTTCCTATAACTTCTTGAGCTAATGCTTTTATTGGAACTTTATCAGATACTCTTGTTATTTGATTATTTGGTAAAGTTTTGTATGGTTTACTTGAGCTATAATCGTAATCTTTAAAGTATTTAGTTTTATTTCCATTCACCGGGTCATTAAAGGCTATTGAAGGCAAAGTAGCTGTTTGATTCAATAAAGATAGGTCTATAGTCTCTAAAACTTTAACAGCTAATGCGTCAGATTCTTTATATAATATATCAACTTTTTCTATATGAAGACTAGATCGTATTGCACTAATGGTTGAGCTAGTCATTGGAATTCTTAATAATATATTGTTTATATTATTTTCAAACCATGCAACTATAGTAGACTTATAAGCATCATCCATATCTTCAGTAGGGGATAATAACCCTCCACCAAATTGGCTGTATTGTTTTGGTATAAACATAGGCTGCGTAAACGGCGCAATTAAAGAATATTCGTTGTCGTCAAACTTAAACCTATAACTAAATCTAACAAATTTGTCTTCTAAAAATCTAGAATCACCTTTCCAATTAACATCATAGTCAGGATTATCACTTATTGAAATAATATCACTAGTAAAAAGTGTTGTTGTTTTGTTTAAAGTTACAGTAATTTGCTGCCTTGGAGTTGGTCTAGGATTTGTAACATCATCATCCCTAACTGTTACCGCGGCTACCCTGGTATCTGCGCTTATACCATTACCGCTAACTAAATCACCTACTTTAGGAATACCGTTTTTACCATTATATAAAAAATCTAAATCACCGGCTATAGAAGGGCTTATGGTGTATGTAGCAGTTAATGGATTTGTGTCCCCCGAATTTGGTGGCACAGGGTTAATTACAACAGATCCTGAAGAATGATTAGACATAAAAATGTCTTCTTGATTTGTCATTGAAGGTCTGCTAAAATCCACTAAAGTGCCGTTGCTAACAGTTATTGCTTTAGACAATGTTAGCGTATTGGCCACAACAGGCGGAGTGGCTGACAAATTTACAGTAGGTATACCTATAACCGTTACAAGACTAGTTATGTTTTGAGTAGTTATTTTATTATTATTTGTTATTATATCGCCTACTTTTATACCCGTAGAAGAAGCTACAACTATAGTAGCTGTAGTGGGTGTAGGAGTGGGTGCTATTATGGTAGTAGTAGATCGTTCCATTACAAGTATAGGTTCGTAAGGGGCGTATTTGGCTACAGATATTTGATCTTCGTTAGTGTAATAATTTGAACCAAGACTAGCATTGTTTACATTTATTTTTCTAGGTTGATTAAGATTATCTGTAAAAAATAATAAATTCTCAATTAAATTAATACCTAAAACTCTAAATGATTTGTTAAAATTTAAAAAAAAACCTTCAACTAATAATGTAGGAGCGTTGCTTGCTGCTAAATCAATACTTACGATATAACATTTTGCTGTACTAGGTGCTATAACACTTTGAGGAGAATCATAATTTGTTGCAAATAAATAAGCTGTATTTGAATTTTCATCAATATGGTAGCCTATTATTTCAGTCCCAATAGGGGCATTAACAGGCGCGGCCGTTAAACTAGATATACTTATATTTCCTAAAATATTTTCAAACTCACCTACAGTAGAACTTTCCGACCTACTTATAGATAGATTTTTAGCTTCCCTGTATTCGCCATTTGGCAATATACGAGAGTCAAGATCTTGATTCATTTTCCCTTTAAGGAACGTATTTTTAGTTTCAGCCATTTAATTCTAGTGTTTAATCCATTTAGATTTACCTCTCATTGTTTGAACAATTTCATCAAGCTTAATGTTAGATAATCTTATTTTAGCATTTCTTAATTTAGCGCTTCTCTCTTGCTTTAATCTTCTAACTATATATTCAGGTTGATTAATTTTAGAAGCTATAATAGCATGGCTTATATGAGCATATAAAGCGTCTTCTGCCATCTTAGGAACCTTAGTATCTAAATCATAAGCTAATCCATCAGAAATATACTCTAAAACTATTAGCTTGCCAACTAAATCATTTGAAAAAGAAAACTTTCCTTCTCTGTGATTTATACCAAACCAACCATTTATGTTTGCATACTGCGGATCTAATCCATATTGTTGACCAAGACTTCTTTCCACACCATCAAATCTTCCATAAGCATCAAAAGCAAGTGCAGAGTTATCTATTAGATCTCTACCGTTTATTAAATTATCGTTGGCTTTAGCCCATCTTGCTTCTGTTATTGAAGTACCTTCTAAGTTTTCACCAAAATTATCTTGAGTTGGTGTTCCTGAGTTGTCTTGTAACGGTGTTGAAAATGGATTTATAGTTAGATTGTTTGCGGGATATATAGGTCTTTTAACGCCCAGGTTATCAATCCATGACATTTTGACATAGTTTACATAATCTTGAGGTATAATAACGCTTAAGCTAGATGGTATATTTAATTCTTGAGACTTTATACTATTTAAAGTATCATAACTAAACTCTTGTAATCCTCTTTTAGCATGAAATATAATATCAGTTCTTTTGCAAGCAGGTATTAATTTACCAGTACCCACGTAAGCTACTAAAAAGTTATTTATAATATCTTCAAGTTTTATATAAGAATAACTATTATAGTTATCTTCAACAGCTTGACCAAAAGCATCTCTATTACCGTACTGCCCACCCTCTAAAGATTTTAACTGTATTACAACGCTTGTATTAAGCGCTAATGTACCTGTAATAGTTATAACATTATCTGCTACGGTGTATGGTAAAATATATTCGGTGTATGTTAACACCCCTGGTAGCGCAGTATAAAGCTTAAAATTGTTTAAAGCATAATCTACTTGCGAAGAATCACTGTTCCCAAGTATTAAATTAGTATCAAATGTAGCTGTAAACTTTTGACCAGCACCTGCTATTGATAAAAACCGTTGAGAACCAGCATAGTATTGCTCATTATTTTCAGTTATTAATCCCATGTTTTATTATGATTTTTCGTTTATGTCTTCTTGTTGTATTTGCTGCGAAGCTACCTGTATAATTGTAGGGTCTTGTATTATAACACCAGAATATAAAAGTATACCTGTTATAACATCTACTTGTTCTGAAGGATGTAATTCAAAGTTTACTGAAGAACTAGCGTTATATATGTACTGCCCTAAACTACCAACTGAATATCCCCAATTTATAATCGCTGGTTGTTTCAAGTAAGATACTTGAATATCAGATGTTATACTTGTTGGATATACGCTTATCTTAGTGTCTTCGTATAAAAATATTGGTTGTGATATTGTAGCTGCGGTTAATGGAGATTTTTGAATTAAGTAAAATTCGTTTCGCTCTACCATTTGTACCATCTTAACATCTTTATGTATAACTGTACCAAGTCTATAAAAGTTTGGCAATGAAGCAGTTGTGAAGTGATCTGTTGAAAATGTAGGTGTGGCAATTCTTTTGAATATATCTAGTTTCTCTTCTAGATTTTTTACTCTATTGGCATATTCGCTATCGTTTTCTGGGATACGAAGCTGTTGATTTAGGTCACTCGCGTACTTTTCGAATATACCTTGTTGAACTTGATTACCAACTTTGTTAAATTCGTCTGGAGTTATATACCCTCTTTGTTGCTGGTTAAGTATTAGCAACACAGTTTTATAAACTAAATCTACGTTTATAGCCATTATTTTATTTTTTATTATAATATAACCGACCACATTTAGCAGCCGGTATATTAATTATTACATGTTAATCTAAGTTTTTCTCTACAGATCTAAAAACTTCAACACCTTCGTCGGTTTTAAAGTAAGCAGCCATAGCAGAATAAGGATTTTCATCGAAAGGTACTGTCATTAGCTTTCTTCCATTTGATCCCCATGTGAATGTTCTTTGATCTTGTGACAATTTAATTATGCCAGATTCTTGAGCTCTAATAGCTACATTTCTAAGATGAACATTTTCATCATTAGCAAGTTCTATGAACAAAGCAGGATTTCTTCGAGCTAATAATAACAAATCTCTTTTAAGCTCCTTAGAACTCATCTTACTAACATCAGATCCTACTTCAACTCTTACTATAGCTTCAGCTTGGTCAATGTCCATGTCACGAGCCGCATTCACCGCATCGTTTTGTAAGAATAATATATCTAAATCATCTTCAGCTTGTTCAACAGCACTAAACTCTTCATATAATTTTCCTTTTAAAGGATGATATAAGCTTAATAATATTTGAAGATTTTGTAGTTCTTTTGGAACTTTTAAAGATCCATCTAAAAATCTAATATGTCCCATTGTACATTCCCCTTTCTGTTCATCAACTAAAGGTGAGTCTTGGTTTGTAGCATATCTTATTTCCCTTTGTGTACCAGTATTTTTATCAAAATACAATAAAGCATGTTTTCTTGTATGTCTACCTGGTAATGTTAAGGTTAAAGGGGTTTTATTTCCTTTTAAGTAATATACTCTATCTTTTATTTCCCAACTTGGTTTTGTTGGTTTTATAGTAACTTTAGTTACTTCTTGCTGAGGAGCAACCTCAACTTTTTTTGCTGGTGCTTTTTTTGCAGCCATAATATAATATAATTAAATAATTTGTAAAGTGTGACAATAGCCTATTAATACTAAGAGTAAGGGGCTAATGTCATATAAAAGTAATAATTACCCCCGTTGTTTTAACGAGGGTAACATTACATTAATTTTGAATCCTTAGATTCCTTTGAATAATACAAAGTTGTTAGCAGCTTGAGTGATCAAACATCTTTCAGATAGGAAGTTTACTTCCATAGCATCTAAAGTAGACGTTGTAGCACCACCAGCAGAACCAGTTAACCAAGATTTCATTCTTCTATCATCTGATTGAGAAGCTCTATATCTCACATGTAAGAAAGGTCTTCTGATGTTAGTTCCTAATACTTGATCATAAACCGTAGAAGTTCCAGCAGGTACTAATACACCTTCAACAGAGTTGATACCATTTATCCCACCACGAGTTGACGCGTCATTTAAGTATTTCCAGTCAGTCTTATAGAAATCGTAAGAACCTCTTCTGAATCCTGAGAAACCTAAATTTAAAGCCATTTCTTCTGAGTTTTCAAATAATCCAAAAGCAGTACCTCCAGCGAATCCACCAGAAATAGAAGCTAACATATCGTCAAAATCCAAAGATGTTTGTCTTTGTAAGAATAACATGTTCTCTTCAATAGCTCCTTGAGTGTCTAAATTCTTTAAAATAGCATCAAATTCATCAAGTCCAGCAGCAGCAGTAAATCCTACTTCTACATTTCCACGAGTTTGAATAGCAGCAAACAAACCTTCAGACCCAGGCAAGGTAGCAGCAGTAGGAGCACCAGCAGCAAGTTGATTATATTCGCTTTCAACCATTGACATTTCTAAGTAATCTTCAAAACGTAAACGAGTTTCAGATTCAGCTTTTAAATACCATAAGTATCCAGATGTTCCATCTTCAGTCGCAACTTCAACCCATCCAATTTGTGCCATATCAGATCCAGATACTACGTACTGGCTTCTTAGGATAATTGGTGAATTAGAAAATTGAGTTAATTGAGGTTCAACGCTTATTCTAGGAGAAGTTACACCTGCACCACCAGCAACCATAGATGTTCCTTTTTGATAAGAAGAACCGTATACAAACATTTTTAGTGTTGCATTGTTAACTCCAAAAGTAGTTGCAATATCAATACCGTCAAAAGCAAGCACAGTAAGAGCTCCTGTTGCCGGGACTGCTGAAGCTCCTGAAACAGTAACAATACATTTTGCTTCTGCTCCAGTTGCAGGGTCAAGAATAACTATAGTATCATTTACAGAAACTACATTTACGATACCTGCCGCGATTGGAATAGTAAGTGTATTAGCACCTGCCGCCGCTGTTGATACATTTTGATAAGAAATATGTAATCTGTTTTGTTCAGACCAAATTACTTGATCAGACGTCATTGGCATTTCAGCGCCAACCATTCTTAAGAATCCAGATATCGTTCTGTTTCCATAACGCTCTACTTCTTGTTCATAAATTTCTGGTAAATACTGTTGAGCAAAACTGTTACTATTCTGCGCTCCTGCAGCATTACTGTTAAATTGTAGGTAGTTACTGTTTAAAATCTCTTGCGACTGCGAAGGGATTAAACTACCGAATTGAGGACTTAAACTCATAATAATTGTTTTTTAGTTAAATTTTTTTGTTTTTATTTTTAATCTTGAAGAATCTTGACCGCTTATAGATCTAACTTTTAAGCCATTAATAAATTCACCTTCTTGCGCCTGTCTAGGCTGTGAGCTTAAATTTTTAGACTTACCTATGATATCTTTGGTAGCGTCTGATTTACCTTGCTCGTAAAAGTGATTAATAATAGTGTCTGAGTTAGAAGCCATAAACAAAGCTTTGTGATAACCTTTAGCATCTGTTACTTTACCTTCTTTGTTAAGAAACTTTCCTACAAAGTTGTTAATGTTAGATTGGTCTTCTGCGATTTTACCAGGGTCTTGTACTCCATACCTAAACTTCTTTCCACTAACATCAAATTCAAAACCTTTGAATTCGTTATTGAAATAGTCATCAGTTTGAGATTTAAAATCCTTGTGCTGTCTAGTAGCTGTTTCTTGATCTTCGTTGTAACGGTTGAAAAAATCCGTGGCTTTTTGTTGTTCCTGAGTTACGCCGGGTCTCAACTTGATTTCGTCGTAGTATTTACTCTTGGTTTCTTCCAAAAAGCTTTTAGCTTTTGCAACTTCTTCTTTGTACGCAATTTTCTTTTTGCGTATATCTCTATCCTCATCTAAATCTTCATCATAAGTATAATCTTCTAACATGAGATCAATATCTTCAGATTCTAGATAAGGTTTTGTTTTTTTATAATATTCTTTAATTAAAGAATCTTCATCTACGTTTGAATAGTCTGTGTTTAATCTAACGAAATCATCTATTGTTCCGCCAGTCTCTTCCATAAATGAAACTAATTTTTCTATGTTTTCAGGTAAAGGTTTACCTAATATTTTTTCATCTCTAACAGCTTCTCTAACTTCTTTAGCTATTTCTTTTACTTCTTCACCTGTTATCTCTTGCAGCTGCGTGAATTCCTCTTTATCATTTTTAATGGACCCTTCGTCTCCTGGTCCCACTTCTTGCAATCCCAGTTTGGGTTGTTCTGTGTGTAGCACGCCGCTCTCTGCGCTTTTGTCTTGAATGGCATCGTCTTGTGAGTTTAATTCTTCTTTTGGTATAACCACTTTGGTTACATCCGGCTGTAAGTCTATTAAAGGTTCTTTAATACTAACCTTAGTTATTTCATTACTTTGCTTTGATAACTGCTTAGGTTTCTTAGACTTACCTTTAAGGCTAAAGTCACCCTCCTGTTTTACAGGTTCATTTGTTTTTATTTCTGACATAATATAATATAATTAAATAATTGATTGTGATTTTATTTAGGACCAAACTGCTCTAATCCAAATCCATCTAAATTGTCATTACCAGCAGACTCAAAGTTTGTAGGTAATAGATCATTTTGTCTTTGGTTTATTAATTCTGACTGTTGAGTTCCTTGAATTTTAACACGTTTATCTTTTCTATCTTCTATTTCACTTTCATTTTGTGTCTTAACTTTTGCTGTAGCTTGAGCTAATTGCATCTGATAATTAAACTCTTCAGCCATAAGTTCTCTTTTTATTTGAGCTTCAGCTTGCATCCTTTGTATTTCAAATTGCGACTTAGCTTGCTCTATACTTACTTTTTCTTGAGTTAAAGCTTGTTGTTTTTGAACTTCAAACATAGCTGCTTTTTCTGCAGACTCCGCGTTAGCTTGCGCTTGTGCTTGGATATTAGCTTGCTGCTGCTCTTGCTCTCTCTTTATTTTTTGAGTTTGTCTTAGCTTTATAAATTGATTAGCTAGTTTAGAGTTTTTTATTTCTCTAATATCAATAGCATCTGACAAAGCGATAGCTCCTGTTTGTAAAGCTACTTGTATGTTTTGTTCTAGTAATGCTTTTTCCTCTTCTTCAGGTTCTAGCTGTATATAAATACCAAAGTCATGCAACTGTAGATTCATTAATTCTTCTAACGTTTTAACGTTGAAAGTGCTTATTGAATTAATTAAAGAATTTTCTGTTAAAGGATTTTGAATTAGATCAGCTACTTTTAAACTTATATTCTCACATGTTCTAACCGTTATGTATAATAAAGATTCTAACAAATGCTTTGTAGCTGTATTAGAGGCGTTTGCTGCCATTTTTTGTAGTCCAAGTAAAGCATCTTTGTCTGGAGCGCTACCGTCTCTTGCTTCGTTTAATCCGGTTACATCACGTATCATTTGTAAATAATATTGATATGTACCAATTAAACTTTGTATCTTAGCTTGACCTGACGATGAAGATAATTCTTGAATAGGTACTTTACCTCTATTCATTTCACCATCCTGCGTAAGTGATCTACCTACAATCGAACCTGTTTGAAAATACATGTTCAATGCTTCAGCCGGATTATAATTAGTTCCATTACCTAAATCAACTTC
>Ga0075444_10001985_pt1 | contig 12501 bp, 7 predicted proteins | sample CoawatmetaG01DNA_FD_76836 | JGI IMG/M metagenome (GOLD analysis project Ga0075444, IMG submission 76836) | Marine microbial communities from the West Antarctic Peninsula - Coastal water metaG017-DNA | ecosystem: Environmental > Aquatic > Marine > Coastal | place: Atlantic Ocean: West Antarctic... | reverse complement strand
TCGCGCCTGGTGGCGTGGCCGCCATATTGACTCCAGCTGGAATTGCCAGCGATCAAGGGGCGACAGCGTGCCGGCGCATGCTCTTTGAAAATTATCACTGGATTAGCCTGGAAGGCTTTATCAATGAAGACCAGGCTTTTGCCATTCATCCATCTTATAAGTATGCTCTTTCTGTTTTTGCCAGGCCAGCTATTGTGGGGCAAGCTAAGCCTTGCACTCGGGTGCGCTTTGGCTCCCTGGCTTCTGACCTGCTTGCGGGTCAGCGACCTTGGTTGAACTATTCGCTTGCTTTGGCTGGCGCACTTAGTCCAAGCTCTTACGCCATTCTTGAGTTTGATGGTGTCGAGCAGTTTGATTTGTTCAAGGGTATTACTGAGAATAACATCCCCCTTCATCAGCTGCATGCCGATGGGCAGATGCAGATGGATAGAGGGCGCTATAAGGCTGCGCAAAAGCCCCTTTATTCTGGAGTTTATGGTCTGCGCTTTGGCCGCGATTTTGATCTGACGATTGACAAGAAGCTCTTTGTTAGCTCGACTGCAGCCCGGGCCGCAGGCTTCAAAGCCGATTGCTACGGCCGTTTTCTTCAAGGCAAGTGGATTGATATTGACTCTGCTCATGAGCGAAAGTCTTCCGCTTTGGCCACATCAGAAATGGAACTGGAATCGGAATCGGAACCGGAACTAATTTTGTCTCAGGATCGCTCTAGTTATATTGAGATTGATCGAGTAGAAGATTGTTTATTGCCTTTGCTTGAAGGGCGCATGCTCAGCCAGTTCGAGATAGCATCTAAGACTTATGTAAGTGGTAGTGGTCGGCAGGCGCTATGGCATGAAAATGCTGGCGAGAATTTAAACAGGTCAGGGCCGGAGCAGTCTAAGCCAGTATTTTCATCGCAATATTTAGTGCGAGACTGCGACTTTTATCAGCGCCGCAGTTTGCTAGATAGTGCTCGAATTGGCTTTGTCTCTGTGTCGGCGGCCAGCAATACTCGCTCGATGATGGCGGCAATATTGCCCCCTTATCCGGCTGGCAATTCGGTTCCTTTTCTTGCCCTCTCGGCGGCAGACGCAAGTGAGCAGGCCTATTGGGCCATGATACTTGTGTCTGTGCTTAATTCGTTTGTTTTTGATTTCGGTCTTAGAACCAGATTCGGTGGCAACAATCTAAACTATTTTCTCCTTGATCAGTGCTCTCTGCCTAAGGCTTTGCTGGCCACTGACGAGCAGAGGCCGGCCGACCTCTCTTTGCTTTTGCTCAATTTAATTGCTCAGGTGAGTGCTGTTCTGTCCTTCACTCATCTCTCGCAAGCTGCTGTCGTTTCGAGCTATTTAGCTAGAGCTTCGCCATCGCAATTACAATCACAATTAGAATCTAGGGGGCTCTTTGCTGCTGAACTGGCATACTTCCGGGCTAGAGCCAGTGGAAGTAGCTTCGTTCAACTGCCAGTAGAGCGTCGTCGTCAGCTCCGAGCCTTGCTCGATGCTCTTGTAGCGAAGCTCTATGGCCTAGATTTGTCGCAATTCGCCCAGGTTCTATCTGGCTGCGTCTCTGGCGCCTCTAATACCAGCCAGGAGCACAGTCGTGGCTTCCAGCGAGTGGATAAACATCTGCCTTTTGCCCAGCGCTTGCCTAATCTTGCTTATCAAATCTTTCAAGATATTGAGACGAATCGTCTTGATTTGAATCATTTGGCAGCCTGCGGATTTGCCGCCGAAGATGGTTCAAACGGCCATGGGCTTGCTCTTCTAGAAGAATCACTGGGTTGGTTAAAATTGCATCAAACTAGATTGGAGGCATTTCATCAAAAATCTGGAGTAAAATAGCTGACTGCCCATAGATAACTAAAAGGTTTCACTATGAATTCGCCAGCTCCGGCCCCATCTCCAGCTACAGCCAAGTCCTCTGATTTTATTAGAGACATCATTAACGATGACCTTGAAGCTAAGCGTCATGAGAAAGTAATCACCCGCTTTCCTCCGGAGCCAAACGGCTTTCTGCACATCGGCCATGCTAAGTCTATTTGTCTAAATTTTGGCCTGGCAAACGAGTATCGTGAGAAATTGCCCTCATCTGGCACTCGCTGTCACTTGCGTTTCGATGATACCGATCCAGCTAAAGAAGACACTCTTTTTGAAGATGGCATACAAGAAGATGTGCGCTGGTTAGGTTTTGAATGGGACGGCTTGTATCATGCCAGCGATTACTTCGAAAAAATGTATGAGTACGGTGAGCACTTAATTAGCGCTGGTAAGGCTTATGTCTGCAGCCTCAGTGATGCTGAAATCAAAGAGTATCGCGGCAACGTCACTACACCAGGTAAAAATAGTCCGCACCGGACACGCACAGTTGAAGAGAATCTTGATCTCTTCCGGCGCATGCGCAAAGGTGAGTTTAAAGAAGGCGAACATGTTTTGCGGGCCATCATTGATATGGCTAACCCCAACATGAAGATGCGCGACCCACTGCTTTATCGCATTCGTCACACTGCCCACCACATGACTGGCGATAGCTGGTGCATTTATCCCATGTACGACTATGCTCATCCAATTTCTGATGCTATTGAAGGAATTACCCACAGCATTTGTACTCTTGAGTTTGAGAATAATCGCGAACTCTATGACTGGGTGATTGATAATCTCATCGATTACGCTAAGTTCCCTAGTCGCCCGCACCAGTATGAGTTTGCCCGCCTCAGCCTTAACTACACGGTGCTCAGCAAGCGCCGCTTGCTAGAGTTGGTTGAAGGAAAACATGTCAGCGGTTGGGACGATCCCCGCCTTCCTACAATTGCTGGATTGCGTCGTCGTGGTTATACACCAGAGAGTATTCGCGCTTTCTGCGCCAGTGTTGGTATTTCAAAAGCCAATAGCACAGTAGATATGGCTCAACTAGAATTTTGTATTCGTGATGATCTAAACCAAAAAGCACCACGGGTCATGGCTGTTTTGAAGCCACTAAAAGTGGTGATTGAAAATTATCCAGATAATGAAGTTGAAGAGCTTGATGCTTCTTACTGGCCTCACGATGTGCCCAAGGAAGGTACGCGCAAAGTGCCATTCTGCAAAGAGATCTATATTGAGCAAGATGATTTCATGCTTGAGCCAACTAAAGACTACTATCGTCTCGCTCCAGGCAAAGAAGTGCGCTTGCGCTATGCCCATCTGATTACCTGCACTGATGTAGTTAAAGATGCCGCTGGCAATGTGGTTGAAGTGCGTTGCACCTACGATCCTGAGGTTAAACCAGGAGATAATCCGGTGGGACGCAAAGTCAAAGGCACGATTCACTGGGTCAGTGCTCGTCATGCTGTTGACACCGAAGTGCGCCTCTATGACCGCTTGCTATCTGAAGAAGCGCCTCCCGCTGGAAAAGATAGTGAGTTTCTCAACTCTATCAATGCTAATGCCTTGCAGGTATTGAAAGGTTGTAAGCTCGAGCGCAGCTTGAGTGAGGCAAATGCTGGTGACAGCTTCCAGTTCGAGAGACAAGGGTATTTTGTTGCCGATATCAAGGACAGCAAGCCCGGTGCTCCGGTGTTCAACCGTATCGTCACCTTGAAAGATTCTTGGGCAAGAGCAAACAAGAAGTAGAAAGATCCGGTTATATCAGTCGTTAGTAAATAGGTCGCTACCTTGTGGTAACGACCTATTTGTTCATTTATGTGGCTATTTTGTTATTCAAGCAATTTGTTATTCAAGCAATTTGTTATTCGTTCATGGCCATTGCCAGTAAGTTGTGGAATGTCGTTGTCTTCATGCGGCGAAATTTGAAAACTATGGCTGGGGCTGGTGCTCCAGATGGTAGCTCCGTATGGTTTTTCTCCGGCACGGACTGGTTGGATTCTGGCTGTTCTTGCAATGTTTCTTGCAATGGTTCCTGCAATGGTTCCTGCAATGGTTCTTGCTGTCTCTGCTCTATCTGTCTGGGTGCTGCTGTTGGTATGGCCATGAGATGAGACCCGGTGATAAACGATTGGAGGTTCTCACCCTCTAGTCCCATTCCCGGTGATTGAGAAGATGCGCCATAGCCTCCGGTTGAGCGTTGCGCTTGATTGCCATTAGCTTGCGCTGGGGCAAAGCCCGCGTGCATTACTTGATCGGCGTAGCTCGCTGAGTCGCGTCTGTTTCCCTTCCAATGTGCAAGGCCAGCGCGTCTAGATGAGTTCTCATATTCAATTCGATCTGTGCGCACGCTACCGGCGAAGAAGTTTAGGATTGGATAATCAATCTGACTTTCTAGACCAAGAGCAATAGGTGTTACGTTCGCAGCTCCGTCTGGTCGATCAAATTCGGCCTTGGGTGCTGTTTCTGAATTTTCTTCTCTATTAGATTGGTTGTTTAAAAACATGGTGACCCCACTATTTTTTTTCTTTTAGCTGGTTAGCAACAACGGCACCTGAGTTACCGTTGCTTCAAGGAAACATCCTTTAAGTAATAGATGCCAGTCGCTTGCTGAGCTATTGCAAGTGACTTGATGGCTGCATCTATTTCTAATTACTCGTCGAACCGAAGTTGTGTTTGGGCTTGACGATATTTTGCCGTTCAGGCATTTTATTGATCTTTGTGTCAGACGCAATGTCTAGCAACTGAATGCATACTACATCTGGCTTCCAGCAATAGCAAGCACTTCTTTTGTGAGATCATATGTTTAGAAACTGACACTACCGTGCTTGTTTCAGTAAGGGCTTTATTAAACTTTGAAATTGGACCTCCAGCTCTAGATTTCTGGTCGAGCAATCTCAAACCGATCTTTGATGGTGCTATATAGATTGCCACTGAGGCGGCCCACTGGTTGCAATACATCCAGATCTACGGATATTTGGCCATCTCTAGCCGGGTTGATCTGAACGACCTCGTCTTTGAGGTGAATGCAGACGATCTCACCCAGTACCAGGGCTGATCCACCCAAGTCGTGAATATGAAAGACCTTGCACTCCATACTGATCAAGGCCTCGCCTACCCGCGGCGGTTTGACCATGGTACTGGCTGTTGCCGTTAAGTTTACGGCGGCAAATTCGCTGACATCGGGCGGATAGTCCGCGCTAGATTGGTTCATTTGCTCGACTAAAAACTGACTGACAACGTTCACTACAAATTCGCCGGTCTCGCGCACATTAGTCAGGGTATCTTTAGCGATTGCTTTTGTGCTGGCTGTAGCCGGTCGTTTATATCCAGGCGAGAAGCCTAGCATGGGCGGCTTTATGCTGAAGACATTATAGAAAGAGAAAGGTGCGAGATTGTCTACACCGGTATCACTGGTGGTGGACACCCAGGCAATTGGTCGCGGTACCACTGAGCCAATGAGAATACGGTAGAGCTGCTCGGTTTTTGTTTCACTGCATTTGATGATCATGGTTAGTGACTATAGGCTATTGTATTTTGACGCTGCGGATAGTTTGCATCAGCTCAAGAAGCGGATGATCCATTTCGGATACAACGGCGCGCACGTCGTGTAGCATGGCCGAGCGGGCATCGAGAAGGTCGATGCTGACAATGGGCTGGGGATGGGTGCCAGTAATGTGGCCGTTTGCTTCTCTTCTTTGCCTTTCGCTGGCCTTGGTGTTTATAACTTTGAGGTCTTGCCAGCGCTTCATCAGTGTTTGTTGCCTGGTCAGGCCAGTGCTGCTGTTTTCGGGCACGCTGGTCAAATAGTTCCAAACGGATGGTGGATAGTCTCTTTGAGTGTGGCTGCTATTGATGTCGAATAGCTTGGTTAACATATTGGGTGTACCTTCGACAATTTTCTTTTCGCCAGCTTGCTGCTTTAGGGCAAGCAGGGCAAGCGCTGTCTGGGTAATACCTTCGCCAGTGTCGATGCCGTTGGCACTCTGCTCATTGACACCGCCAATTTTTAGTGCACCACCAACGATACCGGTTACACCACCCGAAATAAAGTTAGCGATGGTGTTCAGTCGAATTACTTTGTCTCTTCGCTCTTCTAGAAATGCCTGCAGATCGTCGGCTTGGGAGATTTCAGTTTCGAGATTGCTGAGACAACTTCTTACCTCAAAGCTTTCGTACACTACTGATTCGGTTAGAGACTGTTTAAGTAGCAGTGCTTTAAGTAAATCGCTGTTAGAGCTTTGAGCAGCACTATGGTCTGGCCCCTGGCTCAGTTTAAGTAGCTTTTCTAGGTCACTGTCTATGCCAATTTCGCTGGCTAGACGGAGGGCCTCTGCTGTTAAGTCAGGGGCGCCAGCGATAGGCTGGGCCGGAGTTTGGCGACTTGAATTAGTGGGGCGGCTAGCTGTTCCAGACTCAAGACCGATGCGTTCGGGGTCTATTCGCCGGTTGTGCAATTTGGCATGAACATGCTTCGCTTGCACTGCTGTAGGCTTGAGCGGCGGTAGTCCGCCGGTGCTGGCTATGGCAGAGCCAAAAGTATTAGTGAAAGATATAGAGAGAAGTAGGCCTAGTAATCTTTTGCTCTGCAATTTCGGGCTCCCGTCTAATTTACTTGAAAAGTAGCATAATTCGGTTGTCGAGTGCAGGAATTGGAAGTTCCATGAAACAGTAGTCATCTTAGTCCAGCAGCGGCGCTGAACAAATATCTGTCCGTCATGTAGGACGGGCTAAGAAAGGTATTTTCTTTTACCGGCGTCTAAAACTGCCAACCAATCGCTCCAGCGGCGGCAATGTTGCCACCACTGACCATGCTCATCGGTATTCCAAGTGCGGCAACAACCTGCATTTTTCCTCCCCTCGAGCGGTGCGCCATGGTCAACGCTGTGGCCGCTTGGCCTCCGTAATATCCACCGCCAATATTTATGGTCGATTTGCCGGCGTCTGGAATGCGGATTGCGGTCAGCATCGCTGTAGCAGCAGCCACGCCTTGGTTGGCTCCTCTTCTTACCAAATCTACTTCGCGCTTCATCTGGTTATTTAACTGGGTGGTGTAATTAATTGCTTGATTGAATTTCTGATCGGTGTAGTTAATCGATTGGTTGAATCTCTGATCGGTGTAATTGTTTGCGCTTGTAAGGGTCTGTGTACAACAATCTGTTATGGCTCCCTGAAGCTGACTGACATTGACGGCATCGGTTGGAGCAACACCAGCATCTACCTGTTGAATTTTTCTTCCGCCTACCGAAACTGTATTGGCAGCGGCCGTAGTACCAGCACCAAGGGCGACACCATTAGCGCCCGCTGTTGCTCCGTCTCCGAAGGCTGCGCCGTTTCCCGTTGCTGTAGCACCATTGCCGAAAGCTGCTCCATTGACTCCTGCATTGGCTCCGTTGCCAACTGCTGTTCCATTTGCACTGGCGCTGGCACCTGTGCCGCCTGCAAAGGCATTGACTCCATTCGCCCTAGCACCGCTGCCGATGGCGACACCAGCTGTAGCACCAATTGCTGTTTGAGAATTTGCACCTATTGCTAAGCTATTGTCTGCTGCCGCTGTGTTGGCAAAACCAAAGGCAGAGCTGTTAAGGCCTGAGGCGGCATTGCCATTGCCGACCGCCGAGCTTGCTCTATTCGAAGCATTATTGCCGCTGCCTATTGCCGAGCTGTCATCGCTTGAGGCGGTGTTGTTTTGACCGCTCGCGAAACTGGCAAAACCAGAGGCCGTATTGTCTTTACCAAAGGCAGCGCTGTTAAATCCTGAGGCGGTATTGCCATTGCCTACCGCTGTACTTGATCTGTTTGTAGCATTATTGCTTTTACCTATTGCCATGCTGTCGTCGCTTGAGGCGGTGTTGCTTTGACCGCTCGCGAAACTGGCAAAACCAGAGGCCGTATTGTCTTTACCAAAGGCCGCGCTGTTAATACCCGAGGCGGTATTGCCATTGCCGACTGCCGTGCTTGATCTATTTGAAGCATTATTGCTTTTACCTATTGCCATGCTGTCATCGCTGGAGGCAGTGTTGCTTTGACCGCTCGCGAAACTGGCAAAACCAGAGGCCGTATTGTCTTTACCAAAGGCCGCGCTGCCAATACCCGAGGCGGTGTTGCCACTGCCGACTGCCGTGCTAAATCTAGTCGAAGCATTGTTGCCGTTACCTATTGCCGAGGTTTCATCGCTTGAGGCGGTGTTGTTTTGACCGCTCGCAAAACTGTTAAAACCGGAGGCCGTATTGTCTTTACCAATGGCAGCGCTGTTAATGCCTGAGGCGGTATTGCCATTGCCGACTGCCGAGGTAAATCTGCTCGAAGCATTATTGCCGTTACCTATTGCCGAGCTGTCATCGCCTGAGGCGGTGTTGTTTTTGCCAGTAGCCGAACTGTTAAAACCAGAGGCCGTGTTGCCGCTACCCAAAGCTGAGCTAAATCTGCCCAAAGCGGTATTGTTTGAGCCTATTGCCGAGCTCGCTGTGCCTGAAGCGGAATTAGTTGACCCTATTGCCGTGCTGTCTGAATCTGAAGCGGTGTTGCTGTTGCCCACAGCCGTACTAGCAGCACTCGAAGCGGTGTTGGCGTTGCCCAGAGCTGTGCTGTTTGAGCCAGAGGCAGCGCTTCCTACGCCCAGGCCCAGTGTGTTCAGACCTGAGGCAGTACCGAAGCCAGCTGGTCCTTGCAGGTTTCCGCCGCCAGTGCCGTCGCCCAGTAGAGTCTCGGCAAAGGCAGAAGGAATAGAACCGGACAGCGCTAATAAGGTTGCCAACCAGATGTTGGCAACCTTTGTGGTCTTGAAAAACATTTTGCACCTTTTCCGGTAGGTAAATAACCAACAGCAGTATGGCTTGGTGAGCCTTGAGGTTCAAGCTTTTGCAGAAATTGCTTGGCGCCTTTTGGGATTGGTTTGCCTCTTTGGTCAGGTTTTCAAAAATAGGTTAGTCTTCCTAATAGTTAGCTATACTAAGAATACTGGTAACTAGTTTTTAGCTAGATCGCCATCAGACTGGAGGGCTCGTGAAAGCAGCAGACACAAGACCGGCAAGCAATACACGAGACCGAACAGACAAAAACAGTCTGGTTGCTGCCAAGGTTATGGAAACGGTCCCGTATATCATGTATTACATTCGCAGTCATGTGCTGCGTCAGGCTGAGACCCCGGCTTCTTTGCCGCAGTTGAGGGTGATGGCCTTTATTAAAAATTGTCCGGGCTCTGGTCTGAGCCGCCTGGCCGAATCTCTAGGTGTTGCTAACGCCACCGCTTCAACTATGGTCGATAGGCTGGTTAAGGCTGGCATGGTCGCTCGTACCAATGACCCTACCAGTCGCCGTAATGTTATCCTCAGTCTCACTGTTGCCGGTGAAGAGCATCTGCTCGGTAGCCGATCTGTTGCAATAGAAGAGTTGTCTCGTGTGATTGCTCAGTTGCCCCCAGAAAAATTGGCCAGCGTTGAAGAGTCGCTAGCCTTGCTAAAAGCTGTATTTACTGAAGCTAATGCCAAAATATAGCTGTTAAGGGAAGAGATGAAAGAAGAACTGGACACTAGCACTAAACGCGACACGCCATATACCAAGGTGGTGGGTGAGTTTGAGCAACCCCCAGTGGCGACAATGCAGTCAAAAAAATCAAATAAAGCTGTTTTAGTCAGTCTGATAGCCTTGCTCCTGGTTGGCAGTGCGGCAACTGTTTATTCTCTGCGTCACGGTAAAGATAGCTCGGCTTCAGGAGCGGCTGGAAAAGTTGGCAAAGACGGGCCGGGCGCTAAAGATAGCAGAGATGGTAAAGGCGGCAAAGACAAAATCGTGCCAGTATTGGTAGCGGTGGCCGGTGAACAGGCTCTGCCCATTGAGCTGCGTAGTATCGGTAACGTCGCTCCATTCTCTGTAGTCAACATTACGCCACAGGTTGGTGGTCAGTTGCTGAAAGTGCATTTCACTCAGGGTGAATTTGTCAAAAAAGGTCAGCTTTTATTTCAGATAGATCCGCGCTCATATCAGGCATCTCTTGCTCAGGCTGAAGGTAATGTTGCGCGGGATAAGGCGCAGGTCGAAGCTGCTCAAGCAAATTTAGCTCGCGATGAGACTATGATCGGCCAGGCCTATGCTAATTTGCGCAGAGACCGTGCCCAGTCTCAATATACTGATGTGCAAGTGACCCGCTATGCAGAATTAGTGCGGGAAGGTGCGGTCTCTAAAGAGCAGAGCGATCAAATTAGCACCAGTGCGGCTCAAGCTCAGGCTACCATCGATGCCGATATGAAGATGGTGGAAAACGCTAAGGCTGTTACTCGTGGCGATAGAGCTGCCATTGATACTGCCCGCGGAAACCTGCGAGCTGACCAAGGCTTGGCTGACCAGGCGCGCTTGCAGTTGAGTTGGACCAAAATTTATTCGCCCTTAGATGGTCGTACCGGCAGTCTCAATGTGTATGAAGGCAATGTGGTATCACCCAATTCTTCAACTCCGTTGGTGACTATTGCTCAAGTTAATCCTATTTATGTCACTGTAACAGTGCCAGAACAGTACCTAAATGACCTGCGTCGCTCTCAGACCGATGGCACCTTGAAGATTCGAGCACTGGTTGAAGGCCGAAAGGCTGAGGCGGTTAAAGGCCATATTTCATTTATGGAAAATACGGTTAACACCAACACCGGTACAATTTTGTTGCGTGCTAGCTTCGATAACGCTGGGCATAAGCTCTTTCCTGGTCAGTTTGTTGATGTGGTAATTTCGATGCCACCAGCGAGCAAGTCTGTAGTGGTGCCGGCCCGGGCTGTGCAGACTACACAGCAGGGTAATTCTCTCTATGTGCTTAAGCCAGATAATACCGTTGACTTGGTGAAGGTAAAACTGGGTCAGAGTTCTGGTGAATTTATTGCTGTACTAGAAGGTCTCACTGTCGGTCAAACGGTTGTAACCGATGGCCAGTTGCAGCTCAGCCCTGGCTCTAAGGTCAAAGTGCAACGTGACACACAGGCTCCTGATGTTATAGGCAAATGAACCTGTGAATCTCTCGCGCCTCTTCATTATGCGTCCGGTGATGACGACACTATTGATGGTGGCACTGGTAATTTTTGGCCTAATTGCTTATATCACTTTGCCTGTTAACGATTTGCCGGCGGTTGACTTCCCTACCATAACTGTTAGCGCTGGTTTGCCCGGTGCTAATGGCGAAACCATGGCCTCAGCTGTGGCTACTCCTTTAGAGAAACAATTTAGTGGCATTGCTGGTTTAGAGTCGATGAATTCTACTTCTGCCACTGGTATTACTTCGATTACTTTGCAGTTTGCTTTAAACCGCAGTATCGATGGGGCAGCTCAAGATGTGCAGGCCGCTATTGTGGCTGCCCGGCCCTGGCTGCCAGCTAGTATGCCCAGTCCTCCGACTTTTCGGAAGGTAAATCCTTCTGATTCGCCGATTCTTTTTGTTGCTCTCAGCTCTAAAACTCTGCCGCTTTATACTGTTGATGAATATGCTGAAAACGTCATTGCCCCTCGCCTTTCGATGACTTCTGGCGTGGCGCAAGTGCAAGTGATGGGCTCGCAAATTTATGCGCCCCATATTCAAGTAGATCCGCGCAAGCTAGCTGCCTACGGCATAGGCATCGATGAAGTGGCCGCGGCTGTGCGTCAGGCCAATGTCAATTTACCGACGGGAACACTACACGGTCCTGATACTTCGTATAACATCCGCGTGAACGGGCAGCTCTTTAATGCTGACGCTTTCAAGCCCCTCATTATTGCCTATCGCAAGGGCGCACCGGTGCGCATAAGCGATATTGGCACTGTGATTGACAGTGTGCAGACCGATAAAGTGGCAAGCTGGTATAACGGCCATCGTGGCATCATTCTTACAGTGCAGCGCCAGCCCGGTACAAATACTATCCAGATTGTCGATGATATAAAGAAGATGATGCCTAACTTCAGGGCAATACTGCCTGGGGCAGTCAATCTTGAAATTCTCTATGACCGCAGTATTTCTATTCGACGCTCTGTGGGTGATGTCAAAGCTACTCTAGTGATCACTGTTTTCTTGGTTGTCTTAGTAATAGTGCTGGCCCTGGGTAGCTTGCCTACCACTCTAATAGCCAGTGTCACTCTGCCGATTGTCTTGATGGGTACTTTTGCTGCTATTAAGCTCTTTGGCTTTACTCTAAACAATATTTCGCTTATGGCACTTACCCTTTCTGTTGGTTTCATTATTGATGATGCCATTGTGGTATTAGAGAATATTGTCCGTCATATTGAAGCTGGCGAACCGCCCTTGCTGGCTGCTGTTAACGGTTCGCGTGAAATTGGCTTTACCGTTGTCTCTATGACAGTTTCTTTGATTGCAGTCTTTATTCCAATATTGTTTCTTGGTGGCATCATTGGCCGTCTCTTCTTTGAGTTCGCCGTCACGATTTCTGTCGCTATTTTGATTTCGGGTTTTGTCGCTCTCAGTCTTACTCCTATGCTTTGCGCTCGCTTCTTGCGAGCTGGCAGTAAGCAAAATTGGCTGCATAGAATTTCAGATAGTTTGTTTGGTCATTTGCAGGCGGCCTACGATTTTACTTTAAAGCCAGCATTGCGTCATAAACGCTTGGTTCTGCTTAGTTTCGTTTTGATGCTTGTGGCCACAGGGTATCTGCTTAAGGAAGTACCGAAGGGTTTCATGCCCACTGAGGAT
>Ga0075444_10001984_pt1 | contig 12502 bp, 8 predicted proteins | sample CoawatmetaG01DNA_FD_76836 | JGI IMG/M metagenome (GOLD analysis project Ga0075444, IMG submission 76836) | Marine microbial communities from the West Antarctic Peninsula - Coastal water metaG017-DNA | ecosystem: Environmental > Aquatic > Marine > Coastal | place: Atlantic Ocean: West Antarctic... | reverse complement strand
GAAGAGGCTTGACTCTATGACAAGCAGGACATTTAGCATTACATCTAAAGGTTAACTCAGTTGTAAGTTGCCTATATTTTCTCATTAGCTTGGAGGATTAAGAGTTATAATTTGCACAGTCAAACCTGACGGTATAGATGCGTCTTTAAAAGTTACTTTACCTGTGTTCTTATCATATAAATAATCTTGAGTTTTAGCCTGAGTAATTCCATTTATACTAACTATCACATTATCAATAGAAGTAGGATTAGAATTTCCAGGAGTAGCTACAAAGAAATTATTACTTCCTGCTCCTTCTCCTGTAGCACTAGCAGCTACATTTATAAGTTGTTTAAGACCTAATGCAACATTACTGGATACTAAATTAATATTAGCAGTTAATTGTGTATAAGTTATAAAGTCATTAGCTTGAAATCCTGCAGTGCTTCCTTTAGTATCTAATTGTGTTTGAATAGAGCTGGTAGCGTCTAAAAATCCAAGCTCTGTAGACGTGACAGAAGCTAAAGCAGCTACTTTACCACTACCATCGGATACTAAAGCTCTTGAGGCAGTAAGATTCCCAGTAGTAATTGTAGATACGGCACCTGCTATATTTGCTGTTCTTCTAGCTTCAAGAGCAGTAGACTCTGTTACTCCTGCTGTAAGCTGTGTTTGGACAGCAGACGATACCCCATCTAAATAGCCAACTTCAGTTGCAGTAACAGCAGAGATAGCAAGTTTACCAGATCCGTCACTAACTATAGCTCTTGACGCGGTAAGATTATCTTTGTATACAGTAGATATAGCACCAGAACGGTTATCAGTAATCGCAGTATTTAAATCTGCGCCATTATATTTTACAGAAGTAGCACTGATTTGACCACTAACAAGATTAGCTGCGCCTGTAGGACTAATAACAACATTACTATCAGGATCTCTGGTTTCTGATATGGTAAATGATTTAGTAGACTCATCATAATAGATAGCTGCATTACCAGAACTGCCTCTATTCATAAAGATACCTACATCACCACTAGGAGTTCCTGTTGCAGAGTTAGCAAGCATAAGGAATCTATCTTGTATAACTGCATTAATAGTATTAGTAGTAGTGGTATCACCATTTACAATTAAATTACCTTGCACTACTAAATCATCTGACATAGTAACTTGTCCAGTAAATCCCTTAGTACCGGCAACTACAGCAGCTATATTACCTTCTGCCGCTACTACATTAGCATGAACAGTATTAGTATTTGTAACACCTGCACTAAGTTGGGTTTGTATAGAGGAAGTAGCATCTACGTAACCTAATTCTGTAGAGGTGACAGACGCTAATGCAGCTACTTTACCGCTACCATCCGATACAAGGGCTCTTGAAGCTGTTAAATTACCAGTAGTAATAGTAGATACAGCACCTGCTATATTAGCTACTCTTCTAGCTTCTATACCTACAGCAAATATAGTATTTGCAGTAATATTTGCTTCTGCGGCATCAATTTGAGTTTGAATAGCACCTGTTACACCGCCTAAATGGTTTAAAACAGTAGTAGTAATCCCACTTATTGCAACTTTACCGCTACCATCGGATACTAAAGCTCTTGAAGCTGTCAAATTACCAGTAGTAATAGTAGATACAGCACCTGCTATATTATTTATTCGCTTTATCTCTACAGCATCAACATTAGAAGATACTAAATTTACACTTGTTACGATAGGTGCAAAATTAGCCGTAGCATCGAAAGCGCTTGCAGGAATAGATTTTATTCCGTATAACCGGGCTACTATAGATCCGTTAGCCATTTTATCGGTAGTAACCGCATTTGACCCTAAAACTGTTGATGTTACGCGTGTTAGCGCCATATTAACTCCTTAAATATCAATCATCGTCAAGTTGTTCAAAAAACTCTGTTAAAAAATCTACTGTTTCTAATGATGTATTATTAAATTTTTCTTTTATTTTGCTTGTTAAAGTATTATCAGAACTACTTACAATTGTCTCATTAGAAGTATTATCGTCTGATATTTCTTCAAAAAACTCTGCTAAGAAATCTTTCTGTTCAAGAGGTTCTGAATCCCCTTCTTCAAAAAACTCTTTTATAAAATCCTCAACTTGTTCATCAATTGTAGGAGGTTTTAATAATTCATCATATATCTCTAATACACATACTTTTTCAGTTAAGTCTTTAATCCAGTCAATTAATTCTTGATCAAGCTCTTCATTTTTATCTATCCATTGTCTTTCGCTTGTAAAGTTTTTACCTCTTTGCTCATAATAAATACCTATAATTGGTCCCGCAACTAATTCTTCTATCTTTGGTTCTTTTTCAATTATTTTACTAAATGGAAAAGCCCTTGATATTCGTGGACCTTTCATGTTTTCTTCTATTTTTCTGTACTCAAAAAATACACAGTTTTGATCCATCTCATCTATGTGAAATTTTATATATTCCATATTTTCCCTCTTATGTTTTAATTATATATCTTGCTACTGCATGTGGTATTACTGCAGTATGAGTGTGTGCAGCAGCAGAAACTCCTGTCACACATGTTAGACCTCCAGCATCTTTAACACCTGTTGAAGCAGAAGCTGTAGTAGTATTTATAGTTGTAGTATGTGAAGCAGTAGTAATAGTACCACCACTTGCAAATGTTCCTGCTCCTGGTCCGAGCGCATGAGCAGATGATTCACCTATCATAACTTTATTTTCAAAATTAGGTATATTAAAAGTAGAAGAGCCGTTCCCTACACCATAAGTAGTTCCTAATATAGCAAACAATTCAGAATATGTAGTTCTACTAACAGCAGCGCCTGCACACTCTAACCAACCAGTAGGTACTGCACCTGCCATAGCTACTATAGTACCAGCAGGTATTAAAGGAACTGGAGTGTCTGTACCTCCTAAAATTGCAGATTGCAAAAGTACATTAGAAGCTACAGGGGCATAACCACCATTTTGTTTTACTATACTAAGTCCTAAATGATGTAATTGATTATGGTTACCATTACCAAGTTGGTTAGGTTCAAAAGCTAAGGATAGATTAGATACAGCATTAGAGCCTGCTAATACTATAGCACTATTAGACGCTGCTCCTATACCAGATATGGAAAGTTGTGCGTGTTGCACACCTGTAACTTCTGGAAACCATGTACCTCCACCCCCAGCTGCAGTAGATACTATCTCAATATCATTAGTTTTAACATTACGAATTGCAAGATTAATTTTATCAGAAGTGACCGCAGAAGCAGCTATCATAGTATTAACAATACTTAAAGGGCCTGGAGTACCAATATCTAAAAAAGCACTTATCGAAGCACTATTAGCAGTTTTTAAATATAATCGGCTGGCTGTTTGTGCAGCCCCTTCTTGTACTGTTACTACCAGTTCTCCAATATCATAGTGACTAACATTAGAAGTTAATGCTGGTAATCCATTTTCTATTCTATGACCTATGCCTACTCTGGTAAAGTTACCTCCAATTTGAGAACTCTTCTTAGTACTAGCATCTGAAATATATAATGCGTTAACATTTGCATTAGCAAATTGCATCATAGTACCGTCAGGAACATCAGTAGCTACACCACTTGAAACAATATTTACAGTTGAAAGAGCTGCTGAACTCCTAAAATTTGTGAGTAAAGAGCGCATGGAATTGTTAAACTGAGTTCTGGCAGAGTTAAGTGATGTACCTGCAGTTGGCTCAATATAGGTGTTTGAATCGGTTAATGCCATTTATACTCCTGTTGCTGTCATCATTACAGACATACTTGCTGATGTTGATCCTGCAGACCCATCACTGCTTTTAAATACTTGATAACTGACTGCCTGATTCGATGCGGCAGTAGTTACTACTATATGTGGTTTATTTGAATCCTCATCTAGCATTGCGTAACTTATTACAGGTCTAGTTAGAAAACCTGCATCAGTAATATCAATAGTTTTAGTAGTTGCATTATATACTGTAGTATCTGTAAAGGTAACTGTATCTTTTTCTATAGTATACCTAAACTTATCAATTGTAAAGTCAAATTCATCAGGCAGATCATTTTGCACAATAAATTTTAATTGAAATTGTCTAAAAGTTCTGCTACCAGCTTGATAGGTTTGAAAACCTTCATTCACAGAAGCACCTACAAATTGTTGAATATTTACATTACCATCTGAGCCACCAGAGACTGAACTAACGTTTCCTACATATAGTAAAGTATTATCTACTGTAGTAGTTCTAATTAGTGTTTGAGATCTTACAGCACCTAATGTGCCGGCATATGTATCACCAGTACCTGAATCAGAATACTGTCTAAGATTAACTAATTTGTAATTACTGGCTGCAGTAGTTACATTACCAAGTGCATTACCACCAGTACTATTACCATTTGAATGATAGGTCTCTCCTAATTTAATTTCATCAGCATCTACTAAACCAGCTATATGTGCATAAGAATTAGCATTAGCATAGTCACCTTGATCTAAAACACCAGAAGATGTGTAAGTACCAAAACCACTTGAATTAAGAGCAGAGGTTCTGCCTGCATCAGTATATAATTGTACACTAGTACCATTTACTCTATTAACATATAGTTCTCTATTATTTAATTGAGTCATACCATTGACATCATGAATGATAATCCTACTACCATTTACTAATCCGTGTTCAGAACCTGTAGTAGTAACTACTGCAGGACTTGCTTTAGTAATAGCAGAAATAACTATAACATTACCTACATATTGACCGTCATTCCATATAACATATACGTTACCAGAAGCACCTCCACTCATCCAAGTTGTATTATTAGAGTCAAATCGAGGACTTACTACAGAACTATTAGAAAATCCTAATACAGTACCTATACCACCGAAACTTGCATCTTTTAACACACCGGCAGTACCAGAAGGATCAGTAACTCCTGTTAGTATAGCTTCTTTAGCACTATTGTAGTCTGTTTGAACAGACTGAGTACCTTCTATCTCTACATATATAGATCCTGTTACTGTAGAACCAAAATCTCTAATTTGTGTTATATACTCTCCTGAAGCACTTGCTAGTAGATCAGTAGTAGATGATGTAGCAGAGAAACCACTAGAAGTACCATTAGCATTATCTGTAGCTGAACTTACTCCACCAATACCAGGACGAACTGCATAAGCTAAACCTCCTGTAGTAGAATCAGCAAAAGAAGGAAAATTAGTTTCTCCATTATTAGTATTTGTTATATTAGTAAAGTTGATAGAAGGAGTATCTTCATTATATGCGGCTACTACAGTACTTCTAATAGGACGAGAAGTAGTAAGAGTAATAGCAACAACATCTTCACTAAAATTACCACTAGTATCTCTAGTTCTTGCTAAATAGGTAAACTCTCCATAAGTATCGATAGGAATAGATTTTCTAGCAGTACCAGCTGAAATAGTAACTAAGTCAGAAGCAGCAACAAAGGATTGAATAGTTGCAGGAATATTACCTGGCAATCGTTTTACAATTACTTCCTTTAAATCAAGATCTGCTAATTCTCCATCAGTAGTACGTGCATAAGACCATAATAAGGTAATCTGATCAATCTGCTGACCACCTGTAAAATTAAAGATATTTGAAGGTTTAGCAGTTTTACCTACAATAGATTTAGTAAGTGTAGCTTGTAAACCTCTTATTTCTTTATTTAAAGGTACAACTCTAAATATTATATTTCTGGTATCACTGGTTAGACCCCTATTTATACCGTTTACTGTAAATCTAATTTTATTATCACTATCTAATCCAGATGCAGGAACCTTAACAGTATTAAAAGATGTTAAGTCTGTACCGCCATCATTTACACCGACATCATCTACAGAATCCATTCTATATGATATTTCATAATCAGTAACATTCTGTTGAAAAATATGATCAAATTGTATAGTAGCTCTTACAGCAACACCGCCTGTTTGTTCTCTATATAGAGATTCTACTATAGCAGCATTTCTTACTTTCTGTATAGGTATATTATCTATATGTATAAATTTAGTATTAAAAGCACTGGTTCTACCGCCTCTGGTTTTATTTCTAGCTCTCATTGCTGTAGTACCTTGTAACAAACCAGGTATAACTTGATCTTTAGTTAAGAACATTTGTTCAAAATCAGATCCTATTTGTAAATTGTATACTCTGTTATTTGCTAAAGTAAATCTTCCTGGAAACTCATCTCTATTATAGTCTAAGGTAGCAGTACCTCCTGCTATATTACCTAAGAATCCTGTAGGATCAGAAGATATATTAGTAAAAAATAAACCACCTAAATTAGCTTTGGGAGAGGTAGCTAATTTTATCTTATATATGTTATTAGCAGTCAAAGCTACGTTAGACAAAGTAGATTCAGGATCATATGTAGTTTCTATGACACTAAATATATTTGAGGTAGCAGCTTGTACATTATCACCTCTCTCAATAATAGGAACACTATAATAATCTACTTCAGTTCTATATGCAGAGTCTGTAGCACCTTTAGTGTAAACTACTGTAGCATTTACTACCGGATTATTATGGTTAACCGCAAACTGTCCTGCAGTTTTCTGTTCTCCATCAATAAATAATCTAACAAAAGCTGCATCACGAGGCCTAACAGGTAAATCAATTGTAATAGTATCAGAAGTACTACCATTTATTTCTCCAGACTGTATATGAGTAAACTCAGAGCCTGAAACATAAAAAGTATTATTCGCATAAAATCGAGAATCAAGTAGTTGATTTATTGTTACATAAAAAGGAACTGTAGGTATCTTATTAAGAAGAGTTTCATTATCAGTTCTTGTATTAGTAATTTTTATAATGTCAGTAGCTGCCGTATGACCTACTATAGTACGACTAAGTGCTGTTACAATAGGTGCAAATCCTACAAAATTTAATAATCCTTGTACAGATACATTTTGGTTAACAGGTATGGTAATTTGATCTACACCTTTTAAAGTACCAAATACATTATCGTCATTAGCGTCTAATACATTACATTGAAAATTATCATCGAATACTTGCCCAAAACCTTGTATAGTTAAAGATATAGTACCATCACTGGTACCCCCAATAGTGTCTGTATTTTCAATAGCAGTACATAGCAGTTTTATTTCTCCTGCAGCACTTGTAAAACCGTTCTTACCTACCAGAGTAGCTGTAGCCGGTGCTCCTACTAATACATTTGCATCTACTACTTGTACAGTATTAACATCACCTACTACTATATTATTTGCTAGTAAAGATCCATCAGTAGGTTTAGATATTTCATATTCAGTTACATAACTAATACCAAAACCTTGTCTATCAGTATTTACCTGTATTAAACCGTCTACTGCTATAGAGCCATCAGATCTTGTTCTAGGACTTGCAATAAAATTAAATTGAGGAACAGGAGGAACAGTCAGTGAGGATTGAATATCAGTATACGCAGTAGGTTTATAATCAATAAATTTATCAGAGTCTACATACACATTAGATATATATTCAACAGCAGATATAACTACCTCTTCATCATCTGTTTCCCTTGTAAGTTGTGTAACTTTAAATAGTTTATCACTTTTAGAAGTATAAAAATTATCAGGATTATCTATTTGACCAAATGTCCATAGATCTCCTGCTTCAGGTTTATTATTAGCAGTAAAGGCCGTATAGGCATCCCAACTTTTAGTAATTGGATTAAATCTTTCAATAGGATTAACAATAGCTTGGTCAAATCCAGAGGTAACGTCATCAGTAGTAGTTAGTGTAAAATTAGCATTAGATACTAAGTATAAGTCTATTCTATCGCTTTTTACTTTTATAATACGAAGAGCTAAAGGACTAGTATTAGATGACCCAAAATTACTTGCACTAAGAGAAGGTACAGTATAGTGTTCTAAAAATACATTAGTGTTATTAGGAGTCACAGCCGAATTAGCTCTTATCTTACCCCCAAAACCATAAGCTACTCCAGAAGCTTGTTGTGCTACAGAGATTACATCACCAGGAACTAATTGCAAAGCATCGGTACCTGTAGTAAAAGTGGTTGTTCTTTTTAAATATCTTGAAGCAGCTATTTGATATTGGGCAAATCGTAGAGCCTGGCTTCTTCGGGTCACACCTACTAAATCTAAGGAAGTTATATTTTCTATTTCAGTTTGTGTTATTCCGTCATTGCTACCTAATTGATCAATACGTACAGTTTCTCGTTTATAGTGATTAGTAGGATCAACATAGCTTACATCTACACCAGTTAAAATTTCACTCTCTTTATTACCAGAAATAATAAAGGTATTTTCTTTCATAGTAGCTTCGTTAAATACCATAACAGGGGTTTCATCAGGAAGATCACAAGCAAGAGTAATCTTACCATGAGCATATAATACTGCTCCCCTAAAACTTGCAGCTAAACTATTAATAGTATCAAAAGATTCTGATTGATCCGCAATAATAAGATCTAAAGTAAATCTTCTTTCTTTAATAATGGTACCTTGTGCAACTCCTAATTGTCTTTCTCTATTTGACGTAAAAGTACCTCTGGCTTTACTTCTAAAAGTTCCATCAGCTAAACCATCTACTCCTGTAAAATTACCTGTAGTGTAGTCACAGGCATCACAGAATTGTGCTATCTGATAAAATCTATATTTATCTATATTTTCTTCAGGTACTCCTAGACCGTAAGTCTTATTGGTAAGTAAATCATAAATAATCCACACTGGGTTTTGTGACCATGAGTAAGAAAAAGTACCATCCCAAGTACCGTTATATATATTAATAGTAGAACTCGTTAGTAGAGTAGTTCCTGTTTGTTGTAAAAAATAACCAGCAGTAGCAGCACTTTCTGCTCCTGTAGGAGGTACTTCTACATGTCGCCAATCAATTTCTCCAGTTGATAAAGTAGGTTGATTATAATTAGAAGGTACTTTATGTATTAAACCTTTAACTAAAGATGTAAAAGTAGGTATTCCGTTATGCTCATCTGTTGCTTTTAATGCATATCCTATATGAGCAGTTCTTGGGTATGCTTGGGGAGAATTTTCTATTTCATTCCAACCCTGTATGCTTACATCATCAGTAGTGCCTGAACTTGTACCATCTCCAGAAGTTTTTCTAATAGAAAATCTATAGCCATTTACATTCTTACTGGCTTCAGGTATTTGTACTTTAATGGTAAATTTAAATGCTACAGTAGTTTTACCACTAACAGTTCTACTGGCAGTAGCTATAGTATTAGTACCTGTATGATCAAACACAGTTACAGATACAGATAAACTATGACGTAATACATCACCTTTATCAGTAATTCTTTGTAGGCCTCCAATAGCAAAATTAAAAGATATAGCATCCCAATCTTTTGACGATGTTTCTTGTAAAGTTACCTGAGAAGCAGGTATACCTCCACCACCGCTTCTCAAAGTAACAGGAGAGGCAAAATTTTGAGGAGTAGTAACTGTCTCACCAAATACATCTAATCTATTTTGTGTTGTAGTGCCTGTATTAGATAATATTTTAAATTTAGACGTATTTTCTAAACCATTCCCATCTAAATTTATTAGATCATCAATAGTATTATCACCTAATTCTACATCTTGAGGACCATTAGGATTAATTCTGTATAATGGGCCCTCACCTAAGCCCACTACTACAAATAAAATATCAGTAGAAAATAAACTTTGTGGATGCTCAATAGGGGTATGTGGCTCGGCTCCTCCACCTTTACCGCCTTTAGCTCCTTGTATCTGTGGAACAGAAAAAGTAGAATAATTAGTAAAGTTTCTAAACGCCATCGAATTGTCCTCCTACACTAATAGGGTCACCACTACCATGATCAATAGAACTTATATAACCACTTAAAAACTGACCACCTACTCGTGTTTGTCCATATATTAAAGCAATAGGAGTACCGCTTGTAGAACTATTAGTAAGTCCTCCAAACATACCATTGTCTCTTACTGTAGACTCAGTTTGTTTACTTGCTTTTTTTGCAGGAGATTTAGTCATCAAAGAAGTAACAGCAGCCATAGCTAAGTTAAGACCCATAGTCGCCATAAAACTCATGCCAGTACCTGCTCCTACATTTACTGCGCCCAAAGCGGGTATAGCATTTAAAGGAGCACCCGCACCTATACCCCCAAATACACTTCCAAGACCGCTGCCCATTGCACCTATAAGAGCAGGATTCATAACTACAACAGCTATAGCAAATATCATAAACATTTTTCTACCAGCTTTACCGCCTCCACCACATATAGTAGGTACTAAATGTACAGTCTCACCTTCACTAAATTTTTTAATATATAGCATTTCATCAGTAATTTCTTTTAAATTACCATCTAATAAGTTAAAACAATCATCAGACTTTCCTGACGTTATATCCACCATATGTTTAGAAAATTTATGATGCACACCTCTAAGGTATCCTATAATGTCTAAAGCACTATAAGCATCAAAAGTATATATCTTTTCACTAAAAAATTTATTATAAGCTGAGTGTATCTTAAGATTAATTAACAAGATGTTCTTCCTTAAACTCATCAAACATGAGTGCATCTACATTAGAGTCTAGCCAATATAGAAAAAATTTATTATTAAATCCTACCAGAAATTTATACTCTTGGAAAGCAGCACTTATTTTATCTTCTTTACTTGGTAGGGGATTTTCGTCTCCTGGGTGTGAATGAAAGATTCCCCATATATTTTCATCATATTTAACTAAAGCTGCAGGATCTAATATAAAAGTATCCTTTGGTAAAGGAGAGGTGTTCTTACATGGTACGTAAGTAAAATCATTTGTTATTATGCCTACACATTCTTTAGGATAATCTAACATAGCATGTGCGTTCATCTCTTGTTTTAGTTTTGTAAATCTTTCCATCTATATATTCCTGTAGTATATTGTTTATAATAGTTTCCGTAAGGGGCAATCCAACTTTTATGTTTTATCATAGTTTGTAAAATTTTACTTCTATCTACATATAAAGCACAATGATTAGTAACATTAGTAGAGCCTAAACTCATGGTTATAACATCATAAGGTTTAGGATCTTTTACTTTTATCCAGCCGTATTCATCGGTTGCTGCGCGTTCAAAAAGTTTTTCTTGTGTTTTACAATACCAATCTTCGTCTATAATTTTACAAAAATAATCTGTAGTATAGGGAATATTAATATTTAGTTCTTTTAAGTACACTAATTTACAGAGATTAAAACAATCAATCCCTGTCTCTATATCATTACCTAAATGTAAATATGGAAAATCTTTATATTTGTTGTACCAAATTGTCATGTCTATAAATCGCATGTATGTTCTCTACCCAATAATCGGATAAAGTTTCCACACGCGAAATTCCCCCTTCTTCGATGTGTAGCATTCTGGAAGCCATTAAATACATACCAAAATGAATTATTAAATTTGTTTTTTCTGATCTAAATGCTATTACATCATAATCTTTAGCATTTGTCAAACTTACTTTTTTAGCACATTGAGCTGCCCAATTATCAATACTAACTGTAGTAAATTCTTTAATCCAATGTTTAGACAGGGGGTATTCTGGTAAGGAAAATTGTAAATTCAACTTACTATCGTAAAATCTTTTAATTAATGTTATACAATTTATGTCATCATATGAATGACGTAAACCTATAAATTCGTGTACCATATAGCAAACTCCGGAAAAGTATCAATAAAAGATTCTCTACGTAAAGAATCAAGTCTTTCTGTTTCTACTTTGAAATCATTTAATAAATTACTATCATCACTACTAGTCATATAAGATAACCAATGTTTAATTTGTTGTAAATCTTCAAAAGTCAGTATTGAAGAATACTCATTAACAAATTTTTTATACATAGCAATCATTTGTTGTTTAGATTCTTTAGGTAAGCAAGTAACCTTTTGATGTGGCGGCTCAGATTGCGTAGTTCCATAGAAATGAATTTTATTACGCTTACACCACAGAATAAGATCAGGCATAGAACTAATACTATAAATATTTATAACAGAACTTACAGTAGTTATATTATCTTTAAAAAGTTTAGTATGTTCCTCAAACTTAGACCATGATAAACCTTTTCTTGCATATTCAGCACGTTTACCATAACCTTCTACACTTGGCCATACAGATACTTTTTTGAAGTTAGACCAAAGAGTTTTTAAATCATACTTTTTAAACTTAGAATAACTAAGATTAGTATTATAACTAAGATTTACATTTGCTGCATAACCAGAATCTATAATAAGTTCAAGCATTTTATAATGACCTTGCTGTACAAAAGGCTCTCCTCCAGCAAAATATACATCCTGTAGATCAGGAATAAATTTAGGTACGTCAGCCCAAAAATTATTATTATTACTATAATGATCAATTGTTTTAGACCATCCAGAGGAAATAGTATCAGCATACCAACTCGTAGAAGCTCCTGGTCCACACATTCTACATTTAAAATTACATAAGTTTCCAAATCTAATATCTAAATAAGTAGGATTAGAATCTAAACTACCGTCTTTATTAGTTTTATATTGTAACGGAGCTAATTTATTAAATCGTTGATTAGCTTTTAGT
>Ga0075444_10001983_pt1 | contig 12503 bp, 13 predicted proteins | sample CoawatmetaG01DNA_FD_76836 | JGI IMG/M metagenome (GOLD analysis project Ga0075444, IMG submission 76836) | Marine microbial communities from the West Antarctic Peninsula - Coastal water metaG017-DNA | ecosystem: Environmental > Aquatic > Marine > Coastal | place: Atlantic Ocean: West Antarctic... | reverse complement strand
AGTTTTTCCGCCATTGCAAAACCTACTGCATTACTAATACCCTGACCTAATGGTCCAGTTGTGGTTTCAACACCAGGCGCATAACCATATTCTGGATGGCCTGCACATTTAGAATGCAATTGCATAAAGCTTTCAATCTCTTTCATTGGAAGATCATAGCCAGTCAAATGAAGAAGTGAATAAATTAGCATTGACCCATGGCCATTTGAAAGAATAAAGCGATCACGATTAGCCCACTCAGGATTGGTTGGATTATGGCTTAAATGATGATTCCAAAGTGCTTCACCAATCTCAGCCATGCCCATAGGCGCGCCGGGATGGCCTGACTTTGCTTTTTGAACTGCATCCATCGATAGTGCTCGGATTGCATTTGCTAAATCTTGTCTTGTTGCCATTATATTTATCTCCTAATTATTTTCTTATCACAGCCAAATAGGCTTTCTTTATATTTATTTGATTTAATCTAGAATTATTCACTAAAGTAGCAATTCAATCAAGATATCTGCTATTTAATTCTAATTGACTTCTTTCCATTTTAATGAACAACCAATGCTAGAAAATTGAGTTTTTGGGCCTTTTTGAGTATCAGATATTAATTTCATAGCCTTATATAAATCCTTTTGGTTATCTTTAGGAGGTTCATCAACTCTCCCAGTTGAATCAAATCGCCCGCGATATTGCAACTCTAATTCCCTATTAAAACCAAAGAAATCTGGGGTACAAATTGCATTATAAGATTTTGCAACAGATTGAGACTCATCAAAAATATAAGGAAAAGTAAACTTATGTAAAACAGATAACTTCTTCATTTCTTCAAATGAGTCCTGAGGATAATTAACAACATCATTACTAGAAATTGCAATTGAGTTAACACCATATTTTTTTAATTCTGAAAGGTCTTGAATTAAACGTGGAAGAATAGCTTTCACATAAGGGCAATGATTACAAATAAACATTATTAAAAGACCATTTTCGCCTTTGGCTTTATCAAGAGTCCATGATTTATAGTCAACGCCTAATAAATTAAATGGCATTGCCTTCCAGCCAAAATCACATAATGGTGTGTTTAAACTAACCAAATTTTTTCTCCATTCTGTATCATTAAATTAATGTTAATAACTTATTAAAAAAACCTATGAATAGATTTTACCATTCTAAGCCCATAAATATTAATGAAAACATTGTTATGGATGATTTTGCCGCTCACCATGCGTTAAAAGTTATGCGCCTAAAAAATAATGATCAATTAATTTTGTTTAATGGGGACGGATCTGACTACACGGGACAAGTAATCAATATTAGTAAGCATCAAGTTAAGGTATCAATTAAATCAAAGAAAAGTATTAGAAGTGAATCAAATTTAAGAGTCATTCTTTTGCAAGCACTTACCTCTAGTGAAAAAATGGATTTGATTATACAAAAAACAACTGAACTGGGTATTAGTGAGATTCAACCAATTGTATGCGAAAGAGGTATAGTAAAAATCAAAAAAGAAAAAATAGAAAAAAAGTTATCACACTGGCGTCAGGTTGCTATTGCCGCTTGTGAGCAATGTGGGCGCGCGAAAATACCTAAAATTCACGAGCCTGAAAATATTATTAAATACCTTGAGAAGATAATGGAATCTGATAAGGATACTAAAATAATTTTAAGCCCTGAGGCCTCCAAATCTCTGGATAATACTGCCTCTAACGTCAAGGAAGGCATAAAAGTTTTAATTGGCCCAGAAGGTGATTTTACTAAACAAGAATTAGATTATTCCATTCAAAAAGGTTTTTCACCCATTAAAATAGGGCCGAGAATTCTTCGCACAGAAACTGCACCTATTTGTATTTTGTCAATATTACAATATAAATATGGAGATATTGTATAAATTACATTATTTAGCTTATAATTAACTAAATAATACTAATAAACATGTAAAAAGTACAATATGAATCCAGGTCAAATTGTAAGAAAATTACGTCAAGAACAAAATATGACGCTTGCTTATTTAGCAAATCTTATAAGTTTAGATCCTGGTAACTTATCTAGAATTGAGAGAAATGAATTAAATATAAGCTTTAATTCAATTGAAAAATTATCTTTAGCATTCAACGTATCCCCATTAGTATTTTTCAACAAAAGTTCACCTCAGAATAATTTAGTTAGTGAGGTTAAGAGTTTTGTTGAAAATTTTAGATTATCTGCAAAGTTTATTAACCAATTTAATAATAAAACCTTTGTTATTGCTATAGGGGGCGAGGTCATAAGTGACAATCAATTAAAGTCTATCGCTTGTGATATTAATTTATTACACTCAATGAATATAAATATTATTTTAGTTTATGGTATCAGGCCGCAAATTGATAACAAATTAAAAGAGGAAATAAATAAGACTGAGTTAATTAGAAATATTAGAGTGACAAAAAAAGAAATGCTAAACGATATAGTTGAGGTAAATGGAGTAATAAAAACAAATATTGAGGCTACTCTATCTTCAGGTATTTTGGACTCTCCGATGCTTGATAGCAATATTAAGGTATCAAGTGGAAATTTCATTACTGCAAGACCATTAGGGGTAATTGATGGTGTAGATATGGAGCTAACAGGGCAGATAAGAAAAATTGATACCAATGCTATAACTGATAAGTTAAGTAATAAAGAAATTGTCATTATTTCACCCTTAGGTTATTCGCCTGTAGGGGATATATTTAATTTATCTTACGAGCAAACTGCTGCGCATGTGGCACAAGCAATAAAGGCTGAAAAATTAATTTATTACATAAATGCAAATGGAATTTTAAATATTCGTGGGGAATTAATTCCAGAATTAACTATTTCCAAAGCCAAGCATTTAATTGAAAGTATTGAGGATCCAAACAATGCCCCTTTTATTTCTTATCATGATTTTAATATTCTCAAAAGTAGCCTATACGCTATCAAGAATAATATTGAAAAAGTGCACTTAATAAATAGGAATATTGATGGCTCAGTCATAGAAGAAATATTTACAGATAAAGGCTCTGGCACTGTTTTGACAGAGTATTCTCTTCAAAATATTAGGACTGCAACAATAAAAGATATTAAGCAGATAATAAATATTATTGAGCCATTGGAGAAAGAAGGGATCCTGATTAATAGGGTAAATAATGATATCAGTAGAGATATAAACTTCTTTTATGTTATTGAGCATGGTCATAATATAATTGGAACTGTCGCTTTATATCAATATGACAAAATGATAGAGGTGGCTTGCTTTGCAATTCATGAGAATTATCAAAATCTAGGTTACGGAAAAAAATTATTAAAATTTTGTGAGCAAACTGCCATAAATAAAAATATAAAAAGTTTATTTACGCTTACAACTCAATCGGAACATTGGTTTATTGAGAATAATTTCTCCTTAACAGATAGAAAATTTATACCCGATGAAAGAAAGAAAACCTATACTGTCGAACGAAACTCTAAATACTTTATCAAGAGGCTATAAAAAATGACCCCAAACGAAAAATCTAAGGTTTTAAGCGAGGCGCTTCCATACATTAAAAAATTTTTTGATAAAACAATTGTTATTAAGTTTGGTGGGAATGCTATGGTTGATGACAAACTTAAGCAATTATTTGCTAAAGATCTAGTACTCCTTAAATTAGTTGGTATGAATCCGGTAGTCATTCATGGTGGAGGCCCTCAAATAAATGAGTCCCTTAATAAACTAGGGAAAAAAACCTTATTTCAAGAAGGCATAAGAGTCACTGATGAAGAAACAATGGGAATTGTTGCGAATGTCTTAAATGACATCAACAAGGAAATTGTTTCTCTAATCAAAAAAAATGGTGGAGATGCCAATAGCTATAGTAATAAAGATACTATAGGGATTATTAAAGCTAAAAAATTACAAGTACCAAAAAAATCAATGGATCTTGGATATGTCGGTGAAATAGTAGGTATCGATCCATCTTTTATGGAACACCTAACAGATGATGGAATTATTCCAGTCATTGCTCCTATTGGAATAGGTAGTGATAAAAAAATATATAATATTAATGCAGACGTTGTGGCTTCTAAATTTGCAGAGGTTTTAAAAGCTGAAAAATTAGTATTAATGACGAATACGACAGGGGTTTTAGATAAAGAAAATAATCTAATAACAGGCCTAATTCCAAAAGAAATTAAGAAACTAATAGATGATGGAACCATATCTGAAGGTATGCTTCCCAAAATAAACTCTGCAGTTCATGCTGCTAAGCATAAAGTTAATACTGTGCATATTATTGATGGAAGAGTTGAGCACGCATTATTACTAGAAATATTAACTGATCAAGGTGTTGGTACCTTGATTAAGAACCAATAGTTTGGGTAAAACATGGATATTTGATCTTGATAATACTTTGCATGATGCACAAAAAAAAATATTCCCTTTAATTAATAAAAAAATTAATCAATACATCAGTGAAGTAGTAAAAATTAATCTATCGGAAGCTGACGTACTAAGACAAAAATATTGGGACAATTACGGAGCTACCTTAGAAGGATTGATTAAGCACCATAATATAAATCCAAAGGATTTTTTAAAAAAAACTCACACACTTAAACATTTTGAAGAATTAGTCTTTCCTATGCAAGACTTAATAAAAGTACTATCTTCAATAAGTGGGGGGAAAATAATATACACAAATGCACCCAGAGATTACACAAATAAAGTACTTAAAATATGTAAGATTGAGGATTACTTTGATGAAATTTTTAGCATAGAAGACTGTAATTTTTTAGCAAAACCAAGTGTAACTTCAATGGAATTTTTTCTAAAAAAATATGAAATTAAAGAAGCTATTTTTGTAGATGATGTAAAAGAGAATCTTGAAACAGCTAATCAATTTGGTTTGTCTACAATATGGTTGACTAATGAAAAAGAAAATCCTTCATATATCGATAAGAAAATATCTAAACTAAAAGATTTAATTAGTGACTAATTTTTTTAAGTATAGAAAGTCTCTCTTTGTATACAAACTCCTTAATTTCATCCCCAGATTTTGAAGTATCTAACTCACTTTTTAATTGACTTATTTCATTTGAAAAAAGAGATAGGAATTTATTAAGATCTTCAAATGGTGAAGTCATTATCTCAAATTCCTTATAAAATACTGAAATTATATTTAGAATCTCTGAAGTGATATTTGGGCGCCTAAAAAAATCAAGTCGATATAAACAATTTAATTTATCTTCATCTCTTAATGTTAAAAAATTTTTAAGGTTAATCTCTTCGTTTTTTACATTATTAAATATCTTAAGGTACATACTCGATATTTTTAAGTACTTTAATAAATAGTCTTGTTGTTTTATCCATCCTTTATGTGTCTCAGATAAATAATGCTTCCCAAAGTATGGTACCAATAGCAACATAATAATTTTAGATTCAGGTGCCAAAGAGTTTGGGGTCTCCTTCAATGCTAAGCCTAAACTAACAAAGTCTCGAGATAGATCTGGGTCAGGATTAAGTCCAGGGAAAACTTCGTTCAAAGCTCCACATTCGCAAAGGTAATAGATCATAATATCTGGGTTTCCACCCCCCAAACCTTTTTGAACTTCTGCCACTACTCGCTCCACAGATAAAGCTTTTAGCTCGCCACTTAATACAATCTTCTTCATTAAAGTTAATGTTTCAGCTTGGATTTTAAATTCATTATCTAATGCTGCAAATCTAGCTACCCTCAGAACTCTTAAAGGATCTTCGATAAAAGCATCGCTAACATGTCGAATAATTTTATTTTTAATATCAGCTTTGCCATTGAATGGGTCGAAGATATTCCCATCATCATCTTCGGCTATTGCATTAATCGTTATATCTCTTCTTCTAAGGTCTTCCTCAAGAGTTACATCAGGTGATGTATAAAATTTAAATCCATGATAGCCCTTACCTACTTTCTTTTCTGTTCTTGCAAGTGCATATTCATCTTTAGTATCAGGATGTAAAAATACAGGAAAATCTTTTCCAATAGGCTTGTAACCTAATTTAATCATTTCTTCAGGAGTACTCCCAACAACTAAATAATCTTTATCGTTAACTGGAATACCTAAAATTTTGTCTCTAACAGCACCGCCCACTAGATAGATTTTCATATTAATATTTTTTATAATTAATTAAATAAGTACTTAATTCTATCAATGTGCTTTTAAAGTTATACGCATCATTAACTTTAACTGTATTGCTAGTCTCCATTGATTTTAAATTATCAGTTGTAATAATTTTTATTGGGGATAGCATTAATAATCTTACGAATAAATAAGACATCTTTTTATTTAAACTGATAATAATATTAAGCTTTTTATCACATTTCGCTATTAACTTAATAATCTCATAAAATGTAAATTTTTTGGGTCCAGCTAAATCAAAAGACTTCTTAAAAGTTTTTTTATTATCAATACTTTTTATTATTATATCTACTAGGTCTCCCACATAAATTGGTTGGAATTCAGATTTTGGTGATATTAAAAAGATTATTGGCAAAAACCGAACCAATTTTTTGAACAAATTAATAAATTTATCATTAAGTCCAAATACAATCGAAGGCCTTAGTATTGTCCAATCATTTTCCTTAAATTTATTTCTAACAATACCCTCCGTTTTGTATTTAGAATATAAATATCTACTTAATGATTTTTTACTGGCGCCTAATGCACTTAGATGAATTAATCTTTTTATATTTTGATTTAAAGCAGACTTTATTAGTTTGTTAACAAAACCTTCATGTGCCATTGAAAATTTAACACTCTTATATTCATGCAGAATACCTACAAGATTTATTATGACATCTGATCCCTTAAGATCATCTGATAAATTATTTTTTGATGGGAATTCTAATATCCTAACTCTGGGGAGTGATTTTAGATGGTTCGCTTTATTTTTTTTTCGGGTAAACACGCGAATCTCGAAACGCATTTTTACTAACTGTTTAATTAGTTCAGTACCAATAAACCCTGTGCCACCGAATATGGAGATTACTTTCATCAACCTATAGGTGTAAATATCTTAGTGAAAAATAAATTATTACGATAATGAGTGCTAAAGAAATTAAATACTTAATCGTATCTCTAGCTAAAAATAGATACTTTTTATTTTTTGTAAAAAGAAAACAACCGATCATCACAACCAAAAATATACACAGAATAAATATAGTTAATTTAATAAATATCATTGCAGTTTTTCTAAATGCTTAGCATCAAAGTCATTTTTATCTTTGGCATAATCACTTGCTAAAGAAGCTGTTTTTTCATTTTCACTATCTAAATAACCTACTTCCCACTTTGATTTTTGCTCCAACATTAATCTAAGCAGCTTATTATTAAGCTCATGTCCTGATTTATATGCTACAAATTTACCAATAATAGGCATGCCAATCATATATAAATCTCCTAGTGCATCTAAAACCTTATGTCGAACAAACTCATCTGTATACCTTAATCCTTCATCGTTTAAGATCTTATATTCATCTAGAACAATAGCATTATCTAATGAGCCACCTCGAGCTAAACCATTTGACCTTAGATGTTCTACTTCTTGCATAAATCCAAATGTCCTTGCTCTGCTAATATTATTTACATATGAATCTTTAAAGAAATCTATTTCGACACGACTATTTTCTTTTTTGAAAGCTGGATGTGGGAAATCAATCGTAAAATCAACTAAAAAACCTTTGTAAGGTTCAAATTTGGCAAACTTTTCCCCATCTGAAATCTTAATTTCATCCTTAATTACAGCAAATTTTTTAAATTTCAACTGTTCACAGACTACAGCTGACTTAATTAAATATACAAATGAGATTGAGCTTCCATCCATAATTGGTATTTCAGAGCCATCAACTTCAATTAAGATATTATCTACCCCTGAGGCACATAAAGCAGACATTAAATGCTCCACTGTTGAAATTTTGAATTTACCTTTTCCAATTGTTGTCGATAATTGAGTCTCTTTTACAGCTTTCGGCTCAACTTTTATCTCTATCGGCACTTTGGTATCTGTTCTTTTAAAGATTATTCCACTATTTTCTATCGCAGGCTTCAATATGATGCGAACTTTTTTTCCTGAATGGAGACCTACCCCAATAGCACTTACTTTATTTTTTATTGATCTTTGAAAAATCATTTATTCTTTCTTCTCATAAAGGTTGGGGTATCGTATTCTTCTTCATCTGTCATCGCTGCCTCATTCAGGCTATCTTCGTTAAATGTATTAGATCCAAATACATTTGGACTACTTCCATCGTTATCTTCTGAAGTTTCTTGAATCTCTTTATTGTCCTCCCCCAATTCTATATCGGGGTTGTAGATAAATTCACGTAAAACTTCACCATTTTTTTCGTTTAATCTGTTTTCCATATTTAGTTTTTCTTCTTCTTTTTGATAGGCTAATCCTGTAGCAACCATAGTAACTCTTATATGATTCCCCATTGCATCATCTATTACATTTCCGACTATTACATGTGCATTTTCTGCTGCATATTGTTTAATTATATTCATTACCTCATGATATTCTTTCATCTTAAATTCACTGCTTGCAGAAATATTTACCAACATTCCTTTAGCGTTATTAAGATTAACATCTTCCAATAATGGGCATGCGACAACCTGTTTTGTAGCAATTGTTGCCCTATCTGAACCCTCTGCCATACCGGAGCCAATCATTGCCATCCCCATCTCACTCATAACCGTTTTAACGTCTGCAAAATCTACATTAATTAACCCTGGGTTATTGATAATTTCAACAATACCTAACACCGCACTATATAAAACATCATTTGCAGCTCCGAATGCGTCTACAAAAGTTACGTCTGGGCCTAAAACCCCCATTAATTTTTCATTTGGTATTGTAATAAGTGAATCAACATGGCTTACAAGCTCATCAATTCCATCATTGGCAACTTGAACCCTTCTCCCTTCAAAATTAAAAGGTTTTGTTACAACAGCAACTGTTAGAATCCCTAATTCTTTGGCAATTTGAGCTATAACAGGAGTTGCTCCAGTTCCAGTTCCTCCGCCCATTCCAGCAGCTATAAAGAGCATATCAGCTCCCTCAAGAGCCTCGATGATTTTATCTTTATCATCCAATGCAGCCTGTTTTCCTTTATCTGGTCGTGCGCCCGCGCCTAGGCCTTGGGTTAATATCTCCCCAATCTGAACAATAGTATTCGCTTGGCTTTTCTTTAAAGATTGAAGGTCAGTGTTTGCACAAATAAACTCAACCCCCATTACGTTTTTTTCAATCATATAATCAACGGCATTGCCACCGCAGCCACCTACACCCATAACTTTAATAATGGCTTTTTGCTTCTTACCTTCTACGACTTCAAACATAAATTACCCCATATCGTATTAAAAGTTTCCCTGAAACCACATTTTTGCTCTTTTTAGAATATGGCTAATAGAATTTCCTGAGCCCACCTGATTCATACTATTTTGTAAATCATTCTTACCCATAATCAATAAACCTACTCCGGTAGAATATCTTGGATTTTCTACAACCTGCGAGAGTCCATCAATATCCCTAGGTATTCCGATTCTAACAGGCATCTCAAATATTTTCTCCCCTAACTCAACCATCCCCTTAAGCATGGAAGATCCGCCAGTAATGACAATACCTGAAGCAATGGTGCTTCCCATCCGGCTCCTATGTATTTCATTTTGAATTTTTTCAAAAAGTTCTTCAATTCTGGGCTCAATAACTTGCGCTAAAGCTTGAGAAGTAATTTTTTTTGTTTCTTGACCTGCTACAAGAGGTATTTCGATAATTTGATCCAATGCTAAGCTTGGCATAGAAGCTCCGTATCTTTCTTTAATATCTCCTGCAGATTGAGTTGACGTCTGAAAAGCAGTGGCGATATCGTTTGTTACTTGATCTCCAGCAATTGGAATGACAGCAGTATGCTGAAATGCCCCATTTTTAATTACAGCAATATCTGTAGTGCCTCCCCCAATATCTACCAAACAAACACCTAATTCTTTCTCATCCTGTGTTAAAACAGCCTCACTTGACGCTAAAGGCTGAAATACCAAATGAGTCACTTCTAAACCGCATCTCTTAATACATTTAATAATATTTTGTCTTGCTGCAATTGAGCCAGAAATAATATGAACTTTAACATTCAGCCTACTTCCACTCATTTCTATAGGTTGTTTGATATCTTGTTGGTCATCGACCATGTATTCTTGATCTATTACATGTAAAACTTCTTGATCAGTTGGTAGTTTTACCGATTCAGCTGTTTCCCTAACTCGATCAACATCCATTTGAGTTACTTCCTCATCTTTAATAATTACCATGCCATGAGAGTTAATACTTTTAATATGGCTTCCAGCAATGCCAGTATAAACCTCAGTTATTTTGCAATCTGCCATTAATTCTGCTTCCTCAACAGCTCTCTGTATAGCTTGCATTGTTTGTTCAATATTAATAACAACCCCTTTTTTTAACCCCTTTGAAATATGTTGACCTTTGCCAATTATTTTCAAAATACCATCAGGTTGTAACTCGGCAACAATTACAACAACTTTTGAGGTGCCTATATCAAGAGCAGCAATCATATTGCTCTGATCTTTTTTACTTTTTAATATTGGTGGTATGACATTATTCATAAAGGAATCTTTTTTTCTTTGTTTATTTTATATAATTTTTCATTAAATTTCTTTACTGAAAACCCATCTTTATATCTTAGGTCTACATACTCAACTCTACTTTTTAATTGAGATAAAATAAATTGATAATTTTCCATTAATGCATTTAATTTTCTTAAAAAATTATTATCTTCCTTACCCAAAAAGATACGTATATTATTATTTGTATAAATTTCCCAAGATAATCTGTTTGATAATGAAATTGTACCAATTTGCATCAACTCTTTCTTAAGAATTTTGTTTATTTGATTGTATTTTACTGTCATTTCATCAACAAACTCATCTGGGCCTAAAAATAATGGTAAATTATCATCATAAGCAGCATGAAATATCTCTCCATAACTGTTAACAAGGCCTCGATTATTCCATCTAGCTATTTGCTTATGAGATTCTATCTCAACTAGTAAGCCAAATTTATGCCAGTCTCTTCTGATGCTTACATCTCTTATCCAAGGTAATTTTTTAAAGGCTTCTCTTGTATCTTGAAGATTTACAGCAAAAAAATTGCGTTTAATATATTTATTCTTAATTAAATCGACTTGACTCTTATTAATATTTTCATACTCTCCTCTTATTCCCACTTCATTTATTGGGAATTTTGAACTTGTCAGTAGCTGATAACATAAAAATATCAGGGTTATAAATATTAATAAGTATACAAAAGTTGTTGCTTTTTTTATCGATCCTTGACTGTTAAGCATTTGATGTCTCTAATATCATCAACACTAAATCATCAAATTGCAAACCTGCATATTTCGCAGACATTGGAACAAGGCTATGATTAGTCATTCCAGGTACTGTATTGATTTCAATTATATAAATATTTTTAGTTTTATCAATTATGAAATCAACTCGACCCCAACCACTGCAGCCAATAGCATTAAATGCATTTAAACATAATGTATTAATATTTTTAATCAAAGGAGAGGTAATATCTGCAGGACAAATAAACTCAGTATCATCCCTTAAATATTTAGCTTCATAATCATAAAACTCTGTTTTAGTTTTAATCTCAATGATGGGAAATGGTTTATTATTAATAATTGGAAGTGTGTATTCATTGCCAACAATAAAAGATTCTACGATAACAATTTTATCAATTTTGTACGCTTCCTCAAAAGCAAAAATAAAATCATTCTCATTATTTATTATTGCTATACCAATACTTGATCCTGAATTTGCTGGCTTAATAAAAAAAGGTAACCCACAGCAAATAGAAGCACTCTCATAATCATCAACATGACTAACCTGCATAAAATTCGGTGTACTAATATTTTTTGATTTCCAAATAGTTTTACTTTCAAATTTATCCATACCTAAAGATGACGAAAGGATATCACTACCTGTATATGTTAAATTTATTGACTCGAGAAAGGTTTGAATTTCTCCATCTTCACCATCTTTCCCATGCAGGCAAATAAAAGCTCTATCAAAATCCCTTAATTTATTTAAATCATCTTTTTTCGGATCGATTGATACAGCAGAGATTTTTTTCCTAAGAAGTGCATTTAAAACTGCCTCTCCACTATCTAATGAAATATCTCTTTCATTTGATGTTCCACCCATTAGCACAGCTACTTTTCCAAAGTCACTAGCTTCCAATTTGGTCTCCGATTATTTTTATTTCTCTTAATAATTGAATATTTTTTTTCTCATAAACAACCTTCTGAATATAGATTATTATTTTTTCAATATCTAAGGCGCTAGCATTCCCTAGATTAATTATAAAATTCGCATGTTTTTCTGAAACTTGCGCTCCTCCAATTTGATAACCTTTTAGCCCACAATCTTCAATTAACTTAGCCGCAAAATTATCTTTAGGATTGCGAAAAGTTGACCCAGCTGTTGGCCAATCT
>Ga0075444_10001980_pt1 | contig 12508 bp, 12 predicted proteins | sample CoawatmetaG01DNA_FD_76836 | JGI IMG/M metagenome (GOLD analysis project Ga0075444, IMG submission 76836) | Marine microbial communities from the West Antarctic Peninsula - Coastal water metaG017-DNA | ecosystem: Environmental > Aquatic > Marine > Coastal | place: Atlantic Ocean: West Antarctic... | reverse complement strand
TCGTTATTGATTACATCCTCTGCACCTGCTTCTAAAGCAGCTTCCATTATTTTATCTTCGTTGGTACCCGGAGCAAAAAAGAGTTGGCCGCAATGTTTAAATAAAACAGAACCGACCCATCAGCACCCAGGTTGCCACTATGTTTAGTAAAAGCGTGTCGTACGTCTGCAACAGTTCGTACGCGATTGTCTGTCATACAATCTACTACTACAGCTGCGCCTGCAATGCCATAACCTTCATAACGAATTTCTTCGTAACTTACGCCTTCCAGATCACCACTGCCACGTTTAATTGCACGCTCTACGTTATCCTTAGGCATGTTTTGATCATAGGCCTTGTCAACCGCTAAACGTAACCTCGGATTACTTGCTATTTCACCACCACCCAGTCGTGCAGCAACTGTTATTTCCTTAATTGCCCGGGTAAAAATCTTACCCCGCTTGGCATCTGTTGCTGCCTTTTTGTGCTTGATGTTTGCCCACTTACTGTGCCCTGCCATGACGTCTGTGTTTTTTGTTGGAATACGTTAATATTACCACCCCGTTCTCTGTGGATAAAGCGGGGGGGTCAGAAATAATATTTCTTGGTATTTATACGTGCCATTTATAGGGAGTAACATCAAATGGCTGAGGATTTTTCATGATCATGTTCGATAAAAGATGTGCACTCCCAAGCGCCATAGTCACACCATAGCGGTGATGGCCGCTATTTAAATAAAGATTATCAAGAACGGGGTGACGGTTAATAACCGGTATATTTTCAGGAGATCCGGGACGAAGCCCTGCCCAGTGTCCGACTAAAGTTCTTTCCGTCAGTTCGGGTAAAAACTTATGAGCCCTTTCAAGTAATTGCTTACGTGCATCTGTAGTAATATTTTTATCAAATCCGGCATCCTCTACAGTGCTCCCTGCAAGTATATATCCGTCTTGACGCGGTATCAGGTAAAACCCATTCTGCAATACAATTGTATCAAGCAAACCAGTCTCTACTTTAAAAAGCAGCATCTGCCCTCGCACGGGATAAATATTAATTTTTAAAGCATATTTATCAAGTATTTCACGGCTCCACGCTCCAGCTGCAACAATAAAATCCGTACCAGAGTATTCCCCTTTGTCGGTAATAACGGAATCGACGCGGCCTTGACCCATTCGCCAACCTGTAACCTTAGTATGCTCTATGATAGAACCGCCAGATAATTCTACTGAGCTTTTCAGCGCCTGTAATAATCTAGGGCTTCGCACTTGTGCAACTGAGGGGAGCCATAATGCTGATCTATCTGCAAATTCGCCAAATGTGAGCTTTGGAAAAATTTCATTCGGATACACTTCCTTCATAGGGAAAGTGTTGCGTGCACACCAATCCTTAGCCCCGATAAATTTAGTGCCTTCCTTATTATTCATATCAGGAAGAGCCAACATGCCACAAGCTTGGTATTCCGGATCAATCCCTGTTTCTTGTCGGAGAGTTTCAGTTAATCCTGGCAATAATCGGTTACTAAATTGTGTTAACTGTGTCACTGGGTCCGGATAATCCCATGGCAACAACGGTGAAAGTATGCCGCCGCCCGCCCAAGAAGACTCTCTCCCGCAATAATTTCGTTCTAGGATCCGTACTTTCGCACCCAGCCGCAGAAGCTCATTCGCCACGGTAAGCCCGATTACCCCTCCGCCTATAACAACAATGTCAGCTGCCAAAAAATTATTCCCCGCTAAGAACACCTTACATTTTAGACAAATGAAAACAGACCTTCTTTGACAGACTGCTATCTTAATCGCCCGCCAAAAAGCTCTCTACCTATAGTATATGATTCAAGTTGTACTGAATCTATACTGTTTATTTCTCTACACGAACTGCCCCCCAATTCCCCAGTTATGAATTGAGCCACTAAAATTTGTTGGAATGTTGAAATTCATCTGGGAGCGCTTCACAGAAAGGGCCCTGAATATTGGCCTACAACTAATTCTGGAAATCACTACTATTTGCAACCAATGTTCTTGCAAATAAGGCATGAGAGAAGATAGTTGGCGCTATTAGAACTATTAAAGGGAGAGTGCCGGCACCAAGGGCTCTCTGAGCATTAGTCCCGAAGCCGCTAGTAAACGCACTAGGCCCCAGCAGACTTAACTAACACTGCTACGCTACTGAGAAAATTAACTGGGGTATCAGGGGTATAACCTTGGTTAATTTCTAGGTGTTAACACAACAAGCTTCTCACCCGTTTCGCACAGATATTCCCTCATCAAAGCTAATACTTATTCGTCCGGGTATCTCTTAGCTAAAGCTGTACGCTGTAAATAAGCTTCACGGGCAATGGAAATGTCTTCCAAAAAATGTGGCAACTCATTCATTTTCAGGGCTTGTGGTCCGTCCACCAACGCCTTACTTGGTACTGGGTGAAAGTCCACTAGAATCATATTTGCACCGGCAATTACGCCCTGAGCAGTAGCCTGCATAATATCCAGTATACCTTCTGGGGAACATGTGCGGGCACCAACCGAATGCGAGGGATCAATACAAACTGGCATGCGTGTTAGACGCTTCACTACAGGCACATGGGCAAAATCTACAAAATTACGATGAGGATCAGCACCGTTGGTCTTCATCCCCCGCAGACCAAACACCACCCTACTATTTCCCTCAGACGCCAGGTATTCTGCAGCATTTAGTGACTCATCCAACGTGATGCCAAAACCGCGTTTGATAAGTACCGGGAAGTCCTGCTGACGTCCGACAATTTTCAATAATTCAAAATTCTGTGTGTTTCGAGTGCCGATCTGTAGCATTACTCCCGTAGGGTTACCAGCCTGCGCCAATGCTTCACGGATTTCGTCGACATGGGATTCATGTGTGACCTCCATGGCAATAACCTTGATTCCATATTTTCCTGCTAAATCAAACACATAAGGTAGGCAGGTCTTGCCGTGACCCTGAAAGGAATATGGACTGGTACGAGGCTTGTAGGCGCCCATTCGGGTACAGTTTAAACCGTTATCCCTCAACGCCTTCATCATTAATTCGACATGTTCCGGCGTATCAACTGCGCACAATCCTGCAAATATATTTAATGTATCCTGCCCAAAACGTACTCCGTTATAATCAAAATGAGTAGGGCGATCATCATTCTTATGTCGTCCGAGAACAAGATATTCCTCTGAGATCCTCACTACCCTGTCTACACAGGGCAAACTTTGCATATCTTCTAAAGGTAGAGATTTCGTGTCGCCAATCAAATATACTTCTGTTAGCGTCTGTTCAACACCAGCTTCAGCATGCACGCGGGTAGAAATACCAGGCAGATTGGCAAGATGCTCCATTAACTGCTTGTAATCGGGTTTGGTCGCGCAAGCGTCCGGAGTCAGGATGAGGATCATAGAATTTGATGTAAATAAGTTATATAAGTTATACAACACAAGTAATTAGGTAGGGCTGGATTTTAACTGAAATGACCGCCACTTGCCATGTAATTGAATATAGCGTTTAATCGCAATTTCTGGCGTACAAAGCCTTGCAGGGAGAATCTTTACTTATTCTCACCCTATGTTATCTAAAAGAGCTTTATCCGGCAGTAGCAGGACGGGTAAAATTATTTCTGAACTACGGGCACCTCGCACGTGAGCTTACCCGTAAAAATATTCATTCCTTTATAGCGCGCCACAGGAATCATAATCGCACAACAACAATCCTTCTGATGGCAGAAATAGAGAGATACTGTGTACTTATAGTCCGTTTGCCGCACTTAAATCTTTACTTAAAAAATAGATTTCTGTAATAAATGTGAAATTGACTGCCTCATTATCTAAAAAACATTCTGTGTCAGCACAAAAAAATAAGAGCGCCTTGGGCTACCCGCCTGCTATTTTTTTGATGGGCCCCACTGCAAGCGGAAAAAGTAATATTGCACTAGAAATTGCCAGACACCTATCTGTAGAAATAATTAGTGTGGATTCCGCTCAGGTATACCGACATATGGATATTGGAACCGCCAAACCAAGTCCAGAAACAATGGCATCAATACCACATCACCTTATCAACCTGATTGAACCATATGAACGTTATTCTGCTGCACAGTTCAGAGAAGACGCTTTAATTGCGATGAGAGAAATTACCGGGCGGGGGAAGATTCCACTGCTGGTTGGAGGCACCATGCTTTATTTCCGAGCATTACTGGAGGGCATGTCTGAACTTCCGCCGGCTGACAGCGGCGTGCGTATGGCAATTGAAAATAAGGCAAAAGACGTTGGATGGCTGGCGATGCACAAAGAATTGCAACAATTTGACCCAATCATCGCAACACGTATCAAACCAACGGATAGCCAACGCATTCAACGTGCATTAGAAGTATATTATCTTACTGATAAGCCCATGTCAGAGTTGCTGAAAAAATCAAGGAATGTATATCTTCCTTATCATGTAAATAGTATTGCCCTGATCCCTGATGATCGTATTACCCTTCATAAGAATATTGCCCTCCGTTTCGAGAAAATGCTAGAACTAGGACTAATCGATGAAGTTCGTGCTATACGGAATAAATTTGGTCTCGATGCTGACACCACTTCAATGCGCTGTGTGGGCTATCGACAGACGTGTATGTATCTAGACAATAAAATTAGCCTGGCCGAAATGCGAGAGATGGGCCTTGCTGCCACGCGCCAGCTAGCAAAAAGACAACTTACCTGGCTCCGGTCAATGCAAAAATCTAAAGAATTCAATTGTTTTGCAGAAAATTTACCGAAACTAATTTTAGACTTCTTACAAGAAAATGGATTTGAAGATAAAAAATATAAATCCGGCTCAGATTAAATATACAGACCAGTCAAATAAACATGGGAAATATAATTCCAACCGAAGTAGCAAAAACACTGGACGGGTTATTCAGTGAACGGGTGCGCCGCTCACCCCAGATGACAGCCTATCGTAGTTATGATCAAGTTGCCGGAAATTGGCGTGATCATACTTGGGAACAGGTAGATAAAGAGGTGGCACGATGGCAGGCTGCCTTGACTAAAGAGGGTTTAGTAGCCGGTGACCGTGTAGCAATAATGTCAAAAAACTGCCCGGAATGGGTGATATTTGACCAAGCTGCACTGGGATTGGGGCTTGTAGTTGTGCCTCTTTATACAGATGATCGAGCTGAGAATGCAGCATATATTTTAGGCGACTCTGGTGCCAGACTATTACTACTTGAAGACCAGAAACAGTGGCAGTCATTAAAAGAATTACGTGCCCAAATGGGCGACCTGTTTAGAGTCATAACAATTAATCCATTTGAAAGTCTTACCAAAGATGCGATGAATACTGATTTGAGCGCACTTTGTGACTGGCTGCCGGAAGAGGCTGGAGAAGTACAGCACGCGAACCATGAACCAAATGATCTTGCTACAATTATGTACACCTCCGGAACTTCAGGTCGCCCTAAGGGAGTAATGCTTAGCCATCATAATCTGCTAACTAATGCAAATAGCTGCTTACAAATTGTGCCCGTCTCGCCGGATGATCTTTTTCTCTCTTTTTTACCACTTTCTCACGCATTTGAACGCACAGTAGGTTACTACCTTCCTGTAATGACTGGGGCTACAGTTGCTTATGCGCGCTCAATACAACAGTTACAAGAAGACTTGATAAGTGTTCGCCCCTCAGTTCTTATTTCGGTCCCACGAATTTATGAGCGGGTTTATGCTGCAATTCATGCCAAGCTAGAAAAAAAATCGGCGCTCAGTCGCCTTATCTTTAATTATGCTGTTGAAGTGGGGTACAGTCGCTTTGAGTTTCAGCAGCAGAGAGGGCCTAAAAAAATATCTCACCTGCTATGGCCTCTTCTAAATGCACTGGTGGCAAAAGAAGTAATGGGCAAGTTGGGTGGCCGACTACGGCTTGCTATGGCGGGTGGTGCTCCGTTGTCAACTGAAGTCTCCCGTATGTTTATTGGCCTTGGGTTACCACTCCTACAAGGTTACGGTATGACTGAATGTAGCCCGGTAGCCTGCGTTAATAGTATGGAGAATAATGTTCCGTCAAGCGTAGGTCATATTATTCCCGGTGTAACAGTAAAACTAGATGAGAATAATACCCTGCTGATTCATGGCCCAAACGTTATGCTGGGTTACTGGAATAATCCTGAAGCTACTGCAGCAATTCTGGCTCCGGACGGGTGGCTCAACTCTGGCGATATGGCCCGTATCGACGATGGAATAATAACGATTACCGGACGATTGAAAGAAATTATTGTCATGTCAACTGGTGAAAAAATTCCGCCGGCTGATATGGAGGCAGCGATTTTACGTGACCGATTATTTGAACAAATAATGTTAATAGGTGAGGGGCGCTCGTATCTTAGTGTGTTGGTGGTTATGGATCCTGACTGCTGGGGGAGAATATCGCTTCAGCATAACCTTGATCTAAAAATCGGCCGCTCAGTACAAAACGAAAAAATAGAAAAAATTCTTCTTGAGCGAATTACACAACAGATACGTGAATTCCCAGGCTATGCCAAAATACACCGCGTAGCACTGGCGTCGGAACCATGGACCATTGAGAATGGTATGCTCACACCCACCCTGAAACTTAAGCGAACAAAGGTATTAAATCATTACCGGACCGTGGTAAGTAAGCTCTATGAAGGACACTAGAATATACTTTCTATATGCTTACAACTGCCTGACTAAAAACAATAAGGTATAGCTAAAATGGATAATAACAAGGAAATTTATACTTCATTACCAAAAGACTGCGATCCAACACTAAGGATAGTTCCCATGCCAACAGACACTAATCATGCAGGAGATGTGTTCGGGGGTTGGATAATGTCACAGGTTGACATAGCCGGTAGTATTTTAGCAATTCGCCGCACAGGTGGGCGGGTAGCCACAGTTGCAGTAAATAATTTTGTATTTAAACATCCTGTGTTTATTGGTGACCTTGTCAGTTTCTATACTGAGATTACTAAAATAGGACGCACTTCAATTACAGTAGATGTTGCCGTGTATGCGCAACGGGGACCTCGCGAAGGAAATAAAGAAATATGTATTAAGGTAACCGAGGCAGTACTAACTTATGTGGCGGTAGATGAAAAACGTAGACCCAGGATAGTGCCGCAGGAACTATGAACTTTATATGATTATTTGCGTCTCATAATTAAAGCAGCAACAGGCGCGGCAAATTGTCGCTTTTTTCTAGACAAACTTTGTATGCCTATGTATAGTATTCCGCTTCTGTTAGTTTTTTTAGTGGAAATAGGATAGCCAGCTCACTTTTCTCATTTGGGCAAGCCACCCTCAGACTATCTAGGTAGCCTAGTGGAAATCGTGAGTTTTATTATTTTTTGGAGAAAACATGAACAAAGTATTAGTTAAATCATTTGTAGGCTTGAGCTTGCTCTGCTTAGGAGCAACGCAAGTTATGGCAAATGCACCAGCTGGAACACCTCGCGTAGTACAAGATTTAGTAGCACCACCTTTCCTACCTAAGCATGATCAGGTAGCTAAAGGAAAAGCTAAAGTTGTTGCTATTCGTTTAGTTGTAGAAGAAAAACTAATGAAAGCTGACGCAAATGCAAGCTATTGGGCATTGACATTCAATGGTTCAGTACCTGCTCCTATGATTGTTGCACATGAAGGTGATTGGATCGAAATGACTCTAGTTAACCCAAAAAGCAACACCATGTCACATAATCTAGATTTCCATGCTGCAACCGGTGCATTGGGCGGCGCGATGAAAGATAAAGTAGCTCCTGGTGAAGAAGTAGTTCTAACTTGGAAAGCAATGAAATCAGGCGTATTTGTCTATCATTGTGCTCCAGGCGGAACCATGATTCCTTTCCATACCATTTCTGGAATGAACGGCGCTATCATGATCCTTCCTCGTAAAGGATTGACAGATGCTAAAGGCAAGCCTTGGCATTATGACCGTGCATATTACATAGGTGAACAGGATCTATATCTTCCTAAAGATAAAGACGGAAAGTTCAAAGAATACGCACAACCACTCGAAGGTATGAGTGACATGCTAGAAGTTGCAAAAGGACTCGTTCCATCCCATGTTGTCTTCAACGGCACAGCGGGCGCGCTAACGGGTGATAATGCACTCAAAGCAAGTGTAGGCGAAAAAGTTCTTTTCATCCATTCTCAAGCTAATCGTGATTCCCGTCCGCATCTGATCGGTGGTCATGCTGACTTGGTATGGCAAGGTGGTTCATTCGCTGATACTCCTGACACCAACTATGAAACTTGGTTCGTTCCAGGTGGATCTGCTAGTGCAGCTGGGTACGAGTTTGTACAACCAGGCCTATACGTTTATCTCAGTCACAACCTGATTGAAGCAGTTCTGCTAGGTGCAGCTGCTCATATGATGGTTGAAGGTGAATGGGACAACGAAGTAATGGAACAAACCAAAGCACCAGGTCCTATTACTAAAAAATAAGTAAAGACCTTTGCTTTATAAAGACGGCTTCAGCCTTATGGTTGAAGCCGTTTTTTTATATGGACACAATACAAGTCTACTAGGATGCACTTTAGTTCTTACAAACAAACTATAGAGAAGCCAAGATTAGAAATAGGAGTAAGAGTAGGACGAAGAGTTTGGAATCTCATCGCAGCAAATAACCTTACCTGCGATGAAACCCATATACCTAGATTTATTTATCTTGTTGCCGAAAGGATAAGAGGCATGATAAAGACGAATGGCCCGTCAGAATAATTTCTAGAGAACCTTTTTATTTTGCTAATTTCTGCTCAACAAAGGAAACAAGACTACCTAGGGTCTCGAAGGTCTTAGCACTAATTTCATCGTCGTTAATCGTGATGTCAAAATGCTCTGCCAACGCAGTAATCACACTAACAACTCCCATCGAGTCTAATTCAGGAATACTTCCAAGTAAATTTGATTCAGCAGTTATAGAATACTTTCGCTCACCTAACCCGAGCGCATCAGATAAAATATCTCTCACTTTATCAAGGTTATCCATAATTACTCCGCAGTTTTAATGTTTTTAGTCAAGCACCGATCCATCTTTACTATTCCTATGCAAGGCTCTAAAAAAACAATACTTCCATTGGTTTGTCTTTTGGCAAACTATTCGTACAAATTTGTTACGAGATACCAAATAATGACTTACCCATCGTTTGTGTGTAGGCTTATGTTAACGCGTTACTATCAGCTCCTGCCAAAATTAGAACAAGGAACTTATTACATATCAGGAAATGAAACTAGAATGAATTCAGAACAGCGGCCCGCCTAAAAAGGCGTTGTGAAGTTTAAATAAGTATACAAGATATCTTTATTCCATTTTTCACGAAACTGTATGCCTGACTATTTCTGCCCAAAATAGACATAAGATTTCTGCGAAATACTTGAATCTTTGAAACGTTTACGCTCCTCTTTATCAAGTTTCTTATCCCACCAAATAGCCCGCGCCTCTTTCTGTTTCTCAGCTAATTCTGGACTTTTTTTGAAGAGTTCTCGCATAAACTTAGTATGCTCAGATTCGTACATATCCATAATGTATTTTTACATTTAAATAAAAAGAAAGAAAACTGTAACATAATTAAGATAATTATCTTACAAGTTCTAAAAATAGAAGTCAGCATAATAGTCCATATGAATTCTAGTATGCTAATTTCTGAATAAGGTTTTTTCATCGATCCTTATAATGCGGGTACTTTTGAAAACTCCCATTATGTTTATTAAGCCATAAGACTAATAAGCAGTTCTGTATTTATGGCTTTAATTAGGCAATTTTACCATGACCTCCCGCCGCCAACTTCTACTTGTTATATATTCAAAAGGCTTAACATAACCCGTACGAATTCCTGCAGAACTAAACAACAATTAATGTTAATATTATAAGATATGGATACATCATCTTATCCTCAAAGTTTGACAAAAAAATCCATTCTAAATTTTCGGATAATATAAACCGACCCATAAAAAATGACAAAAATATCTTTAATATTGGTGAGCTGCGCACTTATTACTTTAGTTGGCTGTTCAAAAACTGATACCTACACTCCATCAAGTACGATTAGTGGGGAAGAAATATTCAATCTTAATTGCACTAAATGTCATAAGCCAGAAGTTGATGCTGTTATACGACTCAGCTCAGGTAAAGCAAGTAAAGAAGCCATTCTAAAACAAATCCAATCTGGTAGCATGTCTATGCCTGCCTTCCCAAATATCAAGGGCGAATCAGGGGAGCGGCTAGCTAAATATATATTAGAGAACAGTAAGCCCAAGTAAATCCTTTCTGAAGCTGCCTGCCCAGGAGTTATTTTATTCAGCAGATACCTGAGATGCACTTCTTAAACTAAGAACTCTCAGGAAATGATATGGATATAAGCAAAATACAAATTGGCACTGCGCCTCCATGGGACATTAATGTAATCATCGAGGTCCCGCTGGGCAAAGAACCCGTTAAATATGAAATGGATAAAGAGTCAGGCGCCCTATTCGTAGATCGTATTATGCATACTTCGATGCGCTATCCTTGTAATTATGGTTTTATACCGCATACACTTTCAGAAGATGGCGATCCGATTGATGTAATAGTGGCTAGTAACGTGGCATTCATCTCTGGCTCTGTTGTACGTTCACGCCCAATTGGGGTACTGAAAATGAAAGATGAGAAAGGCCTCGATGAAAAAATCCTTGCTGTTCCCATAGATGCACTGCATCCGTACTATACCAGTGTAAAACAATATTCTGATCTGCCAGATATCCTTCTGGAGCAAATTTCACATTTCTTCACCCATTACAAAGACCTAGAAGCAGATAAGTGGGTAGAACTAGATGGATGGGGGAATGCGAACGAAGCTGTCAGGTTTATTGAAGAGTCTATCAACCGCGCAAAAACAATCAAATTATGAAGCCTAAAAGCAAGGAAGAAATTCAGGAAAACCTGGCTAGTGTGGGAACCTTTTTAAGTATGCAATCCTCATTATTACCAGGAGAGGACACCTTGTCCTGGGCTGCCGATTGTATCCAATCGTATGTTGAAGGTAAGGAGAAAAGCCTTGACCTGGCATTCGGTCTTCGTAGCGCCGAAAAGGTAAAGTCGGAGCCAACTGGTGCGCCATTAGGCGAACATGATGATTGGATAGCGACTGCATTACGATTGGTTATATCAAAAACACCGGCAGATAAAGAATGGCCTGTCACAAAAGATCTGGCTGATATAGGGCGGTTCTGTGGCTTGGGAGGAGAAGAAAATAATGATACAGACGATGAATCTATAGCTGCTGAATTAAAACGTATACTCGCTCTGTATGACTCAATTGCTATTGAGCAGCTAGGTAAGAAAATAGAAATAACTGAGATTTTGAATAAGGCAAAAGATTAATAACGCCTGCTCTTACTAAATTACCTTCTTATTTATTCAACACCAAGAATTATCCCCATTTAATCCGTACTTAATATCAGCTTATTGCTGGGTGCGCAGCGCTGAACGCTGGATCAGAGCAACTGTCAGTAACGGCGCCAGCAAGGAAATTATCGCGACTATGATCATAAGCCAACCTAGTTCACTGTAATCTGCCACGGACTTGATAACATCAGTGGCGCGATCACGAACTTCCCGAGTAATTAGATAAATCTCATTTAAATACTTGGTCCCGAGACTCGAGGCCGATAATGCGAGATTAACGAAGGATGCCATCACCGCAAAAAATGTGGCTTTGAGATGTGGAGGTGCATTTTTTGCAATCCAAGCTAGCATCGGAATCATAGCGATTTGGCCAAGTGGAGATTCCATTGCTGTATCGATAACCGCTATAAATCTCGCATCGACGACGCCTCCAGTGTGAGCTGCAGTCCACTCATGTACCCCGTAATAAAGACCGATGTTGGGTAGCGAGAGAATGCCCCCAGCGATAGTTAGGATCACAACTACGAAACCAATAGAGCGCTTTGCCATCATTGGCCGTAGCAACACCATGCCGAGAAGTGCGAGGACTGAGGCAATCAGAGACAATATGGAGAGGAAGTGTTGATCGAATTTGAGCACGTCGACCTCGAACCAGAGAAGGCCGGGACCATGTAAGGGAACTGCGCGAAATACAAAGATAATTACTGCTGTCCCTACCAGCATCTTACGTACGCTAGGATCGAGTTCGAGTAGCAACCGATACATCACGAATAAAATTATACTCATCGATCCCAAAAAAATAATTTCTTGTGCCAATGGGACCTCGCTGATACCCATGATCAGCGTGAATGCAGCAAAAATAATACTACCGCCGAGTATCCACCAGTTCGGATGTGTTTCACCAGCGGGAGCAAAAAGTATTTTATCAACACTTTCATTATCGTGACCTTGCTCATGCAGCTCGCGGGCACGACGTTTAAGCAAATAGGCGGCGAGAATAACACCAATGATCGAAACAACCGGAATGATTAGTGCCAGCAAGTATATGTCTGCATAAATGGAGACCTTCATTTCCTCGGACATGTTCTCGACGCCCTTAAACATAGTGATGTTTAACAAGGACACTGCGATCAAGCCACCAATGATTGCAACGCG
>Ga0075444_10001974_pt1 | contig 12543 bp, 17 predicted proteins | sample CoawatmetaG01DNA_FD_76836 | JGI IMG/M metagenome (GOLD analysis project Ga0075444, IMG submission 76836) | Marine microbial communities from the West Antarctic Peninsula - Coastal water metaG017-DNA | ecosystem: Environmental > Aquatic > Marine > Coastal | place: Atlantic Ocean: West Antarctic... | reverse complement strand
ATTCTACTCTGTGTTAACACTTTATACACTTTTGCCCAAATTAATTCTTTTGGATTCCCCAGTGAATTATGTTTTTTACAATTTGATAACACTACACCGATCGAAAAAGTATTGGCGTTATTTGACAACGCCCTACCTCGCACTATAATCAGATCACCTTTTTTGTATTCGATCATATACAAGTTTACAAAGCAGAGCCACCAACACCGGCAAAGCCGTTACTGCCTGTGAGAACAGGAAAATCAGCTGCGGCAATTGGTGTCAACCCAGCGCAAAGTGACCAATCCATAGCTGCTGATGTTGTAACAAATATAGTTTTACACCTTACATCTAATGTCACAGCATTATTGACTGGACAAAGAAACTCATACTTTTCAACTTGACCCGCCCCACCAATTGCACCTTCCGCGGAAAAGGCTATACGCAATTCTTCGGCCGCATCATTATTTGAATTAGAAAGAGTAATAAATCTAGTAACAAAAGGGAAAGCAAATTCTTTTCTTGTAATAGTTTCAGCTGCGCCTGTTGAACCTGTAACAAATGGAATTCCACTCATTTGATAAGCACCAACATTGTTTGGGCCTGATTTTGGGTGATTTAACGACATAATAAACTCCTATTTTTAGTCAATATACACTAATTATCTGTTACAACAGATAAAATATGCCATTCTTCTAATTTACCTTTTGTCAGAACTGTTAGGTAGCTTGGGTGCAGGTTGTTGTTTTTTACTACTATTCCTACGTTTTCTCGGCTTAGATGTCTTACTAACTTTCCTACTAACTTTTGTTTCATTCTTTGGTTCCAGCGTCGGCGTAACTTCAGCAACAAGAATATATTCATCTTCAGTACAAGGAATAAATCTTCTCATCTCACAATATTCTAATAATTGTTCGTACGAAGTTAACTTATTTTTTGCAATAAAAGTTTTTAAATTACTTTTATTCCTTCCCAAGATATAATCTAGTTTAATGCTCATAACCTTCCTCCGGTTTATGTACTATATTTAATATATATGCGTCTATAAACATTTTTTCAATTATCTTGAATGCTGCAACATTGTAGTTGTTTTTAATACTAAGCAACAAATCATCAGGTGTTTGCTTAGTAAAGTCTAAGTTATCTTGAAGATACTGCAAAAGAGAGTCAAACTGATTATCATCCCAATCCAAGCTCTCTAATAAAGCAGTCCTAAAGTTTAGGTCAAGAAACAATGACTCATTCGGGTCTGTCACTTGGTGCCTCACTCATAAATTCTCGAACAGAATCTTGAAAGCTTGGATTAATTGCTAGCTTTTTTAATTCTTTACCTGACATGTCTAAATCATATAAGTCGACAATTTCATCGGCAACCTTAATTAATGCATTAACAAATACATTTCTTGCAGTTGAATGATTCATTTTATAACCTGACTCGCGCATGCTATCTGCTATTTCATGATATGTCATACCATCAAACAACTTAGACGTTCCGTAACCATTTTCGCTTTTAAAACCTTTTGGCATTGCCATAATAAACTCCTTTTATATTTTATTGTGCTAATTCTATTTCGTAAATATTTTCATCATTTTCACTAACTTCTGATATACCAAACCGCATGCGTAGTACTAGTTCTTCACGCTTTGTTAAAGAAGCTAGTGCCTTGACAATTCTCGATCTGATTAATTGATTATCAAGAATCTGTTCAATGCTTTGTGAATTATTATCTGGAATAATATCGCCTAACGTTCTGTTACCTTCGTCACCAATTTGTTGGTCTAGCGATGAAACAGTCTTTGTTTTACCTGCAGCTAATGCATTACGAACATGTTTTTCTGTCATATCTAAAGCTTCACATATTTCTCCCATCGAAGGCTCATGATTAAATTCTTCCAGATATTCTTGTCGCAATGCCCATATCTTTCTAGCATTTGCTAGTGTATGAGAAGGCACCTTTAAAAGTGTACTGTTAGAAGTCAAACTACGTGTCACAGATTGCTTAATCCACCAACAAGCATAAGTTGAGAATTTAAAACCTTTACGCCAGTCAAACTTTTCGACTGCCTTAATCAACCCAATATTACTCTCTTGTATTAGATCTTCTAGACTTCCGCCATACTTTGCATATTTCTTAGCAATAGATATTGCCAGGCGAAGGTTTGACTCGATCATAATACGACGTGCTCTAGGGTCACCAGCTTCAATTCTCTTTGCTAACTCTACCTCTTGTTCCCTAGTTAATAACTTAGTATTTCGCTTTATGCTTCGAAAATACATTTCTAGTGTTGATGATGTTTGCATATTTTTATTCTCCAATGTTTAATTTTTAATGTTTAGTTCGTTTGTGTTATTATTATACTATAGTTCTTCGCTGGTTACACAAAATACAAAAAGTATATAAGCAAGTCTAAGATCACAGGCTAGTAACTTAAGCCTGTTTATTAAACATACACCTTTAATATTAATCACACTTTTTGTGATTTACATTCTTTTTATAAAAATTAAAAAATTAAAAAATTAATTTTTTGCCTTTCATCGTGATATTTCTTTTATTAAAAGATTGCACAGCAACAGATTTTACACCTGGTAATTTTTTAACTAAATTTGACATTCTTTTAAGACTGTCGTAGATCTCATCAGACTGCGGAAAATACTTTATGCTTAGTGGCAACAATCCATCACCATCAGCAAATCTAGCTACTTTATCTTTTTGACCAACAACTGCTACACCCGGAAGAATTCTTATTCTTGTCATTAGATCTGGTACATGAACTTCATTTTCAATCTTAAGCGTAACCACAGCTGTTACAATTTTTCTTTTTAATTTATAGTTAGTTGCATTTGACATAAAAAAACCTCGCAGTAATATTAATTATTCAAGAATTAATCATTTTGCCCAGAATTTACTTCAATCAGTGAACAATCAGCTAATAATAACATTGTTGCAGCAGAAACTGCATTTTCAATAGCGCATCGAGAGACTTTAGCCGGATCCAATACACCCAACTCAAACATGTCACCAAATTTTTTATCACGTACATCATATCCAAAATCATCTTCTGTCTCTTTAAGTTCATTTAAAACTTTATGATGAGATAATCCTGCGTTATCTAATATCTGCTTGAATGGCGCTAAACATGCTGATATTAACAGACGAAAACCAGCTACAAAGCTTTTATCTTTCTGTGTAATGTCATAATCAACCAGTTTGTTAGCCAATCGATGCAAAGCAATACCACCGCCTGGTAATACACCTTCTTCTAGCGCAGCGCGCGTTGCATGCAATGCATCATCAACCCTATCATAACGCTCGATCAATTCTGATTCTGTTGCGGCGCCTACTCTTAAGATGGAAATACCACCAGACAGCTGCTGAATTCTAAATTTTAACAATTCACGTTCATTATCACTTAATCCAGGGTACCCTAGTCTGTCTTTAATAATGTTCATTCTTTCTTGCGTCGGTTCTGAGCGTTCAGTATCTTTAATTACTAAAGTCTTACTTTTCTGAATGATCATCTTCTTGCAAGTACCAAACATCTCAGGCTCGAAAGAAGTCATATCAAATGAACTATCTAAAACTTTACCGCCAACAATTGATTCTAAATCTAAGAGCATATCATGTCTTGTCCCACCAAAACCAGGTGATTTAATTGCAGCGACACGTAACGAACCTTTAACTCTATTTAATACTAAGCCTTGTAATGCATCACCCTCTATATCGTTTGCAACAACAACAATTGGGCGCCCCATTTCTAACGCAACCTCTAGCGGTTTCATTAGCTCCCTAACAGAGTTAAAGCTTCTATCTGCCATCATGATTAACGGTTTATCAAACTCTGCAGTCATTTTGTTTTTATCAGTTACAAAGTAAGGTGATAAAAAGCCTCGTTCCATTTGGAAGCCGTCAACTACCTGCAAGGAACTGTTAAAACCCTTAGCCTCTTCAACAATAACATGCCCATCCGGACCTGCTGCGTCGATTGCATCGACTATTAATTTTGCAATTTCTTTTTCACCGTTTGCTGATATTGTTGCAACTTTAAGCAAATCGTCAGAGTCATTAACTTCTCTAGCAGCTTTACTAATTTCTTTAATCAGGATACCGCGAGCCAATTCAATACCTTCTTTTAATTGTATTACATCGAAACCAGCTGTCTTGTATTTTAAACCTTCATTATAAATATATTGTGCTAATACAGTCGCTGTTGTGGTGCCATCACCGGCTTCTTCTGCTGTTCTGCTAGCAGATTCTTTAATAATTTGTGCACCTAAGTTTTCTACTTCATCAACAAGGTTAATAGCTTGTGCTACAGTGACGCCGTCTTTTGTAACAATTGGATGAAGACCCGGGCGATGTATTAAAACTAACTTACCTTTAGGTCCCATAGTTACTTTAACAGCATTTGCTAATTTATTGATACCTTTTTGTAATTTTGCATCTAACTCTTGTCCGGAATAAATTTCTCTTTTGATTTCCATTTCTACCCTTTTAATAGACCTACACCACTACCGGGAGGTCGCTGTCCTTTCATTAAACTTTCCACCAAAGATTGGTCGATTTGTATAATTCTACGTTGCTGGGTTACGACGTTAACTGCTATAAACAAATCTCCTTCTTTTTTTAAGACTTCATTTGTCTCTATTCTATTCATTTGGCGTAGTGCTTGCTGTACATTATCATTTAAAAACATTATAGTAACTCCTTGAATGTGTTGACATATTTATTCCACGTTTTTTCTTTAATCATTGACTGAAAACCCATATCATCTAAGATTTCATACAGTTGTTCAAAATCTGCAGCACCATCATGACGTTCCATATCAGAAAGGTTATCAGAGAAGTCAACCAAACGTATTAGATTAACATTTCGTTCAAATATTTGTTGTCTAATAGGGTCTTTTTTAAAGTACTCAGAAAGCAATTCTGGAGATCGTACCAATTTATCTGCAGTTTTGTCGCCACAGCCGGGGATACCCCCAATATTGTCAGTAGGGTCGCCTCTTAATGCTTTCCATATAACATAATCATAGTCGGGTTTTTCAATCAGCTTTTTACGAATTGGATTATAAATTGCACAGTTATCAAAAGTATTTAGTAATTGGTAAAAGTCAGAGTCAGATGAGATAATCGTGCAGTCGTCACCTTGTTCACAATGTATTTTCGTCATAGTCGCTATAGCATCATCACACTCTAAGTTGGGATGACGAATCGTAACGAAAGGAAAACACTCTTTTACTATGCTAATAATTTGTGCTTTTTGTTCATGAAAATGTCGATCATTATTAGAACGATTTGCTTTGTATGCTTCGTTTAATTGCATTCTAAACTGCGGATCTCCCTCTAATACAAAATAAACTTTTTGAGGTTTAAATTTTTCTACTAAAGGTCTGACACCTCTAAAAAAATTATAGACGACTGGATAGTCACCTTTCATATATCCACTTCTTGCTCTATAGATAAGATTATATGCATCTAATAATAGTACGTTCACTGCAGTGCTCCTGTGTTATCAAGCGTTTTTGAGTCGATTTTGCCAAATTTTCCATTGCCTAGATCTACTCTTATTATACCATCAGTTACGGTAGGTTGCACTTTTGTATTTTCTTCATCTTTCTCATGTAGTTCCACCTGATCTTCTTTAATTTGAGAATCGGCAGGATGACTATTGAAAATATTAATAGCCATTTCTTCAGCATGTACTAACATTTGTTCAATTGCGCTTTTAGCGTTACTAAACATAAAGCTTTTAACTTCTTCATGTGAATTGAACAGTTGACCTTTGATTTTTTTAATATCTGCTGTTGTTTCTTTCTTGTCAGGAAATTTAACTATATAAGTTTTTTCTTTGCCGTCAAGTGTAGTTCTAATTACTTCTTCAGTAACTTGAATAGGGACGACTTTACTGGCATCCGCAATTAAAAATAAAATCTGACCAACACGATAATTCATTTATATACTCCTTTAACAGAAATATACTATATCGTGTTGATCAGATTTATAATATTATGTGGAAGTATTTAAATTATCTCTTAAAACCGAATCCAGGTAAAAAACTACCTTGATTAGTATAACCTTGTCGACTATTCTTAGGTTTATTGCCACCATATACCCAGCCGGATGTCAAATTCATTTCGTCCATAACATTTGCTACTTCTTCGTCAATTACTTGCTTAAGTTGCTTATCAAAAATCTGACGTCTGCGTGACTCACTAAGTCGTCGACGCTTACTTTCTTGCATAATTCCTTTTGCACGTCTCAATTCTTGAACCAACATAACTTCATCGATCTCAATCATCTCTTCGTCTTCATCCATCATACCTTCATCTTCATACATCATACCTTCTTCTTCTACTTCTTCTTCCATTTCATCAAGGCCGTCTAAAGCTGTACCTTCGTACGTAGCTGCTTCTTCTACTTCAGCAACTGCTTCTTCTTCCATTTCGTGATCTTTACCTTCATAAAGACTTTTTTCATTGCTGTCAGCAGGCAATCCAGCCAATTGACTCATTCTATTAAAATTAATACGCATAATAATGTCCTCCACAATATTTAAATATCACATTTAAAATGCAATATCTTAAAATTTATTTGTTTTCTAAATTTTTTCTTACGTTCGACGTTATTTTTTTACCTGCAACTACTGCTTCTTGAAGCGGTTGCAAACCTAAGACATGTCGAACAATGTCATAAGCAGCCGGATCGAGACCTTCTTTTAGCATCGCCATATCAGCATATTGATGTAAATCCATTTCCATAATGGGCACAGGCTCACCGTCTTCGTTAGGCTCAAATTCACCAGTTTCTCTACTTTCAAAGATAAATACAACTTTCGGCATGGTTTCATTATGTGGCACCACAATAAACGGGATATTACTTGTCATTCCATCATCAGATTCTTCATACACGATTTCTGGAATCCAGTTATTTGTTTTCATTTCAAACTCCTAAATTATTATTATTATAAATTATAACTTCTTTGTGTTAATTAAATTTTGGTTAAAATGTTCGTTCCTTCAAAATTAAATGCGTCAATTAAATCATTTAAACATTCACGAACGTATTTTGTTGCTGCCTTAGGATTGTCGAAATGATCGTCTAACTTAGCTGATCTTAATATTTCTTTAACAGCGCTGTCATCCCTTGTCCCAGGAGTCGAATTTGTGAATGAGTTTGACCAGTGCCGAAAGTCGGCATGCCCGTTTCTTTCGAAATCGATTACTGCATTCTTAAATGCATTAATTGCTGTTTCTTTAATGGCTTCTGACGGATCATTTACAAATTCAATATACGCGTCAGGAGCTAGCAATTCAAGCAAGTCAAAGTGAAAATTAGTTAATTTGCTATCAACGACTTCATTTTGTATTATATCTCTGTTGCGCTTGTTTACAATATGACTACTATTAAAAGCATTAGAAATTACTCCAAATACTGCAGCTCCGCCTACTGCCACAATTGCGGCTGCTGCGCCACCCCGCGATCGCCGGGTGTTACTTCTTCTTTTAGCGTCTTCTTCTCTGAGCCTTTCTGGACTCAAACCAAAAGTTGGAGCTAAAACATTATACACAAAGTTTTGGGTGTGTGCAACGATCCGATCACAGTCAGCTTTATTAGTCAAAGTAAGAAATGATAAACCTGGTCCTAATGCTCTAATTAACGTTTTTGTCAAACTATGGTTTAAGATTGATTCAAAAAAGCCACTGTCCGTGGCCATTGTCTCACGTTTTGCTTCTAGGCGCGCTATTTCTGCTCTGTCTGCTGACTTGCCCATTTGTTTGTTTATTTCTCTATCAATAGCAACCGAGTCTTTTCGACGAACAGCATCAAAAAAGTCATTAAATATTTCTGGTATACCACTAAAATCGCAAAATTCAAATTCGACACCACGACTAATTCTTCCGAATTCACCTTCATTTAGACTGTCGTCTTTAAGACAGTTTTTAATTATCTCATTTAACTGTTTTTTGGTTACTTTCATTAGTATCTCTTCATTAGACGTTTTATTTTTTTGCTTATTTCATTCAATTCTTGACGTTCATTTACTTTTATTGGCGGATTGTTATCTTCTGCAGGTGCACTTTGGTTTGGTTTATTAGTACTTTGTTGTTCTGCAGCTGCTTCTTTTGAGGGTTTGTCGTCTCCAAAAGTAATTTCTGCATTAAAAGGTGGTTTACTTGGGTCCTGCGCATCGACTGCATCAAGTGCCCCTTGTAATATCTTGGAAATTTCGCCTAAGAATAAATGTAGTATTTTACGTTCATCTTCATCAAGCATGTCATAATAACCCAACAATTGTTCTTTAATTTCTTTATCTTTTGTTGATCTGCCTGATCTTAAAGTGTTGATATCTTTTACGACGCTATCAAAAGAAACACCTAATGTTTCCGGGTCAATTACTTTTCTTGCCTCTGTTTCATCAGGTAGCGCTGTTGTAGCTGTTGATTCTTCTTCCTCTACTTCTTCTTCCTCTACTTCTGTTTCTTCTTGTTCAGTCAGACCAACACTATATTTGTTTTCGCTTGCCTTGAGTTGCGTTAGATATCTTTCTTGTGCATTGTCAGACGATTCATTTAAAGACTGTTGAGATTTTTTAACTGCCTCTACTGATACAATTTTTAAAAGATTTAATAATTCTTCTTCTGAATTAATTTTAAACATATATTACCTCTGTTTGTTAATAACTATTTGGCACGTGACATAATTATCTTCATTATTAATTTCTAGTTCAACAAGATTAAAGGTTCCCTTATCTTGCATAAATTGTGTTTTGTTTAACATTATTGAATAATCTATACAGAGATTGTGTGCATAAAATATCGCAGGTAAACATTCTTTATTTGTCACCACAGTAAAACTATCTCGTAATGAATGAAAATTAACTTTAGTGATCTCTAATTCAAAATTTTTATCTTGGCTAGTGAGAACGTGTATTGTTAAATTTTCGCTAACTTCATTGAATTTGATAGGACTAGTCGCAACTAAGTCTTCCTCAGAAATTATACTTTTTAAACTGTCACTAACAAAAAAAGACATATGTCACCTAAACTTTATTATATTAATATCTTCCATAATATCGTCAATCTTTTTAGACATTTCAATATCACGATCAGTTACGTCATTTAAATCACGTGTATATAATACTATGGTTACTTGTGTATGATCAATTATAGTCTTCGGATGATGCTGCATTTCTTCAGATAAATAGATCAACTCATTAACAAAATATAACAAAAGCTTTGTTGTTTCTAGTTTATACGTTTTTTGCAAGCATATTTTGTTACCGGTTTGAACTTGAGACCATGAAGCAGCCTCAGGCTCAATAGGCACATTATCGTCTTCGGAAGCAAACCCTTGACCCAGGTGCCTCATCATTGCAGAATTAGTTTTACTCATATCAAATTCTTGGAGTTGTTGACTTCGATTCCGAATTATATTTTCTATTAATCTACTCATTACTGTCTCGTCTTTTTTTCTAATTTCTGATATACTTCTTCTTGTTTTGTTGCTTTGATTGCAGCTAATATTGCTTTTTCTAGGTTCTTCGGGTTCTCAATAAGATCATCTGTTGCATCTTCAATTGCATCCTTATATATTGCACCATCAAAGTCTTGAACCTTATCTAATATGACATCCTTCCATGTTTCGTTGGCATCAACTAATATCTCAGCAAACACTTCAGGGGTTAAGCCTATAGCTTCAAGCTTTTTAACAATTTTACCTTTCTTACTAGAAGTAGGTGCTGCATAGTCAGGTGTTGTCTTGAGTCCTGTGAAATATTCAGCAATACCGCCCTTTTCAATGATTGCATTGCGACTAACTTTGCCTTCGCCTACTCTTGCGATAATTGAGTCAGCAATTGAATCATTTAAATCTTTTCTCATTGTATTGTATACACCGGTGATTGGGCCCATATTAACTTCTCTAAATACGTAACCGCCTACCAAGTTAAGTAATTCATGTGCTGGATGATCTTTACTAGCAGCAATCTCTGTATATTTCTCACCTTGATTAAAGAGTCGTTGGAGTGCTTCTAACACAGGAACAATTTGTTCTTTCAAAGCGCCAAGAATTTCTTTAGTACCCACATCTTGAACTTTGTTTTTTGCATTTATGCTTTGTTGATTTATTTTATTTAAAGCAACTAATTTTTCGTATTTTGGGATTAAGGTAGCATTAATCACAACCAACATTTGATCGACCAACATCTGTGCATTAAAGTCCATTAATGCACCAACGTTTGATGGAGCACCTTCTTCGTCGACAAATGACATCATTTGTATTTTAGGCTGAATGTCTTTTAAGAAATATTGCCGCATACCAGCAGAACCGCCGTACCCAAAGTAAGGTGCGAGATCTTGGAAGTCAACTTGTTTGCCTTGAGCATGACGCGCTGTAAATTCTTCTAATGCTGTCATATAGTCTTCTGCTTGGATTTCATCAACTTCGTCTGTTGCCTGATCTGCTATGTCAATATTGCCTGTTTCAGGTTCAACAACTCTTTGTGCCTCTTCAGCAAATTCAAATTGCGTCGTGATAAAAGTTTCAATTTCGCCCATTAGCTCTTCTTCGTCTAACGATATAATGATATCAGCGTCACGGACCACAAACACACCGGGCGTTTTTGTGTCCTTGAGCGTACTCATAACAATAGCGCTAAAGCCGTCAAGTATTTGTTCTTGACTTTGTAAGTCAACGTTATTGTGGAAATGTGTTCTATCTTTAAATCTGTTTTTCGTACCTGGCAATTGTAGTGATTTAATAAAAACAGCAAATAGCTTAGCAATGGCGTTATTAATCACAGCAGAATCACCTTGTGCTGCAAATCTACTAGTCCCGCCATAGCTAGTATACGAACCTGCTATATTCTTTTTTAATTCCATGACAAATTCGTCAAAAGGCTTACCTGCCGCGGCAGCATGCGCTTGAAGACTTTTTCGTAATCGAGGCTTTTTACTAATTACTTTTTGTAATGCCTCGCTTATAATTACAAAAATCTTCATTTGAACTTCTTGAATCTTTTCAAGTTTTCTTGTTTGATTCTTCATCTTATTAATGTATTGGAACATTCTACCCACATTTAGTGGTGTTAATATTTCTTGACTGCTTAAGCCGAATTCTTGCGTGACGGGCATCATCAATGCGCCAAACTCACTGGCCATTTTCGGATCCATCATCAATGCTGTTGCTTCGTCGTGAATACCTTTAAATACTTCCTGCAGGCTAGCGCTAGCATCCATTGCTGCTTTTTCAGCTGGAGGCGCATTGTCATACTTAGAAGTATCAATGTTTCCTGTCATTGGATCGATAATAGCACCACGCGCTAAAAATTGTTGGAAACTATCAAAAATCGGCTTACCGATCCCGTGCTTTGTTTCGCCTGGGCGTGTTGGGAATAAAGGTCGATCATCTTCTCTATTGTCTTGAATTCCTGTCGCGACGTCATCTCCTGCTGAGTAACCTGATTGAAAGTCTGCAGATTGGCCGGAGACATAATTATCATGTTCTTCTAGTTCATCTTCAGAATTACCTTCGACTTCAAAGTCGGCAGCAAAATTGTAACCTCTCATGTATTCATCTTTATCTTGTGCTTCTTCGTAGCCTGCCATGTCTTCAGGTTCAAGCTCTGCAGGAATACTTTCAAGCTTCTTAGGCTGATTTGATCGGATCCGTATTTTTGACGCTTCTAAAATAACATTAAAGTCTTTAATAGTTGTACTTTTTGATATGTTAAATGCTTCGTCAAGTGAGTCTAACTCTTTTTGGTCTGCCCGGTCAATCGCTCTGTCTAATAACACATGGAGCTGGCGGTAGAAATACTCGATTTGCGTAATTGGTACTTCATTACATATCAAGATTGCAGAATTACCTAGCTCAGATAAGGTGTTAGGTACAAATTTTTCGTCTTCAACAGGCATTCTCGGAACAGATAGCTGTACTGCCATATGATCTGACACTTTTACTGGAGTGTCTTCTTCATCTTCATAAAACCCAAATGGATCTGAATTTGGAGACTGGACGTTGAACGGGTGAATCATTCTTCCTCCGTGATCTCCGCCGGGCATTCTATTTTCACTCAATCTATTTTTCAACAGATTAAATAAAACGCGTTTTTTTACTGCTACTTTCATTACAACCTCGCGTGATATGTATTAATTATCTTGGTAATATTAATTTTGATTAACTGAATAAACAATTCCTACTGTTGTCGCTGTACCTAATGCAAACCCACCAAAAAATGCAAGCCTCTGAATCCAATCTTTCCTGGCTTGAATTGCTAATTCTTCGTTACGCAATATTATCATTTGTTGGTACATTTCTATATTTGCTTCACACCTTGCTTCATATAGATCATATTTTAAAGTCAAACTATCAGATACTTTTTGCAATTCAAATTCTTTATCTAGATCTGCATGTAATATTTCTTTTTCGTGTGTTGCAATAATTTGGGCAAGTGCATCATGCGTTAATAGTTTACCGGTAAAAGGTACAGGATCGCCTTTACTCACATTTGCGTAATCAATATCCGCTGCCCATAACGTGGCCACTAAAGCTAATAAAAACAT
>Ga0075444_10001971_pt1 | contig 12556 bp, 18 predicted proteins | sample CoawatmetaG01DNA_FD_76836 | JGI IMG/M metagenome (GOLD analysis project Ga0075444, IMG submission 76836) | Marine microbial communities from the West Antarctic Peninsula - Coastal water metaG017-DNA | ecosystem: Environmental > Aquatic > Marine > Coastal | place: Atlantic Ocean: West Antarctic... | reverse complement strand
TTCTGTTCCAGCAGACACTTTCATTACATCAAAAGTTGTTAAAACATCTACTGCGACACCTGCTGTAGTATATGAAATACCCACAAGTTTCCCAGCATCAGGAACTGTTACTGCTGCCACAGGACCACTATCTCCTGTTTGCACATTAGCAATAGGTCCACCTATAATAAAATAATCATTTAATGTTCTCATTAAATTTCTCCAAAAAAATAACCCTCGTTCTGAAGCGATACCTTCTTCAAGGTCATTATTAAATGTATCTGAAGTGGGTGGAGAAAAATATTTACGAGTTAAAACTCCACCCTTTAACTATCGATGAGGAAAGTTAAATTTTATTATGATGTTGTGCAGTCTGCAATTTTACCTGAAGCTGCTTCGTTTTTAGAAACGAGAGTATATTCAACTAATAATTGCTTGATTTCACTATCACCAGTCTTTGCCAAGTCTTGTACTTGGAAAGGTCTGAGCATAGCTGTTGACCACATTTCAGTATCTAGGATATGGGTAGTTCTTCCAGAACTTCTTAGGATTCTGTCGCCTACTACTTTAACTTCCCCGAAGTCAGAAACATAAACATCAATAGTCGCAACTAAGCTCCTATCTTCTGCCATGTCCATACGGGTAGAGTTACCAGTAAAGCCTGATACTTTTTGTTTGTTGAACGAGCCAACTAACATTAAGTCAGGCATCCCACCTTGGTCAAAACAAAGTTTTAAGTTTGCTTTAACTAATGCCTCAGTTAGAACTCTTTGAGTTCCATCTGTAACTGCACCAGTTGTACCATGTGTAGCACCACCAGCTCCATGAGATTCATTGGTGTTCATCCATGCTTCAAGACCACGAAGTCTACGACCTGTGCCTGAAGAACCAACAGTTGCAACATTAACACCTGTTAAGTCGAACTCCATATCTCTTTTTAGTTCCTTGCCAGCTTTAGCTATTTGATAAGCCATTTCTGATGTCATACCTGCTTTAGCGATAACTTCTTGAGTACCCGTAACTACAACAGGTTTCGTAGAAATCTGAGTGTAGTTAAGTAGTTTAGAAGTTGCAACTAATGCTCTTGAAGGAGCATTATCGCCCTCCATTACTACATTAGTAGCTGCTGCTACAAGTGAGTCTGTTTGCCATTCATGTAATGTTGAAGCTGCTGAACCAGTTCCAATAGACGACATAAAAGGCGTGTCGGTTGGTGAGATGTTATAAATAACATTCGCCAAATCTTCTCTTCTGTCAGCAGAATCGAAGGTTTCGTATGCGTCTGCATATATTGCCATTTTGATTACCTATATTAAAAAAGTTTAAGTATAAGACTATCTTCTCATTATACTTTCAATCACGCTTTTAGCGTCATTGATGTGTCCTGATTTTTTTAGTCTTGCTCTTTGTGCTTTAATCTTATCAGACCTGTTGTCTTCTTTAGTTTGAGGTGTCCCAGGCTTTTGCATTTTAGGTACTACTTTCTGCTTCTTCTTAGAGATTTTACTTTTAAGAAGTTCATTATATTTTCTAGCATCATTTAATACTTTAATACTTCTAGCATCCATTAACATATCAATTTCCTGTTCACTAAAACCTTCAGTCATAGCGTAATTTTTTACGGCTGACTTGAGTTTAGTTCCTTTAACTGGGTCTACCCATTCAGGTAACTTGTCTGATAATATTTGCAACTGGGTCTCTCTTGACTTCATAAGGTTGGCTTCATAATCTTTTTGATTAAGTTCTGCAACTTTAACTTTTTCATCTGCTAGTTTTCTCTTACTGTCTTGCAAATCTCTTAAAGCATCTTTTTGTTGCATATAAGCCATAGGGTCTTCGTCCTTGAGTTTATTAAAATCAACATTTTTAAACTGAGAAATCTCATAATCTGTTGAATCTCCTAATTGCTCTAGGGCTTGAGAATAACGCTGTCTTTCTTGTTGAGTCGCAGCTAATTCTTCATCAGCTTTTCTGCGTTGTTCTGCCAATACTTGACTTTTTCTTGTGTAATCAGCTTGTCTACTGTAACCATCTTGCAGTTCATCGAGGGTAACCTCTACATCTTTACCATCAACTTTAATGGTATATGTGCCAGGTGTCTCAACTTCTGCCTCTTGGTTTTCGTCTACTATGTCTTCAGCAGATAATCCGTCAGGATTATTTGCTTCTGTTTCAACTGATTCGGACTCCGTGTCCTGTGCAGAAACATCTTCTTGAGTTTCTGTTTGCACTTCTTCTTCTACAGCTTGTTCCTTTTTAGGAGTCTGCATACTTTGAAGTAATGCTTCCTGTGCTGACCTTACATCAGTTACAGGAATACCACCATGAGTGGATTCTTTTATGGGGATATCATCTTTTGCCATGACTATTTACCTCCCCTTAATTCTTTTTCAGCTATCTTTCCATTTTCCATAGTATTTACAAGAACATTTTGAGCTGTCAATACACCTCTGAGAGAATGATACAAGGCTTCTCTACCATCTGTATCTCCTATCTCTGTTCTTATCCATTTTTGGTAAATATCATTTTGTATAACTTCATAAGATTTTATTAATAAAGGGTCTTCAAGTAATGCTTTTGCATTTTGTCCTTCCCTTATATCCTTTTCTTTATCTGCCATTGTCTTCTCCTATCTGATTGATTCTATCTACCAAGTCGGTAGGTATAGTTTTTCTCCCAGCGAGATACCCATGAATATCATTCTTAGAGATTGATGTCTTCATTTGTAACTCATTTACTGAAATGCGATATTTCAACATTAGTTGTTGTAATTCTGTGTGTGTTACTTCTGATTTTATGAAGTGCCTTGTAATGGATTTTTCCTCTTAAATTTTATAGCTGTTTCTTTATGTGCTATCTGCATAGCCTTAGCGTTTGAACTTTGTTTTGCTAATTCTCTGTCTAAAACCTTGCCAAAAAATTTTATTGTATCTCCAACTTTTTCTACGCTTTCTTTTTTTTGTTTTTCTTTTTTGCTAATTTTAATTGTTCTAACCCCTTTTTAGTATATGGATATTTTTTTCCTTTGTAAGTTGGCATTATAATAACCTCAGCAAGTCTGTAAATTTATCTGTTGCTAATACAAAAATAACGATAGCTGTCCAAGCTATATACTTAAATCTAAAAACCTCTACCTTGACATCTTTTAAATCTTTCTCGATGTGCTGTAAGTGATTGATTTTTATATAATTTATATCTTTTTTTATAAGTTCTATTTCAAAATTTAATTCGTTACTGTCTTTCATGCTAGTGGTAACCTTTTTGTTTTAGGGTACATATCTAACGCTATGGCGATTGATTGTTTTAATGTCTTGCCTTCTTTTTTTAAGACGCTAATTTTTTTACTAATTAGTTTACTTCTTGCCCCCATCTTATCGTAGTCAGGGTTGTATTTAGGATAACCCATTATGTATCTCCTATCGCAACAGGTCTTTTTTGTGTAGCTTCAAGGGCTATTTCTAATTCGCCTTGTTCTAGTTTTTGTTGTTTAAGTTTTAACTCTTCCATCCTAATCATTGTATTAACTTTCGCTTCACGCTTTTTAAGTTCAAGGGCTTGTTGTTTAATCTTGGTATCTAATTCAACTTCAGCAGCTTCTAGTTTAAGTTTCTCTAACTCAATCTGTGCTTTTTGGTTAGCTATCTTCTCTTCAACTGTTGGTTGTGGTGGTTGTTTTGGTGGCATATTAGCTGGGTTTGATACAAACATATCAGGATTCTTGTACCCTGATTGAGTTACAAACTCACTCACAGCATTGTATATATTCTGTTCAGTAACCAATGTTCCCATTCCACCATTCTGTATTAAGCCTTGAATGATAGTCATAATACCACCCATCGTTTGTATTTTAGTTTGTTGAGAACCTGAACCCACACCTACATTGATATTACAGTTGAGGTTATCTCTCCAGCGTGAGACATCAATAGGGATAAATTTGTTATTCAAGTAAACTATTTTTTTCCTATCCTCGTATCTTTGTATTAACTGGTATATGTTTCTAAATAAATCTTTGATTCCAGTCTCTGCAAATATTCTTGCTATCAACTCAATCCTTTGCATAGAAGATTCGGTTGCTGCCGATATTGCCCCTGAAGTTACATGAGAAGTTAAGACATCTGGATTTAATCCTTGTGTCATTTTAGATACACCACTTCTTTCTTCTCTTACTTGGTCAAGATATTGAACCATTTTAAAAGCATCGGGAGATATTTGTGGTGTAGGCAAAGCTGTTACAGCTCCAGGTGCTCTCATTCTTACAATGCCACCTGGTTTAGATGAAAGTAAATCATCCAGTTCTACTTGACCTGCGAGGACTGCATATCTTGCGTTGTTAGTTAAATACATATTGTCTAATATGTTTCTAACGATTGTTGATTTAATTAATTGGATGTCTTTAACTGTGTCAGCTACTGACATTCCGTGAAATTTATGGGGAATCGGTAGTGGGCAAATCGTTGAGAAAGGGAATGAATCAATCTCTTCATTGTCCAGTATAGTGTTGCCCCCTTTGGTAATTTTTCTAAGTTCAGCTATGCCGTCATTATCCCAATCAAGGTATATGTAACATTCGTCTATCCAAACCTTCCTCGATGGTCCGTCACCCTCGTCCATTGGGGTAGAATCACCATCAAAAGAAAACCTTGCCTGTCTTTCCTCGTCCCACTCTGCATTGTTTTGACTAAAGGTTGGGATATCGTCCACTACATCTTGTGAATATCCCTCTAAAATTAAATCTGATACTGTCTTCTTTACCCTATGACAAACAAAAGAGGCATCCTCTAATGTAGATGCTCGTCTTGATATTAAAAATTCTTCAGGTGGAACGGATATAACTTTGACTTGTCCATATTTTTTAGAACATTTTACTTTTAAATCGTATGAAGCTATCTCAGGTGAGACCATTGTACCGAAATCATCTACTTGTGCTTTCTCTTCTATGTTCTTAGTTAGCTCAACTATCTCCATTTCGTCATTAGCTAGGACAGATTGATACTCAACTTCAGTTAAGTTCGTATAAACATCTGTTTTAACTTCTTCTCTTTCTTCCCAGTAATGTTTGATAACGCCTGTCTTAGATATTAGGGCATCTTTAAAAGCATCGTATAAAACTTTAAAGCCATTGTTTTGTTTATTAAAAACATAATTAACATAATCGGTGGCTTGTTGTGCCATCTCGACATCTTCAGGACCTTGGGGTTCAAATTCTGCAATGTTGTTATGGGTAGTAAAGATTCTCATTAAAGACGGCATGATATACTCAATCGTATCTCTGACATCCGTTGTAACAATCTCCGACCTACCTTCTATCTCGTTGCCGAACTTTTCCCCAAGATAATACTCCATGTTTTCTTCTCGTTGAGAAGATAACTCTGAGTTAAAGTTTCCAGTGCTTGACTCTATCTCGGCACTTAAATGTGCAACGAGTTCGTCCTTGGTCATTTTTTTTGTTTTAGTCACTTATTTTGCGTACCGTTTTTAAATTTTTGTGCTGCTTCTTTTTTAGCTTTTTCAATCAACCAATATTTCATCCACTTACTTACTCCATAGGGAAAATCTGAATCACCTTTTGACCCTTTCTCGCCAGTATCATATTTTGCCAACCAATCAGTTGTCATAATATTTATCTCCTATACGACTGCTTGTTATTTGTTCCAAGTCATTGATTTTTTTGTTTTTGTTTTTGCCTTAGGCTTTTTCTTCTTTTCGCTAAAAGCTGCTGCCATTCCAAGCCCAAAAGACCCTGCACTCAAAGCTGATGCCTCAACTGCTGTATTTACCCTTGGGCGAGTTATACCTTTACGAAGTTGCTTTGTAAAATCTACTAATGCTTCTCTAGCTTTTTTATTTTTAGCTATAACTCTTGCTGCTGCTGATAATCCTGCTCCTACTATTGCTGGTATTGGCATAATTTTATCTCCTATACGACTGCTACATCAGGACCTAATCTGCCCTTTGACTGCCATCGTGAACCTTTGGTTGTTGAATGTCTTAGACTCATTGCTGCATATCTTGTAGCAGACATTAAGTCATCTCTAAGTTTGACCAGTTTGCCATCTTTACGATGATACATACGATACTCCTCAAACCAGTCGTAGAGGGTATTAAATACTTTAAATTTTCCATGCTCCATTCTATCTAGCATTTCCATTAATCCTGACTCCACAGAGTTGCCACCTTTCTTCTCCCCAATCGCTGGAGGATTTTCAAAGTGAAACGGCAACATATTGACATAAGCGTTTCGGTATTGCTCGGCTAGAGTAATCCCTGAACCTTTGTCGTGTTGGTAGCCATCGTGAGGGAAAGCAATAGGAATCCATTCGCTTCCTTCTCTCTCATTAATATGTGAGGCGTGATAAGAGGGTATTTGTTTTCTCATACGATAACAGTCGTAGATGTAGATAATATCCTCGTCTCTGTCCCAGGCTATCCATACAACGGCTGTCGGATGGTCATAGCCAAAATCTATCGCTGCGACCCTAGCATAATGTGAGGGGATGGTAAACGGGTCACAGCTTAGTTCGTCTTCTGAAATAGGAAAGACTAATCCAGAACCTATCATCGGAATCCCTTTAGACCTCATGTCTCTCTCGTGTGGAGGTAGGGCTTGTAAAATCTGTTCTTTCATCTCTGAGGTCAGATGGTTTGCATCTTCCCAACTTGCTGTGATAAGAGATTGTCCTGGTCTTAAATCGCTTGTAAAATTCTGTACTACCTCAGTCATCCCTGATTCAGGCGTGAAGGTCATATAGACCTGTCCCATTTTATCGAGTGTTCTTGTTATACATTGTGAATAGATATCTTGTGGTGGTTCTTCATCGAGCCAAATCAAATCCATGGACTCCCCCATAAATTTTTCACTACCCATTTCGTAAGCCTTAAAAGCAACCCTAGACCACCCACCTGATTTATGTTTGATGAGGACTGATGAATGTGCGTTAGGCACACCTGGTTTTCTTGTTGTTTCTCCAATGAGATGTTTGGGAATACTTCCCTTACCCCTATCTCTTGGATTATCAGGTTGCCCGAACAATTCTTTTTGACAGATGTCTCTTGTGGTTTCATTACTCGCACCACACACCCAAGCCTTAATCGGCTTATCAAATCTTTTCCCCTTCCACCAATCAGGATATTTACCTGTTAGGTGTATTGCCATCTCCATTGCACCCACATAACTCTTACCCACCCTATTGGCTGCCATCAATAATCTTTGATTAGCCTCCACCGATGTTTTATGAAATCTCTCTTGGAAAGGATAAGGTTTATAATATTTTAATTTATCTTCCTCAGACCTTTTATCTAGGGTAGATATTATTTCTTGTATTCTTTCATTGTCTTGCATGGGTCTTGTAAAGTAGACATACTATTCCACCTCTAAGTATATGATTTTTAAAAAGATGATGTCAATGTTTATTAGGCATAATTAGTAAGGTGCTATTAAGCCACTGTTTTACTAGATTGAACTAGCTACCAGTGAGTTAAATAGAGATATATATGTGCGACCCTAGTGGAATGGGGGTCTATGGGTCTCCTAGGATTATGCGAACATTCGTATAATAATAATTATATGCAAATATTCCTAGGCAGTGAGTGCGTCTACGGAGACCTCTATTCTAGCCTCTATTCCCTATCAATTATCTAATATACATCTAAAAATATATCGGGCTACATCTATATGTGATATCTCATATTCAGGCACTGATTGACGGCTCAAAACTAAAATTATAATCGGGTCTAATCGTATGTTTTTTGTACAGTTAAATAAGAATGGTTATCACTGTTCTACTATCAATAAGAGCCTCTCATGGCGTGTTAAGTTTCAGGTAGTCTTATATCATCATCTGAATAAACTGGTTATTTTGGCATAGATTAGGAGCTTAGAAGCTTCTGAGAATTTTTATAAGTCATTGATTTATAAGGGTTTTTTTTTCTGTGTTTTTTAACTTAGGGTATTGTTTTAATGCTGATTATTCAAAATCACTGTAAGTTATTGATATATAAAGAATAAAATCTATTTTAATGTTTTACTTGCAATGTCTTACAATAACTGATTTAATAAAGATATTGGACTTATTGCTACCTTGATGCAGAACGGGCAGACAAGCACAATAAGAGTCGGGCTGAAAGTCAAGTGGCTTAGAGTAGGTAGCAAAACAGACAACGCACGGCACGGGTTAAGTTTTGGATAGATTAGATTTAAAAAAGATTTCTAATTTATCATAGCAACAAAAGATTAACCATAGGTAATGTCAGTTGAGCAAATGAGGCTGAAATGTCAGGTTATTCTGACCTTGCAAAAATTAGAGTACGCAAGTAATAATTTGAAAGTAGTGAAATTTTAATTGATTAGATTATATTGAAATATCAAATGATGAGCCCAGTAGTGAATGATTTAAATGCTCAGTAAATGCTGAGGACTGGTTCAAAAATTGATAGACCCTACACTGTAAAGAAGAGAGTAAACATAATCAAAAAATTAAAATTATCCTAATGTTAACAATACATAGTAAACAAGTTTTTATATTTTCATATAAAAAATCTCTACCCGTAGAGGTTAAAACTCAAGATATTGGACATTGAATCGTCTAACAGATAGAAACCAATTATATTATTGGACATGAACTGATTATCCGTATCTTGATATAGAATTGCACTTGTTATCTCATCGAGATTGTCAAGATTTTCTAAGCCTCTACGGACCAAATAAAATAAATAATAACTATACACTTATGAGCTGATTGTCAGCTCATAAGTGCATAGCTATTGCTATGAATATCAACAACTTAGAGAGAAATATTATGAATAAAATAGAAAAATTATTATTTGATAATGAAAAAGAATCAGAAAATTTTATCGATGATGTAGCCAGTCATGGATGCATTAACGGCACTGTATCTGAGCTTATTTATTACAATGATACTTGCAAATTCTATGAAGAAAATAAGGAATTAATCTGGGAGATTGTCTTAGATTATGCTGGAGAAACTGGTCAAAATCTTTTTGAAATGTTAGGAGATATTGAATCACCTCATATTTTTGAAAATAATATGGCATGGTTAGCCGTAGAACTGACGGCTAGGAAAATAGTTATGGAGAGAGAAAATAAATAACTATACAACTGCTGGGTGATGTCATCCAGTAATTGCATAGCTATTGCTATGAATATCAATAACTTAGAGGATATTAAAATGAAAATAACTGAACATAATGTCGTATCTGTTACTAATGGCAAGGCAATCCAATTAGATTCTGGCACATGGAATAGGAATATAACGATAATTTACAAAGAGAACGAATATTCTGATGAAGTTTGCTCTTTTGAGTTATCAATATTCAGTGAGAATAAGGATAGTTTGACAGTAAAAAACTCAAGAAAAAGATAGATACAAATAATACCTATACAACTACTGGGTGATGTCATCCAGTAATTGCATAGCTATTGCTATGAATATCAACAACTTAGAGAGAAATATTAAAATGTTAAACTTAACACTAGAACAAGCACATCTAATTGACATAATGTCAGATGATATTATGGATTTATGGATTCAATTCGGAGATGTAGACACGCTGGATTTTTATCATCAAGCAGGTCAGCACTGGCAAGAAAATTTCACGCCAATAGAGACTGAAATGATAGTAGAAAATGTAGTTATGAATACATTTGGTTAATATAACAATGCACTGACTAGATTCTAAGCAGGGTCTAGTCAGTTGCTATATATTTATAGGGTCAATATCCTATAAATACATAGTAATAATACTATGAATATCAATAACTTAGAGAGAGAACTTATGAAACTTAATAAAAAACTACAAGCAATAGCTGATAAGCTCATTAATCTTATGAAAGAATATGGGACTGGCTGGACTAAGTCATGGTCAAGTGGTGAGATACCTAAAAATCTAGTGTCAAAGCGAGATTATTCTGGTATCAATATACCATTATTGATGATGAGGTGCATGGAATCGGGTTTTAAATCTCACTTCTGGGCATCCTTTAAACAGTGGAATGATAAAGGTTATCTTGTCACTGGTAAAGCCGAGCCAATAGTGTTTTGGAAATCAAGTAAGTCTAAGGATAAGACTGATAAAAATACTGGCGAGACAGTCGAGGGTAAAAAGTGGTGGATGCTACGATATTATAATGTTTGGAACTCAGACCAAGTAATCAAAAAAGATTACTTGTCATGGATAACTTGCAATTATAAATACAAAGTAGATAAGCCTAAGCCCGTGTCTAAGGTTGAATGTATTAAAAATATAGATACCTATATAGCTAATACTAAGGCAGTCGTAAAGCATGGCTATGATAGTGCGTTTTACTCACCATCAAAAGACTTCATCGGTATGCCTGATAAGGATGACTTTTTAGATACCAAATTTGCTAATGCAACGGGTAATTATTATGGCGTTAAAACCCATGAACTCGGGCATTGGACTGGACATAAAAGCAGACTAGATAGAAAGCAAGTGCCGTTAGCATTTGAAAAAGATGCTTACGCATATGAGGAGCTTATCGCTGAGATATCTTCAGCTATGCTGTCCGTTAAGTTGGGACTTGACCATGAGCCGAGACCTGACCACGCCCAGTATCTCAGTAGTTGGTTGGGTGCATTAGACAATGACAACTCAGCTATAATATCAGCGTGTGGTAAAGCAAGTAAGGTTATCGAATACTTAGATGACTTACAAGTAGAATAAAATTATAGACTAATAGCTATACACTCATGGGCTGATGTCAGCCCATGATTGCATAGTATTTATACTATGAATATCAATAACTTAGAGGAATATTATGATAGAAAAAATTAAAAACTTTATACTGAATGTCCTTACATTTGGACTATCTAATAAGGTGGTTTCATTAACTGAAACTTTAACCGAGATAGAATCAGGTCTGGTTTTTGGTCAGGACATTGATGTTAGAATTAGTGATGCCATAACTCAGCACTGTGATGATGCCAGTTATATTTCATCTGATGACTATGACATGGACGACTTTGTAAGCTCAGGCGATTATAACTTCGATGATTTTATAACGGCTGATGATGTAGCAGAGAATATTGATACAGACTCAATCGGTGAACAGATTAGAGATAACTTTGAGTTAGTTTCTAATAGTACAGTAGAAGAAATGATTGGTGAGGCAATAGCTAAGGTTGAAAAACCACAGCAAATATCAATGAATGATGTTGTAGAACAACTGGTCGGTCAGACTGAGGCATATAAGGGTATGCACTTGAAGTATGAGGCACAGTTGGTTCAGTGTAAGGAAGAAAAATTTGATAGAGAGGAACAGTTGATTCAGTGTAGGGAAGAAAAATTTGATTTGAAAAAGCAAATCAAAAGTTTAACAGAGAAATAACAATATAAAATTCCACTGGTTGCTATGCAATCAGTGGTTTTATATATATCTAGCCAACAATAAATTGCCTAGTGGCTTAATGGTAAAGCAACTGACTGTTAATCAGAAGATTACAGGTTCGAATCCTGTCTAGGCAGTTTTGACTGGATATATATATCAACAACTCGGAGAGAATTATGACTGAGAGATTTGTTAAAGATTATAAAAAAGTATTTGATATTTGTAATCAAGATACTAAAGAAAATCTAAAGAAAGATTATATGTATATGTATTCAGATGACGAGGGTCATTTCTTTAAGCATATAGAAACTAGAGAATACATAAAAATTAATAAGAGACTGAGAGGTTAAAGATAATGAAACATAAAATAAAAGTAGATGATTTGATAAAAGAGTTAGAACAACACAAAGGAAAAACAGTAGCATTTTCTTTGCTTGGTGGTCATGTAGAGGAAAGTTGTCCTGATGATAAAACCTTGTTCCCCATTGGTATATGTGGACACTACGATGACGGGATTGAGGGTGGTTGGATAGAGTTTGGATTATATGAGCATGACACTATGGTTAAGTGTGGTATGGAAAATTATAAAACAAATGAATTAACAAGAGACTGAGAGGTTAAGGAGGAAGACTTATGAAACTAACTAAAGAACAAATTAATAAAAAATACAAAGGCAAATATGTAGAAATATATCCGAGTTGGTGTCATGAAACAGGCAAACAACTCTACGAAGTAGGCAAAACTTCAAGAGTAATAAGAGAAAATATGACATTGGGAGAAGATGTAGGTACAGAGAACGAGTACAGGAGATAATAAATAATGACAATAATAGATATGTTTGGAGTTGGGATATGGGCAGTAATCATAACGATATTATTTCTGTTATGGATATACCATATCAGCCACTAAATTAACCAGTGGAGAGAGAGAATGAAAATAAAATCTATTGCTAAGACACGAAAATATTTGCTGTCTTATTTTAAAGATGACCCTGAATCGCCTGAAGATATTCAAGATTTAATCTTGAGGATATTGAGGCATGACGGGTATGGAACTGACTCTATCTTAGGAGATAGGTTAGATGACGGATGCTTGTGGGTGTTCAACAAGAGCAATCTCTTTGAATACTTAAAGCAGGTATTCCTTAGATTCAGAAAGGTCAGGAACGGAGGATTAAAAAACCAAAGTGACGGGCAAATACTTAGGCAATTA
>Ga0075444_10001968_pt1 | contig 12564 bp, 10 predicted proteins | sample CoawatmetaG01DNA_FD_76836 | JGI IMG/M metagenome (GOLD analysis project Ga0075444, IMG submission 76836) | Marine microbial communities from the West Antarctic Peninsula - Coastal water metaG017-DNA | ecosystem: Environmental > Aquatic > Marine > Coastal | place: Atlantic Ocean: West Antarctic... | reverse complement strand
TGTGGCCCTTCAACAACAGCGGCAACTATATTGCCGAAGCGCACGTCAGGCACACCGACGACAAGTGCGTCTGTAATATCGGGGTGGCCAATCAGCGCTCGCTCAATCTCTACGGTATAGACCTTCTCTCCGCCGGTATTGATCACGGTACTGTCACGGCCTAGTAGAATGAGCATGCCGTCTTCACGCACCGAACAGCGGTCACCGGTCTTTACGTAACGAATACCCGCTATTTCCAAGAAGGTTGCAGCACTTTTTTCAGGTTCCTTATAATACCCTATCGGGCTGTAGCCCCCAGAATAGGCGATGCCAATGACGCCACTGCCTGGCTCTACAAGGTTTAGATCATCGTCAAAAACTCTAGTGGTTGCCATCGGCTTAAACACGCCTGCCTCAGGAGTAGATACCGCGAAGCCAGATGCCTCAGATGAGCCGAGGGTGTCAAACAAAATTAGATTGGGTTGGTGGCGTAACAGGCCGGTTCTATTTTCTTCACTGAGCGATGCCCCTGTAGAAACCATTAATACTAATGGGGCCAAGGATTTTTCCTGAATTCGACGATCAAGAGCCTCCAACAAAGGAATGGCAAACGCGTCGCCTACCAGCGCCAAACCACTCACCTGATAGCGCTTGATCAGGTCCAGAACCAGGTCGGGGTTAAACTTTATACCAGGCATCGTTAATACCGGAGTACCCTGCGCCAACATCAGAATCGCCATCAAACTGGCCGCCCCATGCATAAGCGGACTGAGCGGCATAAAAGGCTTCGGTACCGGCAGTTTGAGCACATTGCCAATATGCTCCTCAATCGTTGCCGGATGTTCTTGCAGCTTCAGAGCAAGCATCGCACTGCCAGTGGATATTTTTTGTTTGCGCCAGATATCCTCGTGCCGCCATTGAGTACCTTTGGGTAGGCCCGTGGTGCCTCCTGTAGCGAGCACAATGAGATCGTCGCTGGAGGTACTACGCTGAAAGTGCCTAGCGTCGTAATCGTAAAGGTCTGTTAGCGTTTGAGCAAAACTATTGACCGCTGGTGACTGCCCTACCTCTACAAAACCCAAGGTTCCGTTGAGCCGATCTTTGATCGCGGCGACGCGACCAGAAAACTCAGCATCGTAAACCAGCACGCGAATATCAAGTCCATTACACAGATCAACCAACTCCTGATCGAGATAGCGATAATTGACATTGACATGAGCCATGCCTGCCAACCCAGCTGCTGTAAAAGCTTCCATATAGGCATTTGAATTGCGCATGTAATGACCAACATGGGCGCCAGCAGACAATTCGAGTGATTGCAGCCAACTGGCAACACCGCTAGCGCGACGCACCAGTTCCTTATAAGTGACATTCTCGTCGCCATGAATCAATGCAGGTCGGTCACCGATCTCGCTGGCACCGATCTGGTAGATCGCTTCACTGATATTCCATGCCATCTATATTCTCATTTATCCAAGCTGGAAATAGATACGCTCGTCGTCCGGCGCGGTGACCTTAACCTTCCTCCTGGTGGGGTCCTGTGCCAACATCGCGAAGGCTGTTGCGTTATCGTCTTCGGCAGTGCGGGAAACAAAGCGTTCACCACTAATCGTCTCTCCAATAATCATTGCATGCGCGCCACCCTCTCGGTCGTGGCGCACGGTATAGGAGATGATAGACCCGCTTTTTGGATCGGCACACACCTTACAGGCAGGCAATACATCAACGCTGATGAGCGTTTCGGTGCTGCCCCAATCAATACTGCTGGGCTTGCGTGAATAAATTCCGCTGGCATGCTTGGACAACATGCCACCGTTCGCAGTCACCATGGCGAAACTATCCGGTTTTTTCCGCGCCTGCCAAACAGCTTCTGCAAGAGCATGCATGCTGTAGTTATTGCCGGGACCGCCAAAGTAAGGCAGCCCACCCGTTAGAGTAAGTGGACGGCTACCGTCAATTGGCAACCCTAGATGTAGCGCTACTGAGGTCACCGCGCAGGGAAAACAACTGTAAATATCGATCAGGTCAATATCGGCGATGGTGATACCCGCGGTTGCCAGAGCTTTGTCGGCAACCATGCCGGCCATTGGTGAGGCCCCCGGATCGGGACGGCGTGTGACCTCTAACTCACAGCCTTCAGCGAGCCCGTGCAAGTAGATCCAGCGTTCTTCGGGAATGCCCAGCTGCTTTGCTTTGCCAATGCTACACATCAACAACGCGGCGCCCTGATTCACGCCGTCCTGAGCGATCATTCGTTTACTATAAAGATGGGTCATGGCCGGTGAAGCGAGTATTTCTTCAGCCGTTTGACTGCCAGCAAACTGGGCATAAGGATTGTCTGCGGCCACCGCACTGAAAGATTCCAACAGCCGCGCCATCACATATCGATGTTCTTCTATACTGCGCCCCGCTGTGTGACGCTGAGCCTGCTCGATCAAAGAGTAATAGTAAACGACATTGTTAAGCCCATTTTTAACCTCCTGCGAAGTTGCGGACGAGGTGCCAAATCCTCGGTCTTCTAGCGCCTCTTCAAAATGCTCGCTCCAGTCAAGTTCGCGTTTATTACGTTCCGCATGACGCTGATTCTTGATCGCTTCTGCGCCGGCAATCAGTACTACCGAACGTTCACCACGGGCGATAGCGTGAGCAAACTCAATCAAGCGCGACTGCGGCTGATTACCACCGGTCTCCGTATAAATGCGGTGGTCCGGGCTAGCGCCGATACACTTTGCAATAGACTCGGGTGGATTGTCACTGCGGCCGCATTTTCCGGCCCACAGACGCCCCATATCAGAGAACAGCTTAGTCACACAGATAGTGTCGATCGCCATTGCGATCAGCGCCGCACCACCGGTAGCTTCACAGTCCTTGATTGCATTCGCGGCGGCCTGCGATGCCAGTGCCATAGGCGATATGTCGTTCGCTTCTCTTTCAACCACCTGACCCGCTCCGACTAAAATCGGAGTGGAATCTCTCAATGACGCAGCAGACTGCCTCACAAGATAAGTTCGGCCATATCTCGCAACTGCTGCTTGTCTGTCGTGGCCACTAACATCGTTGTCACTTTCGAATCACGCCAGATTTGCAGGCGCTCTTTAATGCGATCCTTAGGACCAATCAGCGCTAAAGAATCCGCCAGTTCATCCGGAATGACCAGAGCCGCTTCATCGCGCTTGCCCTCAAGAAATAACTCTTGGATTCTATTAGCCTCTTCTTCATAGCCCATACGACAAAATAAGTCGTTATGAAAATTGGCAGTCTTAGCGCCCATGCCGCCGACATAGAAGCTGAGAAAGTACTTCACGGCCAGCAGGCCAGCAGCAATATCGTCGGTGATATTAACTGTGACCATCTGGTTAATCTCAAAATCAGGCCGCATATTCTTCAACGATTTTTCGTAAACGCTTTCGTCATAAGGATTATAAAACAAGGGAATCCAGCCGTCCGCTATTTCCGTTGCAAGCGCGACATTTTTGGGACCTTCGGCACCCATAAAAATCGGAATCTTATTACGCAGCGGGTGTGTGATAGGTTTCAACGGTTTACCTAAACCTGTGCCGTCCGCACCGGGATAGGGAAGCGGGTAATGCGGTCCGTCGTTAGTCACCGGCCCCTCCCGCGCAAAGACCTGACGGATAATATCTATATATTCGCGGGTTCTTGCCAGTGGCTTGGGGAAGGGTCGACCATACCAACCTTCTACTACCTGCGGGCCAGACACTCCAAGTCCAAGTGAAAAGCGTCCTTCCGACAAAAAATCCAAGCTAAGGGCATGCATCGCACAGGACGTCGGAGTGCGTCCCGATAGCTGCACTACTGCAGTGCCCAATTTTATCTTTTTAGTTTGCGCACCGATCCAGCACAAAGGGGTGAAGGCGTCGTTGCCCCAAGCTTCGGCTGACCACACTGAGTCGTAACCTAAACGCTCCGCTTCCTGCGCCATTTCTACGAAATTAGGGTTCGGTGCTGCGCCCCAATAGCCCTGAGCAAGACCCAGTTTCAAATCTCCCATGCGACCTCCTATTTAATGTGAACTAATTGTTGATATTTCGAACTAGACCGATCTCCTGCAGGGCGATCGAGCCAGATAGCGTGTTTCTATCAGAGCTTGGTTTGTGACTTTATAGTCTTCTCAGTTTTCGAGCTATAAGGCGGCCGCATGCCCGCCAGACCCGCAACATCTATTTTTGCCTGCTTGTAGATCGCTTTTGCATGGCTAAACGTTTTGAACCCATCATAACCGTGATAAGCGCCCATACCGGCAGGGCCGACGCCACCAAAAGGCAAGTCCTCTTGCATGATGTGCATAATGACATCGTTCAGGCATACACCTCCCGAGGTTGTGCGATCGAGTACATCGCGTTCCTCAGCACCGTCAGCGCCAAAATAATACAGTGCCAGTGGCCGAGGCTGGCTATTAACATAGCGAATAGTTTCGCCGAAATCTTTGTAGGTCTTAATGGCTAATAGCGGGCCAAAAATTTCCTCTTGCAGGATAAGCATATCGTCGGTGGCATTTTTAACCACCGTTGGCGCTATTTTTCGGGTTCCGTGTTGCTTGCTGAAGTCTTCACCCTCAGGTGCTAATGAAATCACGTCTCCACCTTTATCAGCCGCATCCGTCAGGTTGTTGTGAAGCCGTTGAAAATGGCGATCATTGATGACGGACGTGTACTCCGGGTTATTCAGCATCGTGGGGTACATGCCTGCTACCGATATCTTGATTTCGCGAATAACCTCATCGAGTTTTTCTTCGGGCACCATCAGATAATCCGGCGCCAGACAGATCTGACCCGCGTTCATAGTTTTACCTAACATGATGCGACTGATAGACGTTTTGATATCAGCACTACGACTAATCAGCACTGGTGACTTACCGCCTAATTCAAGCGTAACAGGCACCAAATTCTTAGCCGCTGCAGCCATGATGTGGCGGGCAATAGACGTCGCTCCAGTGAACAGGAGATGGTCAAAGGGTAAGCTGCTGAAGGCCGCGCCAACGTCTGGTCCGCCAGTAAAGATAGCGACTTCTTTTTCTTCCCAGGCATCTTTCACTAACTCGGCCATGACCTCCGATACCGCCGGCGTGAACTCGGAAGGCTTAATCATGCAGCGGTTGCCCGCCGCGAGAATGTCCGCAAGAGGCCCAAAGGTTAAGTTGACCGGAAAATTCCACGGGCTAATAACTCCCACGACACCAAGAGGCTGGTACTCGATCCGTGAACGACCGCCGAGTAGCCCTAGCGGAAACATGGTTTTACGTTTCTCCGGGCGCATCCAACCTCGGACTTGCTTGATAGCGCTTTTGAAAGGCCCAATACTGCCGGAGACGTCTGTCATCATGGACAGTTCACGCGGACGGCAGCTGAAGTCAGTATTTAGCGCTTCTACCAGCTTGTCTTGAAACTTGTGTATAGACGTCATACCGCGGCGCAATCGGTCGATGCGCACGTCAACGCTAACATGGCCCTCATTGAGGTAATCCTCGCGCTGAAGGTTAAGCGCCTTTATCAGACTTTCTGTTATCTGATCAGACGCAGTATTGGTATTGTGGGGAGCGTTCATGGAGTGTCCTCGCGTATTGTTACATTTCGCTGTATGACTGACCCTACCGAAGCTATGACACAAACTGTCCTTCTGCCATTGTCAGCTAGCCGGACAGTTTAATCTAATCAGCTCAACAAATGAAACCGCTGCCTCAAGTAGACGCCAATATCTGCCAAAGGGTATACTCGTGTTTTTGTTTATATAGAAGAAACATGCAAGTCATTACCGCTGCTGAGTCTATTGACCTCCTGCGCACCGTTGACACCATCACTCTCGGCTTCGGTCCAGTCTCGCCGATTCCGTTTATTGAGGCGTTGAGCAATCGCAATGATTGGCAGGAGCTAACGATTCGCTCGGGAATGCTGTCGGCCTACTACGGCGTATTATCTCATCCCAACGTTAAGTTACGATCATCCTTTTTCGGGCCGGTTGAGCGCGCTATGCAGTCTGCTGGCGCCGATGTGCAGTGCATACCCGGCGACCTGCGACGACTGCCCCTCTTTGCCAAAAAGAATCCCAGTCGTGTGTTGGTATGTGCTGTCGCGCAACCCGATAGCGATGGTTATATCAGCCTGTCAATCAACGCCCTGCAATATGAAGACATTACCGCCTGCGGGCGAGACCCAGACCGATTACTTGTTTTAGTAAGCACACCAAAATTACCACGAACGACAGGCTACTTTCCAGATTATCCACATCGTATCCACGTCGACGATGTCGATTTTTTAATTGAAAGTGACTTTAGTCCTCCCATTGTAGACGATTTGCCTCCCAGCGAGTTAACGCAAGCGCTGGCTAAAAATGTCCAGCCCTTTATTCCCAACAGAGCGACACTGCAGACAGGCTTCGGCAGTATACCGGGTGCAGTGGTGAAAACGCTGGCACAAGGACCCAACGGTGATTACGGCATTCACAGCGAAATGCTTACCAACGGACTAATGCACCTGCATAAGGCTGGAAAGGTAAGCAACGAGCATAAAGGTATTTTTCAGGGAGTGTCGGTCTGCGTATTCGCATTAGGCAGCACAGAGCTTTTACACTGGCTGCATGAGAATGAGCAGGTGCGATTCATGCCTGCAAAGTGTATTAATTCACCTTCCATTATTGCCGACAACATGAATATGCGCTCGATCAACGGGGCACTGATGCTGGATCTTGCAGGACAAGTCGTCGCCGATACCATTGACGGACGCCAGTACTCAGGTATCGGCGGCCATGAGGATTTTACCTCCGGCGCCAGTCTAGAAGAAGACGACCGCTCGATTATATGTCTTCCCGCCACTCTCACATTAGAGGGGCAGCTCACATCGCGCATCACTGAGCAGTTCAGAGCAGGGGCTATTATTACAACACCGCGGCACCAACTTGATATTGTGGTCACTGAATTTGGCGCAGCTGAAGTAGCTGGTTTGACAACAAAAGAGCGTGCGCATGCACTGGCCAATATTGCCCACCCACAATTTCGGGATGCCCTGCACGAGTCTGCGGAACGCATAGGCTTTATCTGACCACTCGCTACAGGTCAATAAAGCCGCTCATCCGTCGCACCCGGTACGTTTGCATGTTTTTCAAAGCAGGTATGCTTTGTTAAACACACAGCAGCTTAATATTAAAAAGAGATTTACACAGCCGTGCAGTTAGCCTAGCTTCTATAGAGTCCTCATTAACGAATGTCTTGCGGGAATCAGATAACGTAACTATGGCTTATCGACATCTTCCCGCTTCAGCATCCTGTACCTACCTCGTCGCGACTGTCGTCAGCTTACTGCCGCTGGCGGGCTGCAGTAGCAGTAACGATAGCAGCACCTACCTTAGCAAAGCGAATGCCACTCCTGGCGAGGCAGTATCACTGGGCTTTCTCCTAGCGGAAGACGCTGCACTGATTAAAGCCTATGCGGCTTAGTCAGACATATCTAGTGACTAAGCGGCTGTCAGCACTTGACGCTGCCGAGGTTGAGCCGATAAAGCACCTTTTCTTGGCATCTTTCAAGTTTCTTTCGCACTCGTATATGCATGCGCTTTGCTGGGTGACAAAGACTATAAAGTTAATACCGCATTGTCCGCAGGAAGAAAGTCTATAAAAAAAGGAGGCACTACATGCACAATTTAAACAACAAGACGGCCTTGATAACAGGAGCGGGACAAAGCGTTGGCCTCGGTGTCGCCCAGCAGTTAGCCAACGCAGGGGCCCATGTAATGATCAACGACATTGTGGTCGAGCGGGCTCAGGCCGTCGCCCGCGCACTCTGCGCTGACGGTAAAAGTGCGACGGCCCTGGCTTTCGACGTCACAGACGCGGACCAAGTGAAACATGCGTTGCAGGACACCGCAGTTGATATTTTGGTCAATAATGTTGGCAATGCCGGCTCGATACCCATGGCGCAAACACGCTTTATCGACTTGTCATTAGAAACAATTACACAGGTTATTAACGCCAATCTGTACGGCGTCATTCACTGTACACAAGCCGTATTGCCGGGCATGTGCGAGCGCGGTTTTGGTCGCGTCATCTGCATTGGCTCTGAGGCTGGAAGACAGGGACTGAGTATTGGTGTTAGTCCCTACGGCGCAGCGAAGGCAGCGATAGCAAACCTGGTTAGACATGTCGCGCTTGAGGTTGCAGCCAACAATGTGACCTGCAATACGGTTTCTTTGGGATTGATGAACAATGTGCCAGCAGAATTTGCCAATGCCGTGCTATCGAGTATTCCGCTAGGTAGACTGGGAACGCCTGACGATGCGGCTTCGATGTGTCTCCTCCTCGCCTCAGACAGTGGCAGCTGGATAACTGGTCAAGAATTTGTTGTCAATGGTGGCAGCTCAGTGCGAGGTTAGCGTGAAATAATGGATAAATTACAGTCAGCCGAATATATTTTGACTACCACGCGTGCGGTGCGTAAACGCTTGGATTTAAATAAGCCTGTTGCGCGAGATGTGATAGAACAGTGCCTTGAAATAGCCCTTCAGGCACCTAATGGCTCGAACATGAACACATGGAAATGGATAATCGTAGACGACCGCGACAAGATTCGCAAAATTGCAAAAATATACGATCAGGCAATGAACGATTACATCACTATTTTGGGCGACGCAACAGGCGATAACTATATGGGCAGCCATATTCCTGGTGCAGAAAATATTTCGGAATCAGTAGATTACCTGCGCAAGCATTTAGCGGAAGTACCGGCAATAGCTTTCCCGTTATTAGCAGGCCGACTAGAAGGTGCCTCCGTATTTTATCAGGCCAGTCTGTGGGGGTCTATTTTGCAGTCGGTATGGAGCTTTTTCTTAGCGCTACGCACCAAAGGCATGGGCAGTGCATGGACAACTGCGCATCTATTTCGTGAGCAGGAAATTGCAGATTTACTGGACATTCCTGCAAACTATACGCAAGTCGGATTATTTCCTATCGCTTACACCCTCGGCACTGAATTTAAGAAAGGCTGGCGTAGTCCGGTCGAAGATGTCCTCAGCTGGAATACCTTTAAACAATAGCGACGACATCAATAACGATAAAAAGCATAGGTACGCATAACATGATAACCATAGGACATAACGATGCCCGTTTATAGCGACCAGGAAAAGCACAGGCTGGATACCGTCAATCAACTGTTTGAAGGGCCCGCAGAATTCGATCGTTTAGCTATTTTTGATGAACAAGCGATATGGTGGAACGGGCTACCCCATATAGGCGATCCGCCGGGAGAGACAGAGCACAAGGGCATTGCTGCCATTGCCAGACTGATGGCAGGATCTCAGGATTCGTCAAACTTGGATCGCGGCGTAGACGCTTATGACCTAACACAAACGTCATTCGAGGATGTAATATTGCTCGCAGACAGCGATTATGTCGTGCGCCAGCACACTCAGCGCAGTAAAACACTCAGTGGGCGCGATTACTGTAATGTTTATTGTTTTGTGATCAAGTTCAATAGTGCTAATAAAATAACGTACATAACTGAGCACTGGAACACCTGGTATGCCAATAAATTTTTATTGGACAACTGGCAACTAGAACCCGCGCATCCTTCTGATGCCTAGTGATTGTTATGAAGCGGGGCTTTTCCTATCTCTTGTTTTGACGTCCTTGTACTGCGGCTCTTAAGGAGGCGCCAAGAAACGCACAAGGATCAATGCAATTTTTTAGATTATTGCGCAGACTAAAGTAGCCATTGCTCCTATATCCAGATACCGTTTTTTATACTCGGCGATCTCGTTGCCCACTCCAATATCCGAATAAAAGGGCGTATACCCTCGCACAGTGCGCTAGGTCGGGAGTGGGATGTGTTTTGTGGATGCGAAAGTGCGCGTCGTGCGCAACATCGTCAGATTCTACTTTTATAATATCAAGCACTCTCGAGTCGCTTATAGCTTAATTTATATTCGTTAAATCTTGGTTCGTCTCACGAAAATCTGCGGTAGTTTCCGCCACCAGATATAGAAATACAGCGTACGCTGCTACATTTTGGTCAAGAGCGTGGGGCGCGATTTTATCGAATGTGTCGTCGGCCGTATGGTGAAAATCAAAGTAATCCTGGCCATCTTGTAAAAGACTAACAATAGGCACGCCTGCCTCGCGCAGGTATTTCAGGTCTGGGCCACCTCTGGCAGTATTGTTACCCGATGCTATTCCCAACGGCTCTAACACCTTTGCGATCGCGGCCAGCTGCAGCACCTTCTGTTCATTGATACGGCTATCAAAACGCCAGATGTCGCCTGCTCCAAAGTCTGACTCGGTGGCGATAATGTGATCAGGCAGCTCGGCAGAATGCTCCAGCGCATAAGCCTTCGCACCCACAGTCCCCACCTCCTCAGCGCCAAAAAGAACCACCCGAATGGTGCGCCTCGGACCCTGAGGCAGCTGATCTATAATCAGTTTGGCAGCGCCCAGCACAACCCCAATGCCTGCGCCGTCGTCAACAGCACCGGTGCCCAGGTCCCAGGAATCTAGATGCGCTCCCACCAGCACAATTTCCTGTGGCGCCTCGCGACCGATAATTTCGCCAATCACGTTGCCTGAGACTGCGCGCGGAAGCAGTTGTGGCGTGATGACTAGCTTCACCGTCACAGGCTTACCATATCCCAGCGCTCGGGTAAGCTGATCCGCATCCGGCGCCGCCAGCGCCGCCGTTGGTACACCGAGATCACCGCCAGTGTTGGCCTGCCGCATTTGACCAGCATGCGCAAAACGGTGACTGCTGGTGCCGACTGAACGAATCAGCGCTGCGACAGCACCCATTTTTTGCGACACATAGGCCGTCTCCCGCCGCTTTTGTACCGCAGAGCCATAGCCGGACCCGTCCCGGCTGCGCGCCATGACTTCATCAATAAATACAATTTTTCCTTCCACTTGCATACGCGGCGCTTGCTGTAGCGCTGAAAGTGAATTAAACACCACGACCTCAGCCTCTAAGCCCTGTTCCCCGGTACTGGAGCTGCCCCCCAGCGCCGCAATAGTCAAGGACTGCGGAAACGGTGACACGATCTCAGCAAGCTCAACACCACGCAACCATACCGGCACCTGAAATGGCTCCACATGGACATTCTGCAGCCCCAAGGCCTGAAGTTTCTCCACTGCCCAATACCGAGCACGGGCTTCGGCTTCTGTCCCCGCCAGCCTCGGGCCGACTTCTGTGGTCAAGGATCGAACCAGTTCGTACCCCTGATTACCCTGCCGTGCCAAATCCAGCAGCTGATGCGCTGTCGCAGTCATTGCTGGGGTTACAGTGGAAACGGGTGATTCGGCCTTCGCATGCAGTGAAGCCAAACCTACCGCCAAAACTGCCAGTAACACTTTCATCGACTCACCTTATGAAAACATAATACCCAAACCCAGATAGGCCGGGCTTAAGCATTAGGTATCAATCCGACCAATAAATTGACCACAATCGCGATGGATCTCTGTTTACTCAGCTCTTGCTGATCCCGCAACCGCAACCACATCTCACCAGACGCTATCGCATCTACAGCGTCGCGCTCTGCTTGCGGCAGCGTTTTCAGCTCGGGCAGCCAATCATCGAGGTCTTTTCGCAGACCACGTTGGTAACGCTGGTAATTCTTATGCAGCAGTTCCCAACGCCAGCCATTCGCTTTAGCCGCGCAAATATCATTGGCATGAGTGTCATATCCTTCGGCACGATATTCAACTACGCGCTGAACACGCTCCTTAAGCGCTCCGCTGCGGTCTCCTCCTATAAAGAGCGCCTCCATACTCTTCCGGCTTTGCTCGTCCGCTGCCAGAAACAGGCTTTCCATGTCGAGGAAATGGCGAAAAAAAGACCGAATACCAATGCCAGCGCGATCCGATATTTGTTGCGCTGTAGGCACCAAAATGCCCTCCGCTACCATGGACCGTGCGGCATCGATGATGGCCTGTCGAGTGCGTTGAGTGCGCTGGCGCCGGCCATCAGATTCGGATGCTACGTCAACGTTTTTACTGTTCTGTAAAAGGTTGCTCACCATTATGACCACCGGCAAATAAGAGACTGAGGTTAGCACATCTGCTTGGCGCACCAAACCGCTAATGGCAGTATGTGTGTCATAGAAAACATTAAGGAATGCCCAGTGGAATATATCGTCATTAACACTATTGCCATCCTCACGTTCGACGATGGCAAAACGAACGCAGTCGGAGGTCTATGCCCCTGAACAGGCTGTGGCAGCAGGGTTTATCGACGAGATGGTGGCGGTTATCTTGTTTTGGCATGTCGTGCGATCACGATCTTCCCACTGCCCCTCTCGAAAATTATTCTTCAATAATTTGCCAGCAAAATTTAGCGGTCGACACTCAAAAAGCTCAATTTTACTGAGCCATTTGTACTTGGCCAGAATCAGAGTTCCACGCTGGAAGCGGCCGATGCAGCGCTTAAGACGGTTTCTGAAAACTCGAACTCGTGTCTTGCCGCTGGCTCATAAACCGATCTAGCTCATAGCCTGTTACCTTTATAGGCCTATGAGGTGAACTTTTAATACCTGCCCTGCAGAAGCGCCACTGGGCAAAGAGTTGAAACCCTTCGTGTGATCCCTCCTAGCGCTATC